>PVBE010038709.1_pt1 | contig 29173 bp, 24 predicted proteins | sample 1631181 | NCBI WGS metagenome assembly PVBE01 (sample SAMN08397723, study PRJNA350692) | Marine metagenome, whole genome shotgun sequencing project. | isolation source: water | place: Pacific Ocean | collected 2012-04
CCTCCCGCCGGTCACCGTCTGGCCTCGGCGTGAGGGAGACGCGTACCGTGTCTCCGATACCCTCGTTGAGGAGAATGCCCATGGCCGCGGCCGACCAGACCAGCCCCTTGATGCCCATACCCGCTTCGGTCAACCCGAGGTGCAAGGGCTGCTCCGTCTGTCGAGCGAGCTCCCGGTACACGGCGATCAGGTCCGGAGGTCTCGATACCTTGCAGGAGATGATGATCTGGTCCTTACGGAGGCCTGACGCCAGGGCAAGCTCAGCCGAGATCAGAGCCGAGCGCACCATGCAGTCGCCGATGATCTCCGCCGAGGATCTTCCCAAGCCACGGTCCGTGTTCTCCTGCATCGTAGCCATAACCAGATCCTGGTCGAGGGATCCGCCATTGACACCGATCCGGACTGGCTTGCCGTGTTGCTGAGCGATGCGGCAGATCGTCGCGAACTGCTCGTCGCGACGGTGACCGGTTCCGACGTTGCCGGGGTTGATGCGATACTTGTCGAGGGCTCTGGCGCAGCCGGGCTCTCCGGTCAGCAGCTGGTGCCCGTTGTAATGGAAGTCCCCGATCAGGGGCGTGCTGCAACCCGCGTCGAGCAGCCGGTGCTTGATCTCGGGGACGGCCGCAGCCGCGGCCGGGGTGTTGACGGTGATCCGCACCAGCTCCGAGCCGGCCTGGGCCAGCTCCAGGCACTGGCGCGCGGTCGAGGTAGCGTCTGCCGTGTCGGTATTCGACATCGACTGGACCACGATTGGCGCACCACCACCGACTTGTACCCCGCCGACCGCTACCGCCACGGTTCTGTGGAGCTTCACGGTCGGCATGGGATCACATCCGCGGCGAGCTCTGACTCGGGAGGAGCGGCGCTGGACCTGCCGGCCACGGGCTGGCGCTCGATGATCGGCGGTTCCGAGTCGCCGAACGAGGAGAACACGACATGCACTTGTTGGCCCAAGCCTTGATCGTAGCCTGTTCGGTGCCGTTGACGCCAGCAGCCAGTGCGGCGCTGGCAGCAGACCGGGTGGGCCTCCGGTCGGGCACCGTCGGGCACGCGCTGCGTGTTCGTGTGTCCGGTTCCGCGGAGCGCCCGCGGCGGGGCCCGGCGTCGATGACGGTTGGGTGGGCAGCGTTCCTCCCGTCGCAGGCCGAGGTCACTCAGGGTGACATCCAACGGCTGCAGGATCGCGTCTTCGAGATCTCGGGTGAGATCGACGGGCTGCCTTCCCGCGACGGCGAGCGGGCGCGGAGACTTCGGGAAGAGCTGGGCGACCTGAGGGAAGAGGTGATCTATCTGAAGGTGAAGCTTCGCAAGGCGGAAGATCTCTCGAGAGCCGAGTATCTCGACCTCCGCGATCGGCTCGACGGCCTCCGAATCCGCACCGGGAGCGGCGCCGCGCCGGCCAACGAGACGTCGGCACCCGCACCGGGACCGCCACGCACCGCGCCATCCGCCGAGCCCGCGATCATCCCCGTCAACACCGAGCTCGACGTTCGACTGCAGTCGACCCTGGACTCCGGTACGGCGGAGGTCGAAGACCGGTTCGGGACGACGACCGTCGTGGACCTCACGCAGGGTGAGCGTGTGCTGATTCCGGCGGGTAGCGTCGTGCGTGGGGTCGTCACGTCGGTCGATCGAGCCGGCCGGACTAGCCGCACCGGCCGATTGGGAGTCCGGTTCGACCGCCTGTCGGTCGGTGGTCGCTCCTACACGATTCTCGGTACGGTCACCGAGCTGCTCGAGAGCGAGGGCATCCGTGGCGAAGCCGTGAAGATCGGTACGGCGGCCGGCGTGGGCGCCATCATTGGCGGCATCCTGGGTGGCGTCGAGGGCGCACTGGCCGGGATCTTGATCGGTGCCGGGGGTACGGTGCTGGCCACCGAAGGCGAGGATGTCAGTCTACCGCCTGGCACGATCGTCAGGCTTCGACTCGATACGGCCGTGACGATCGACTGATCAGTGCTCGCAACCGCGATGGCGTCCAGCAGCGGCCAGCGCCGGGCGGTTCAGCTCCCTGAGCTCATGCCCGTCAGCGTTTCACGGGCTGCTCGAATCGTCTGCGCGACGTCGCGCTCCGTGTGTCTCGCCGACAGGAACCACGCCTCGTACTGCGAAGGTGGTGGATGGATACCGCGCTCGAGCAGGCCACGGAAGAACCTCGCGTAGGTCTCTGGGTTCGCCTTGATGGCGGAGCGGTAGTCCTTGACCGGTTCGTTCGTGAAGAAAGGCGTGAGCATCGACCCAAAGACGTTGACCTGGAGAGGAATAGCCGCAGCGCGCGCGGCGTCGACCAGCCCGTCTGCGAGTCGTGTCCCGAGCGTGGCCAGCTGTCGGTAGAGTTTCCTGGACAGCTCGTTCACCGACCAGAGGCCGGCCGTCATGGCCAGCGGGTTACCTGAGAGCGTCCCCGCCTGATACACGGGCCCGGCGGGCGCCACGCGGTCCATGAGGTCGGCGCGTCCTCCGTAGGCCCCAACGGGTAACCCGCCTCCGATGATCTTCCCCAAGCAGGTCAGGTCCGGCCGTACGCCGAAGACCGCTTGGGCGCCGCCGGCTGCCACTCGGAAGCCTGAGATGACCTCGTCGAACACGAGAAGCGCGCGGTGCCGGTCACACAGTCGGCGTAGTCCCGCGAGGAAACCGTCCGCCGGAGGGACCACCCCCATGTTGCCGGCGATGGGCTCCACGAACACGGCTGCCACCTCGCCTCGGCGATGATCGAGCAATGCCGCGACCGATTCCAGATGGTTGAACTGAGCGATGAGCGTATCGGCGGCGACGGCTGACGGCACGCCTGGGCTCGTGGGGACCCCCAGGGTCATGGCGCCCGATCCGGCCTGGACGAGGAAGGCGTCGGCGTGGCCGTGATAGCAGCCCTCGAACTTGACGACGGCGTTACGGCCGGTCACGGCACGGGCCAACCTCAGCGCGCTCATCGCCGCTTCGGTGCCGGAGTTCACGAAGCGGATGCGTTCGACGGATGGCATGAGCTTGCGCACGCGTTCCCCGAGCTCGACCTCGAGCGCCGTTGGCGCACCGAAGCTCGTCCCGAGCCGCGCGGCGGATCCGAGGGCGCGAAGGAGACCCTTCGGCGCATGGCCGTGGATGAGTGGGCCCCACGACATCACGTAATCGATGTAGGTATTGCCGTCGACGTCCTCCAGGCGGGCCCCGTTGGCCCGACGGATGAAGCGGGGGTCGGCGCCCACAGCGCCGAAGGCTCTCACCGGGCTGTCGACGCCACCGGGAAGGATCTTCTGGGCACGGCGGAAGAGCGATGCGGACTTCCGGATGCGCGGCCGTGGCATCGCACGAAGGGTATCACGACGTCGGCGACCCGCGTGCAGCGTCAGCCCAGCAGTCGGGCAGCTTCGCGTGCATAGTAGGTGATGATGATGTCGGCGCCGGCCCGCCGGATAGAGGTCAAGCACTCCATCATGGCCCGCGGCTCGTCGATCCAGCCATTGCGGGCCGCGGCCTTCAACATCGCATACTCACCGCTGACGTGATAGGCCGCCGTCGGATAGCCGAGCTCGCTCTTCACTCTGGCGATCACGTCCAGGTAGTGCAGCGCCGGTTTCACGATGACGATGTCTGCGCCTTCCTCGATGTCGAGCTCGACTTCTCGAAGGGCTTCCTCGATGTTCGCGGGGTCCAGTTGGTGGGTACGTCGGTCGCCGAACGCCGGCGACGAATCCGCGGCATCCCGAAACGGACCGTAGAAGGCCGAGCAGTACTTGGCCGCGTACGCCATGATCGCGATCTGCTCGAAGCCACGGCGATCAAGGGCATCCCGAATGGTGGCGACCCGACCATCCATCATGTCCGAGGGGGCCACGAGATCGGCACCCGCCTCGGCGTGTGAGACGGCGACGCGCGCGAGCTGGCCCACCGTGGGATCGTTGGTGATCGCGCCGTCCACGACGATGCCACAGTGGCCGTGTGAGGTGTACTCGCAGAGACAGACGTCGGTGACGACCAGGGTCTCCGGCGCCTCTGATTTGATGGCGCGCGTCGCGGCCTGCACGGGGCCTCGTGGGTCATAGGCACCCGAACCCACCTCGTCCTTCTGGGCCGGGATGCCGAAGAGCAGGACGCCGAGCACGCCATCTCCTAGTGCGGCGGTGGTCTCTCGAACGGCCTCGTCCACGGAGAGCTGATACACGCCTGGCATGGAGGATACTTCCCGACGGACTCCTTCCCCTTCACAGACGAACAGCGGATACAGCAGCATGTCGGGGGAAAGCCTGGTCTCACACACCAAGCTGCGAATGGCCGGTGTGCGCCGAAGGCGTCGCAAGCGCCTCGGGAGGTTCAGGGTCCCGCGCTGGAGTGAGGTGGTCTCGGTCGTGGCCGTGGGCTTGGACATCCCTGCTTCCTCCCGCGTCAGGCGTCGGCGGTCGCTGTGCTGGACGCGAAATGATCGACGATCGCCTGCACGAGCGCTGGGATCGTGTAGCTCGCCGGCATGATCGTCGTGTGGATGTCCAGCTGCTGCGCGGCCTCCGCAGTCACTGGGCCGATGGAGGCGACCAGCGTCGCCCTGAGAAGGTCGGCCGCCTGATCGGTGCCCAGGCCCTTGACGAAGTTGCGCACGGTGGAGGCGCTCGTGAACGTGACGACGTCTATCTGCTTGTCGAGCAGCATCCGGTAGATGTCCCGGTCACCCGACAGGCCAAGGTCCGACTGCGGGACCGTTCGGTAGGCGGTGACCTCCACCACTTCGGCCCCCGCGGTGCGAAGCTCGCCGGCGAGTAGCTCACGCGCGATGTCCGCCCGTGGCAGCAAGATACGCGTACCGGCGAGGGCGGTCGTCGACTTGAGCGCTTCGACGATGGCTTCTGCACGGTACTCGACCGGCATCAGATCCACCTTGATCCCATAGCGTGCCAGACGATCGGCGGTGGCGGGACCGATGGCACACAGGCGGACGCCCTTCAGCGTCCGTACGTCCGCCTCACCGCCGAGCAGTCGGTGCATGAAGTGCTCGACGCCGTTTGCGCTGGTGAACACGATCCAGTCGTAGCTGTCCACCTGGGCACACGCCTCGTCCAGCGGGCCGAAATCATCGGGCGGAGCGATGCGGATACTCGCGGCCTCGATGGTCTCCGCGCCTAGCTCCTCCAAACGCTCGACGAGCTCGCCCGCTTGCTCCCGCGAGCGGGTAACCAGGATCCGCTTGCCGAAGAGCGGACGTGTATCGAACCAGCCCAGGTGTTCACGGAAGCGGTTCACCGCGCCCACGACGAAGATCGCCGGGCGGCGATCGTGCTCCCGGCGGGCGAGTTGGACGATGCCGTCGAGCGAGCTCTGGAGCGTCAGCTGATTCGGAAGGCTTCCATTGTAGACCAACAGTGTCGGCTCCCCCGGCGGACGGCCGTGCTTGAGCAGGGCCTGGACGATACGCGGTAGCTGCCGTGCACCCGCGTAGCAGACGATCGTGCCACCGAGCCCGGCGAGGCTCGACCAGTTGACCTTCGGGAGCGCATCCCCCTCGTCCTCGTAGCCGCGGACGATGGTCAGCGTGTCGCCGCCGCCCGGGTAGGTCACCGGGACGCCCGCGTAACAGGGCACCCCCACCGCTGCGGGGATACCCGGCACGACTTCGAAGGGAATACGCTGCTCGTGCAGGAACAGCGCTTCCTTCCCACCGTCGTCGAACACGAACGGGTCGCCCCATTTGAGCCGTACCACGAGCTTGCCCTCCCGGGCCTTGTCGGCGAGCAGGTAGGAGATGGCCTCCTGATCCAGCGGCTTGGGCGATGCTGGCCCGACGTCGATACGCTCCGCATTCGGCGAAGCCGACCTCAGGAGCCTCGGGTGTACGAGATGGTCGTACACGACGACGTCTGCGGCGGCCAGGTAGCGTAGGCCGCGTGCGGTGATGAGGGACGGATCCCCGGGGCCCGCACCGACGAGGTAGACCATGTGACGTTTCATGCTGCTCCAGTGGCCGAGTGTTCGTGTCGGCAGGCTGGCCTCCCCGCCATGGGCCGGTCGTGATTCTGTCTCATCATCCCCCAACCGTGCCAGGCCCTTATCGTTGCCCACCCGGGCCCGTGGGCGAACGGCGGGCCTCGTCGAGGATGTCCTGGGCGCCCTCGGCCAGGAGCGTGTCGGCGACCCGCCGACCCAGACCGACCGCATTCGCCGCGTCGCCTCGGCCTCGTCCCCGAATGCGGCGCGACCCATCGAGCGACGTCACGGCGGCCTGGAGGTCGAGCTCGTCTGCCGTCACTGTGGCGAGCGCGCCGATCGGGATCTGGCAGCCGCCACCCAGTCTCGCCACCAGAGCCCGCTCGGCCAAGAGGGCAGCCGTGGTGAGTGGATCGCCGCACCGGGTCACGACGTCCAGCGTGCGCTCGTCGTTCCGACGGACCTCCACGGCGATCGCGCCTTGGCCGGGCGCCGGGAGGCACCGGTCGGTCGGCAGGGCCAACGCGATCCGGTCGGCAAAGCCAAGCCTCCGCAACCCGGCGGCGGCCAACACGAGAAGGTTGTAATCGCCCGACTCCAGCTTGCGCAGCCGGGTGTCCAAGTTGCCGCGAACGGGGTGGAAGACAGCGTGCGGCCACAACACGGCCAGCTGAGCGACCCTTCGCACGCTGCTCGTGCCAACCCGAGGGGGGGAGGCAAGCGATGCCAGCGGTCCATCGGGTTCGAGGCTGATACCGACGGTGCTGCCGGCTGGCAACACGATCGCGTCGCGCGGATCCTCCCGCTCGAGCACCGCACCGATTCTCAGGTCGTCGAGCCCCTCGACCGGCATGTCCTTGGCGCTATGAACGGCGAGGTCGATCTCGCCGCCGAGAAGTGATTCTTCGATCTCCTTGACGAAGAGGCGTTTGCCGCCTATCTCGGATAGGTGGGCATCGGCGAGCGCGTCGCCCGACGTCTTCAGAACGCGGATCTCACAGGGCGGACCTCCGGATTTTGCCATCACCCTCGCCACGGTTTGGGCCTGCCAGAGCGCGAGCGGGCTGCCACGCGTGCCGAGGCGCAGGGGCCTCATGGTGTGACGTGACTCTTCGATGCGGGTGATTTGGTGGAGCGTTGGGCCCGCCGCTCCGGGGGGGATTCGCCGACGGCGACCGTCTCGTCGTCCGTCAGGCTGAAGAGCCGGCTCAGGGCATCGGAGTAGGCGAGGACGGTCTCCTGATCGGAGACAGCCTTCAGCTCCTCCGTTGGTGTCAGAAGCAGCTTCTCGACGATCAGGCGTGTGATCTCCTCGATACGAGCTCGGGCCTCAGGCGGGAGACCAGCGATCTTGGGCCCCAGGCGCTCCAACTCGGACCGCCGGATGGCCTCGAACCGCTGTCGGAGCGCGACCACGGTGGGGATTGCACGCCGAGACCGCAACCAGGTCTCGTACTGCTCCACCTCGCTACCGACGATCGACTCGGCACGCTCGATTTCGGCCGTTCGTCGGGCCAGGTTGGTACGCACGATCGCCTTCAGATCGTCGATGTTGTAGAGGAAGACCTGCTCGAGCTGTGCCGCCTCGGGATCGACGTCGCGGGGTACGGCGATGTCGATGATGAAGAGGGGTCGGCTGCGGCCGGCGTGCAGCGAGTCGGTGATGTCGGCGCGGGTCAGAATCGGATCCGGCGAGCCTGTCGCCGTGATGACGATGTCCGACTCCGCGAGCACCGCCAGACGCTGGCTCCAGGGGAGCGCCTTGCCGTCGATCTCTCGCGCCAAGGCATCAGCGTGCGCCGGCGTCCGGCTGACGACCACGATTTGCTGCACCTGCTGCGATCGTAGATGGGTCGCCGTGAGCTTCGCCATCTCGCCGGCACCGAGCAGCAGCACTCGGAGCTGTGACAGATCGCCGTGGATCTTCCGTGCGAGCGAGACGGCCGCGTAGCCGATGGACACCGCCCCTTCCGCGAGGCCGGTCTCCGCCCGGACGCGCTTGCCGACGGCGAACGAGCTGTGGAATAGGCGGTTCAACAACGGTCCCGTGCAGTGTTGGTCGGTGGCGAGGCCGTGCGCGGCCTTGACCTGGCCAAGGATCTGGGGTTCACCGACCACGAGAGAGTCGAGCCCGGCGGCGACCCGGAACAGGTGACGCGCTACTTCGCCGTCGACCTTGGAGTAGAGATGGGGTTCGAGCGTCTCGAGCGGAACCTGGTGGTGGACGGTCATCAAGTCCAACAGGTGCTGCCGCGCTTGCGAGACGTCCGCACACGTCACGTAGGTTTCTGATCGATTGCAGGTGGAGAGTACGACCGCCTCGCCGATGTCCGCGTGCTCGACCATGGCCGCGAGGGCGTCGGCGCTCGTGTCGGTGCCGAAGTCGAGGCGTTCGCGTAGATCGATCGGCGTCGAGTGGTGACTGGCTCCCAAGAGCAAGAGGTGTGTCACACCCGAGGCTCCACACCGGACCGGCGAGGGGGGGATTCCAGCATCAGCGCCGTGCTCGCTTCAGAAGTTGTGGCTCCGTGTCAGGAAATACCCGATGGGAACGAAATTCAGCAACACGATGGCGAAGCCGATCGTCGAAAGCCAGGCAGTCCGCCGACCTCGCCATGCCATCGTCCGCCGGGCCACCAGCTCGAAGGAGTACACGCCCCAGCAGAGCAGCGCGACGAAGATCTTCGGATCGAGGAGGGACATGGCTTGGAGCCGTGGATCCGCCGCCGCCCGCGTGTCCGTGTAGCCGATCCACAGGCCACCCACGAGGACCCCGATCGTCAGGAAGACCCAGCCTACGGTGACCGCGCGTGCGTTCATCACGTCCAGCACCTGCAACGACGGCAAGCGGGCGTAGAAGAACCCGAGCTGCTTCGCTTTGATCTCCTTGAACAACAGGACGTAGGTGACCCCGATCACGGCCGCCAACGCGAAGCTCGCGTAGGCGAACAGTAGGGACGACACGTGCAAGGCGAACAGGGGCCCCTGCAGCCCGAACGGACGGTCGACGACCTGGGTCGTCAACGCCGGGATGAGTTGGAGCGCGGCGAGCAGCGGGGCGATGAAGACACCCATGGCCCGCTCATCGGTCGTGAGCTCCGTGTACAGGTAGACGAGTGACAGCAACAGCACGAACGCCGAGATGGCGCCGGTCGTTCCGGCGAAGGGAATGTGACCGAGCTGCATGGTGCGCATGCCGATCACGAAGGTGTGGGTCAGGGCGGCCGCTGCCAGGGTGCCGGTGGCGACGCGGCCCACCGCACGACTGCGCTTGGCGAAGTGCAGACCGTAGGCCACGGTGGCGGCGATGTAGAACAGCAGCGGAGCAGCGTTCACGGTCCAATCCGTGTGGGGGAGGGCGCCCCGCCGGCCTTAGTGCGACGCAGGCCTTTCACCCCTGGCGGCTAGCCCGGCGCGTCCGGGGCGTAGTAGCCCTGCTTCGTTCGCGTCAGCGTGTTGGGCCGGTTCACCCGTACGACGACACGTCGCCAGTCACCGTCGCGCCGCGGATTCTGAGAGGTGTAGCCAATCGTGTACTGGCTGGAGAGCTCGTCCCAAATCTGACCGTACACCTCGACCAGATCCTCGATCTGGCGTGGGAAGAACGCCCGGCCCCCGGTTTCGTGAGCCAGCTGACGGAGAACGAAATCGGCTTCCTTGAACCCGCGGTTGCTTCGGCCGTCCGATGACTGCAGCCCGATCGTGTAGATGGCCGTCTCGGAGCGCTTGGCGAGGTCGAGCACTTCCTCGAACCCTACCAGGCTCGACGTGTCCTCGCCGTCGGAAAGCACCACGATGGCCTGACGACGCACGTCGTCGGCGGAGTTCGCCCGGATCTTCTTGAGCTCCTTGAGAGAGATGTACATCGCGTTATAGAGCGACGTGGACCCCCCGGCGGAAGTCCGTTGGATGGCCTGCTCGAGCTCCGTCGACACGTTCGTGAACTTCTGTAGGATCTCCACACGGCTGTCGAAGTCGATCACCTCGGCCAGGTCCTGCTCGCGCAGGCGGCGCGCGAAGCCGACAGCGGCCTGCTGCGCGGTCTCTAGCTTCTCCTCCATGCTCGCACTCGTGTCGAGGAGCAGCGCGAGGGCAATGGGCAGCTGGCTGCGGTTGAAGAAGGTGATGTTCTGCTTGAACCCGTCCTCGAATATTTCGAACTCGTCCTGCCCGAGGTCGGTGACGTAACGCTGGCTCGGTTCCATGACCGTGACGTTGAGCGACACGATGTCCACGCCCGCCCGGAAAGACGGTGTCTGCGGCAGCGGCTGGGGGAGGGTCTGAGCTATACCCGTCTGGGTCGCCAGAGCCGCAACGCCGAGGCTGAGCCAGAGGGTGTTGCGTCGGCCACCGGCATTCACGGCGCGCCCCGCGTTCGGACCGGGTTGCCGCGGGCGACGAGCTGCGGGTCGTTCACGCCGACTTCGATCTTTTCAGGAGGAATGAGAGTTTCTGGCCGCACGTACTCGACCAGGTATTGAGAGGAGAGCTCCGCCGCTGCTTCTAGGAGCTTACCCCTCAGCGAGCTGCCCGAGCGTAGGTTGTCGCGTCTGCCGCCGGTGGCCATGGTCGCCGCGCTGAGAACGAAGCTGCGGTCGCGCGCCGCCCGGTCGCCGCTGGCGCCATCTCCGGGACCCAGGACGATGGCGTGGAGGGCCGCGCCGCTGTCCGTGATCGACTCCATCACGCGTTCCGGCCCGCGGTTGCTGAATGCGATGCCCTCGGTCGCGATCGCGAGAATCACCGGCCGGCTCGCCTCGCGTCGCTCAAACCCCTGGGCGGCATCGAACAACGCATCGAGCAGGTAGGCACCGGTGCTGGGACGCGGGAACAGGCGGTTGGCCCCCTTCTCGAGCGCCTGGAGGTCGCTCGTGGCCTCGACGATGATCGCCGGCGGGTCGCCGAACGTGATGATCGCGATCTCGTTGTTCTCGTGTATCCGCTGGACGAAGGCCAACACCGCGGGGCGGATGTAGCGGAGGACGTTGGTGGCTGCCTCGCTGGTATCCACGAGGATGGCGATCTGCATTGGGGCGGTCGCTGGTCGAGCACGGAGGACCTCACGTCTCACTCCGTCCTCCCTCACGACGAAGTCCGAGGCTTGTAGGTCGCGGACCGGTGCTCCGGCCTGGTCGAGCACGCTCACGTACAGCTGCCGCTCGCGGCTTGAGGCCTGACCCGAGACCGGGGTGTCTGCGGTGACCGCCACCACGGTGATCGTCAGCGCGAGGCTCAGCACGACCTCTTTCGTCACTGCTCCGCTCTCGATCCGCCTATTCAGCCTAGTGTGTCCGACTGGGATTCTCCCCAAGCAGTATAGGCTTGCGGCTTCTCGGACGTCAAGCGGTCCATCACCAGAAGTCTTTGTATTGCCTGGAGTTGGAGGAATTTGTCGGGTGCTGATTCATCCACTACGATTCCTTGACAGTCCCCGGGGCCCACGTTATAAACGGCCCGTTTTTTTGGGCTCAGCCTCCGCATTGAGGTATTCGGGCCACCCTCGGGGGAGGTGAGGTGCACTCCGGGTCGGTCCGCTAGCAGCGGGTGGTGAAATCCCACGTCGACTGCAGCAGGGCTTTCACCACGGGCTGCTAGCCGAGCCGGCGCACACACGCCTTGCGGACTGCGGACGCGGTGGCCATGTGGCTCGACTTCCGTTCGCCGAACGGTGTACAGTCTGCCCGGGACGACCGGATCCGTCACCGGCGGGCCGGTGCCCGGAACCGCCATTTCACCGACCATCATGCTCGACGCCTACGTCCCGATCCTGCTGTTTGTGCTGATTGCGATCGGCTTCGCGATCTTCACCTTGGTGTTCTCCAGCTTGTTGCACTCGGAGCGTTACAACCAGGTGAAGCTGGAGCCCTACGAGTGCGGGATCGAACCAACGACCGACGCGCGGGATCGCTACAGCATCCGGTATTATCTGGTCGCGATGCTCTTCGTCATCTTCGACGTCGAGACCGTGTTCCTGTTTCCGTGGGCCGTCATCATCGACGAGCTGGCGCTGTTCGGCTTGATCGAGATGCTCGTCTTTCTCTTCATCCTCGTGGTGGGCTACCTCTACGCGTGGAGAAAAGGGGCGCTCGAGTGGGCCTGAGCGCGTCCTGGACAAGGTCCCACGCGTGCCGTGCAGGCAGCAAGCCGCGCAGGCGGGTGGCCCGGCTTGGGCCGACCGTATGGTAGACGAACCGACCAAGCCGTCCGCAGCGCCGGTGGCCCCGAAGCCCGCCGCCAAGCCGGCGGCGGCCAAGCCGAAACCTCCGGCCAAGGTGCCTTCGGCGCCCGTGGGCCCGCCGGATCCCGAGCCGCCGGCCGACCTCGAGGCGCCGTCCTTCGTTGTCGCGCTGCAGCGCGCGCTCCCCGGGGCCGTGACCCAGCTCAGCTACTGGGTGGGCGACTGGACCGTCATCGTGCCGGCGTCTCGGTTGATCGAGGTCGGCCGTTTTCTCCGCGATACACCCGAGACCGCGTTCGACTACTGCTCGGATCTGACGGCGAGCGACTGGCCGGCTCGGCCGCAACGCTTCGACGTAATCTACAACCTCTATTCCACGCGCCATCGAACCCGAATCCGAATGAAGGTGCGTGCAGCCGACGGAGACCCGGTGCCGTCGGTCTGCGAGCTCTGGCCGGCCGCCAACTGGCTCGAGCGCGAGGTCTACGACCTGTTCGGGGTGAACTTCGCGGGGCATCCCGACCGCCGGAGGCTGCTGATGCCCGATGAGTGGCAGGGGCACCCGCAGCGTAAGGACTATCCCCTCGAGGGTCCAGGGGAGATGCTGCTGGAGAGTCCCTTGGACTGGCTGAAGTTGCGCAACGTAAGCGACGAAGCCGAGATCGAGTGAGACACGGTCCCGAGCGGACCGGTAGACACCGACCCGCCACCGGATCGGTGGAGGGTCTGTCGGCCGGCTCGGCGGGCCACGCGGAATAGTCACGCATGCCACAGCAAGCCACCACGCGGCCCATGTTCGACACGGAGGAGCTGGTCCTTAACATGGGACCGCAGCATCCCAGCACCCACGGGGTGCTCCGAGTCGTGCTCAGACTGGATGGAGAGCGCGTCGTCGGTTCGGATGTCGTCATCGGCTATCTCCACCGTGGCATCGAGAAGCTGTGTGAGAACAGGGACTGGACCCAGATCATCCTCATCACGGACCGAATGGACTACGTCGCCGCCGCGACGAGCAACCTCGGCTACTGCGAGACGGTCGAGAAACTGCTGTCGGTCGAGGTTCCGAGGCGGGCCCGCTACGTTCGCACGATCCTGGCGGAGCTCCAGCGGATCGCGAGCCACTGCCTTTGGATCGGCACGCACGCCATGGACATCGGTGCCATGACGGTGTTCCTCTACGCCTTCCGTGAACGCGAGCTGATTCTTGACCTGTTCGAGGAATACTGCGGTGCCCGTCTCACCTACAACTCGATGCGGATTGGCGGTCTGCCGTTGGATATTCCGACTGGCTGGGACCGTAAGGTCCGCGAGTTCTGCGACATCATGGACGCGAAGGTGGATGAGTACGAAGCGCTGCTCACCCATAACCGCATCTGGTTGGAGCGAACCCGTGACATCGGTGTGATTTCGGGCCCAGACGCGGTCGCGATGGGGCTGTGTGGCCCATCATTGCGTGGGTCCGGCGTGGTGCGCGACCTACGGAAGGACGAGCCCTACGCCGCCTACGACGAGTTCGAGTTCCACGTGCCGATCGGGTTCAGAGGTGATACCTACGATCGCTACCTGGTACGGCTGGAGGAGTTCCGGGAGTCCGTGCGGATCATTCGTCAAGCGCTCGACGGCCTGCCCGAGGGCCCGATCATGGGCAAGGTGCCTCGGTTGATCAAGCCGCCGGCCGGGGAGACCTATCACGCCATCGAATCGCCGAAGGGGGAGATCGGATTCTTCATCGTAAGCGACGGCAAGTCGACGAGTCCCTACCGATTCCGCGTGCGCCCGCCGTCCTTCTGTAACCTCCAAGCGTTGCCACGCCTCATCGAGGGCCATCTGGTTGCCGATGTGGTGGCGCTGATCGGCTCGATCGACATCGTCCTGGGAGAGGTGGACAGGTAGCGCGTCGGGTGTCGTAGGTCGGGTCTCTCGAGGAGCTCATGGTCGACAGCTTCATCATCCCGCTGCTCAAGATCATTATCGTTCTCAATGCGATCCTGGTGGCAGTGACCTACATGGTGCTCCTCGAACGCAAGGTCATCGCATGGGTGCAGGTGCGGCTTGGGCCGATGCGGGTCGGCCCCTACGGCGTGCTCCAGCCGGTCGCCGACGCGGTGAAGCTGATGATCAAGGAGGACATCACTCCGGTCAAAGCCGACAAGTGGGTCTTCACCGCGGCGCCGATCATCGTGCTCGTGCCGGCGCTGATCGTCTTTGCGGTGATTCCGTTCGGAGATCAGGTCAGCCTGTTCGGGCGGACTGTCACGCTGTACATTGCCGATATCAATGTCGGCCTCCTCTATGTTGTCTCCATCGCGTCGCTCGGCGTGTACGGGATCATCCTCGGCGGGTGGGCCTCCAACAGCAAGTACCCGCTGTTGGCCAGCCTGCGCGCCTCGGCTCAGCTGATCAGCTACGAGGTGGCCGTCACGATGACCCTCGTCAGCATGATCTTGATGGCGGGGACGTTGAGCATGGTAGGCATCGTCGAGTCACAACGCGATGCCGGGCTCTGGTTTCTGTTCGCGCAGCCGGTGGCGTTCGTGATCTTCTTCATTGGCGGGCTCGCCGAGGCGAATCGGGCTCCGTTCGATATGCCCGAAGCCGAGCAGGAGCTGACGGGGGGCTTCCACACCGAGTACAGCGGGATGCGGTTCGCGCTCTTCTTTCTTGCCGAATACGCGAACATGATCGTCATCTCGTCGGTGGCCACGACGCTGTTTCTCGGAGGCTGGCTCCGCCCGTTCCCCAGCGTTGCTGCCTTGAGCTTTCTCGATCTCGTGCCGAGCTGGATCTGGTTCCTGACGAAGACCTTCGTGTTTCTCTACATCTTCCTGTGGATACGGGCCACGTTCCCGCGGTATCGCTACGATCAGCTGATGCGGCTCGGCTGGAAGGTCCTCATTCCGCTGGCCATCGCGAACGTCGTGGTAACGGGCGCTGCGAAGGTGCTGCTGTGACCCATTGTCGCGAGCGGATCGAAGCCCATGGGTGAAGCCCTCGCTTTCTACACGTTGTCGGCGCTGATCCTCGGGTTCGCCGTGTTGGTCATCAGTGCCAAGAACACCGTCCACAGCGTACTGTTCCTGGTGCTGAACTTCATCTTCGTGGCCGCTCTCTACGTATTGCTCCACGCCGAGTTTCTGGCGGTGATTCAGGTGCTTGTGTACGCGGGGGGCATCGTCGTGCTTTACCTGTTCGTCGTGATGCTCGTCAACCTCAAGCGTCCACCCGAGCAGCACCAGGATCCCCATCGCCAAGGGCGGTTGGGGCTCGTGATGTCAGGACTGGTGCTAGCGCAGCTGGCGGCGATCGCCGTCCACAGCTTCACCGACGTAGCTCCGGCCGCGGTCAGGCCGGAAGGGGCTGGCAACGTAGAGCAAGTCGGGATGCTGCTCTACACCGATTATCTGATCCCGTTCGAGGTCGCCTCCGTGCTCTTGCTCGTGGCGATGGTCGGGGCAATCGTTCTCGCAAAGAGGGAGCTGTGACGGAGATCACCCCCCAGCACTACATGATGCTCTCGGCGGCTCTGTTCATGATCGGCGTGATCGGTGTGTTGGTACGCCGAAATATCATCATCATCTTCATGTCGATCGAGCTTATCCTGAACGCCGTGAACATCAACCTCGTGGCCTACGCGCGGCAGTTCGAGAGCGTCGTGGGCCAGGTGTTTGCGCTCTTCGTCATCGCGGTGGCTGCGGCGGAGGCGGCCGTGGGCCTCGGCATCATCCTGGCGCTCTACCGGAACAAGGAAACGGTCAACATCGACGAGATGAACCTGATGCGTTGGTAGGAGCTCCAACCCGAGCGATGGCGTTTCGAGACGCCGTGGCTCCAACACGCTGAGCACGTCTGTTCATGGATCTCATCTGGCTCATTCCCCTGCTGCCGGGCCTCGGCGCTGCCATTAACGGCCTGTTCGGTATTCGGCACTTCAGCAAGAGTGTCGCCGGCATGGTCGCGTGCACGACGATGGGGTTGGCCCTCGTGCTGTCGGTGACGGCGTTCGTGCAGCTCCTGGGCCTCCCGGCCGATGCTCGCGCCCACCAGGTGACCGTCGCGGCCTGGATTCCGCCTATCGCGCTCGAGACCGTCCATGGCGTCGGCAGCTTCGAGGTGCCCTGGGCGTTTCGACTCGACCCGCTGTCGGGCATGATGATCCTGATCGTGACGGGTATCGGCTTCCTGATCCACGTGTACTCGACCGCCTACATGCACGACGAGCCGCGCGGCGGCTACGCGCGGTTCTTCTGCTATCTGAACCTGTTCTGTTTCTTCATGCTGACGCTCGTGCTGGGGAGCAACTACCTGGTCATGTTCGTCGGCTGGGAGGGTGTGGGTCTCTGCTCCTATCTGCTCATCGGTTTCTGGTACACGAAGCAGAGCGCGGCGGACGCCGGCAAGAAGGCGTTCATTGTCAACCGAATCGGTGATTGGGGCTTCGTGCTCGGGGTGTTCTTGGTGTTCTTCACGTTCGGCACCCTAGACTTCCGCGAGGTAACCGACGCGGCGGCCGCGATGCCGGTCGAGACCGCAGGGTTCGGTGTGCTGTCGGCCATCTGCTTGCTGCTGTTCATCGGCGCGACCGGCAAGAGTGCCCAGATACCCCTGTATGTATGGCTTCCCGATGCGATGGAGGGCCCGACCCCGGTGTCGGCTCTCATCCACGCGGCGACGATGGTGACGGCCGGCGTGTACATGGTGTGCCGCAATGCCGTGCTCTTCACCCACGCGCCGAACGTCATGGCGATCGTGGCCATCGTAGGAGGGCTCACGGCGTTCATGGCCGCATCTATCGGATTGGTGCAGCGAGATATCAAGCGCGTGCTCGCCTACTCGACGGTGTCCCAGCTCGGCTACATGTTCCTGGCGACGGGCGTCGGAGCGTTCGCGGCCGGAGCGTTCCACCTGATGACGCACGCGTTCTTCAAGGCGCTGCTGTTCCTGGGGAGCGGATCGGTCATCCACGCCATGGGGGGCGAGCAAGACATGCGGCGTATGGGAGCCCTGAAGCGCTTCATGCCGGTCACCTTCACGACCATGCTGATCGGCACCCTCGCGATCGCCGGTATCCCGCCGCTCTCGGGCTTCTTCAGCAAGGACGAGATCCTCTTCCGCACCTTCCTGGACAATCGGATCATCTGGGTGCTGGCCGCGGTCACGGCAGGCATGACGGCGTTCTACATGTTCCGCCTGATGGCCATGACCTTCTTCGGAACCTACCGAGGACCCGCGTGGGAGCACGCGTCGGGCGACGGTGGGGCACCTGGTCACGGGAGCGATGCCGGGCACCGGGACTCGGCGCCGGATGCGGCCGGGGATACTCACAGCGGCCATGGCGCGTGGCACGGTCCGCACGAGTCACCCCGAGCGATGACGATCCCGCTCATGGCGCTGGCGGTCGGCGCGATCGTGGCGGGCTTCGTGGGGATTCCGGCGGCCCTGGGCGGGAGCAATGCCATCGAGCACTTCCTCGAACCGAGCTTCACCGCGTCGGCGAGCGCCGAGGGCGGCCATGGGGCAGAGACGGTCGCCGCCGAGGCGGCAGGCGAGCACGAGGCTCCCCACATGTCCCATGCGGGTGAGCTAGGCCTCATGGCGCTGTCGGTCCTGGTGGCGCTTGGAGGGATCGGGTTGGCCTACCGGTTCTACCTCAGTCGGCCGGAGGTGGCCGATCAGCTGTCCGTACGTTGGGCGGGTCCACACGACGTCTTGCTCAACAAGTACTACGTGGACGAGCTCTACGGTGCGACGGTGGTTCGTGGCACGTTCGCCGGCGCGGACCGGCTGTGGGCGTTCGACGGGACGGTTGTGGATGGAGGGGTGAACGGCACGGCCTGGACCACCGTCGTGTTGTCGTGGGTCTCGCACGCGTTCGACCGTTACGTCGTCGACGGGCTCGTCAACCTGGTCGGATGGACCGCATCAGAGGCGAGCTTCGTGTTCCGCCGATTCCAGACGGGTCTGATACAGAACTATGCGCTGTGGATGCTATTCGGCGTGTTCGTGTTCGTCAGCTACTTCTTGCTGAAGAGCTGACGGGTCGTCGTCCTACCGGAGCGATCGATCGAGTTGACCGGTAGCCGGGAACATAGCCTGAGGACCGGGCCCACTCGGTCTCGACGAGCCATATGACCAACTTTCCTTTACTGTCGTTGATCCTGTTCACGCCGCTGGTCGGCGCCATCGCGCTGCTGTTCGTGAACCGACGTCACGAGGACACCATTCGCTGGGTCGCCAACATCACGGCGGCCGTGGGCTTCTTGGTGTCGCTGCCCCTGTGGTTCTGGTACGACGCCCAGAATCCGGAGTGGCAATTCGTCGAGACAGCGCAATGGATACCGTCGATTGGCGCCCAGTACTTCCTCGGCGTAGACGGTTTCAGCAGCCTGCTGATTCTCCTGGCAACCTTGATGGGGTTTCTGGCGGTCCTGTCGTCGTGGACGGCCATCAAGGAGCGCGTCAAGGAGTACTACGTCTTCTTGCTGCTGCTCCAGGTCGGGATGATCGGAGCGTTCGTCGCTCTGGATTTCCTTCTGTTCTTCCTGTTCTGGGAGGTCATGCTGGTCCCCATGTACTTCCTGATCGGGATCTGGGGGAGCGACCGTCGTCTGTACTCCGCCATCAAGTTCTTCCTGTTCACGCTCGTCGGTAGCGTCGTGATGTTGCTTGGCATCCTGGCGTTGTACTTCTACCAGCACAGCGTGTCGGGTGTGTACAGCTTCGACGTGACCTTGTTCCAGCAACTGGAGATCCCGGTTGGTCTCCAGATCTGGATCTTCCTTGCATTCTTCCTTGGGTTTGCCATCAAGGTCCCGATGTTCCCGTTCCACACGTGGCTGCCCGATGCCCACACCGACGCGCCGACGGCGGGTTCCGTAATCCTGGCGGCCGTGCTCCTGAAGATGGGGACCTACGGGTTCCTTCGCTTCAGCCTGCCGATTCTCCCCGACGCCAGCCGCGCGTTCGTTCCCATGATGGTGTGGCTCTCGATCATCGGCATCGTGTACGGAGCGCTGGTGGCTCTGGCGCAGAGCGACTGGAAGCGTCTCGTCGCCTACTCCAGCGTGAGCCATATGGCCTTGGTCATGCTGGGCATGTTCGCCCTCACGCCGGTCGGTATCACGGGCAGCATCGTGCAGCAGATCAACCACGGAATCTCCACGGGCGCGCTGTTCTTGCTGGTGGGCGTGGTGTACGAGCGGCGCCACACGCGCGCCATATCGGAGTACGGCGGGCTGTCCAAGGTGATGCCCGTGTACGCCACCGTCTTCTTGATCATGACGATGTCGTCGATCGGTCTACCCACCCTGAACGGGTTCATTGGAGAGATCCTGATCCTCCAAGGGATCTTCGTCGTGAACAAGATGTGGGCCGGGGTGGCCGCTGTCGGGATCGTGCTGGGGGCGGCCTACATGTTGTGGCTCTACCAGCGGACGATGTTCGGTGAGATTACGAATCCCAAGAACGCGAATCTCGCCGACCTCAACGTACGAGAGCTGGCAACGTTCGTCCCGCTGATCATCCTGGCGGTGTGGATCGGCCTGTATCCTTCGCCGTTCCTGGAGCGCCTCGAGACGTCAGTCGACCGGGTCATCGCTCGTGTGAACCCGCTCTATCCGGAGACCGCGCGAGCGGATTGTGGGACCACCCGGACGATGCGTGTGACCTCGGCTGAGCCACGCACGGCGAGACTGTCAGCCGGAGGTGTCGGGATCCGTGCGGGTGTCCTGGATGCGACACCCTGTTCCGAGGGTCTGTCGATGCAGAGTGGGCGTGTCGGGGGAGGCGACGACTGATGCCGCCTGGCTTCTCGGCTCAGGATTTCTACTATCTGCTTCCTGAGATTGTGCTCACCACGGGCGCGCTCTTGCTGCTGGTGACGGATGTCGTGATGCCGCGTGAGCGCCACGGGTTGCTCACGTGGTTCACCCTGGGCATTCTGGCCGTGACCGGGGCCTGCTTGTTGCCGCTCGTCGGGCTCAACGTCACGATCGCCCGTGGCTTGCTGGCCATCGACGGCTTCGCGTTGTTCTTCAAGGTCCTCTTCCTCCTGACTGCCGGGCTCACCGTTCTGATGTCGGCTCGCTACCTGGAGGTGGAGGGCGCACGCCTCGGCGAGTACTACTTTCTGGTTCTGACTGCGACCCTCGGCATGATGGTCATGGCGAGCGGTGTCGATCTCGTGGCCATCTTCGTCGGCCTCGAGACCATGGCCGTCACGTTCTACATCCTGGCCGGGTATCTCAAGCCCAGCCGCCGCTCGAACGAAGCCGCGGTCAAGTACTTCCTGCTAGGCGCGTTCTCGCTTGGGATCTTGCTCTACGGCATGTCCATCCTGTACGGGCTGACCGGCACGACCAACCTACACGGCATCCTGACGAGCCTCGGCGAGCGCGACGCGTCACCCGTCCTGTTGCTCGGCGTCGCACTGGTGGTCGCGGGTGTCGGCTTCAAGATCGCCGCGGTGCCGTTCCACATGTGGGCGCCCGATGTCTACGAGGGTGCGCCCACGCCGGTGACGGCCTTTCTGTCCGTTGGCTCGAAGGCGGCGTCGTTCGCCATGCTGCTGCGTATCTTCCAGGAGGGTCTGCTGTTCGTGCGCGACGAGTGGGCTCCCTTGTTCTACGTGCTGGCGGTGCTCACCATGACCGTGGGGAACGTCACGGCGCTGACGCAGAGCAACCTGAAGCGCATGCTGGCGTACTCCTCCATCGCCCACGCCGGCTATGTGCTGATCGGCGTCGTCGTCGGGGCACCCAGAGGGGTCACGGCGATGCTCGTGTACTTGATGGTGTACGTCTTCATGCAGCTTGGGGCCTTCGTCGTGCTGGCCATGATGCGCCGGCAGGACTCCGTGGGCGACGAACTGAAGGACGTGAGCGGGCTGTACTTCCGTAACCCCGGGATGGCGGTGGCGATGCTGCTCTTCCTGCTGTCGCTGGGCGGTGTGCCACCGACCGCTGGCTTCATGGGAAAGTTCTGGCTGTTCGGCGCCGCCATCGAGGAGGGGTATGTCTGGCTGGCGCTGATCGGCGTCGTGAACAGCGCCATCTCGCTCTACTACTACGTGAGGGTCGTGGTGTTCATGTGGATCAAGGAGGAGACGCTCGGGTCCCCCGTCCTCGCGAGCCCGGCCCTGGCGGTGGCCCTGACCGTGGGCGTGGTCGGGACCCTCGTTCTCGGGATCTACCCGGCTCCACTCTTCGATTTCGCCGAGGTGTCTGCCCGGAGCCTCGGCATGGTCCGGATCGCGGCGGGCATGCCCTGAGCCTTCTGCGGTTCTCCAGGTCCCGAGGCTCGCTCTGGTTCTGACCCAACCGGAATCGTCGCTCGGGCCCGCGGCAGGGCGGACTGTCGGAGCCGCGATGGTCGAGTCCCCTGAGAATTCCCTCGGCAGCAGAGTTCGAACGATCGGTGCGCTCAGCTCCGTCGGCCTGGCGTTCGTTCTCGCGGTGGTCATCGGGGCATGGTTCGGCTGGATCCTGGATGGCTGGTTCGGAACCAGCCCGGTGGGCTTCCTGGTGTTCTTCTTCTTCGGTCTCGCGGCAGGTATCCTGAACGTGTACCGCGCAACCTCGAAGAATGCGAAGTGACCCCCGGGGAGGCCGATCCCGTCGTTCGACGCCTCGAGCGCAATGCGGTGGTCTGGTGCCTGGCCACGTCGGTGCTGGCGTGGCTGGGGCGAGGTGATCGTCCGGAGCTCGCCGCGGGCATCCTTGCGGGCGGGGCGCTCGTTGGGACCAGCTATTGGGCGATCAAGAGCAGTGTCGACGCGTTGGCGCGCGTTCTGGCCTCCACCGGCGACGTCCCTCGCGGTGACCGTGCAGACTCTCGAGGTCGTCCAGGTGATGCCAGGACCGCCGAACCGTCTGCCAGCGGCCGGTTGGCTCGAAACGGTCGACTCGTTTGGACCCTGATCAAGTTCAGCGGCCGGTACGCTTTACTCGGTTCGATGGCGTACGTTATGATTGCCCGTTTGCGCCTGCACCCGATCGGGCTGCTCTTGGGCGCCTCGTCCATGGTCGCGGCCGCCACGATCGAAGCCATTCGCAGCGTTGCAACGTCCTGGAGGTCGAGCGACCGATAGGCTATCGGTCGTGACCGCAAACAACCCCCGTTTGGGAACCGCCGACGCCGAAGCTCCGCCCTTGCGGTCGCGGGCGCATGACCCGCCGACTGCGCTGCATCCTCGATGGAAGAGCTGCATCACGAACTCTTGATCGTCCAGGTCGTGAATGCCGTGCTAGGTCCGGCGGTGAGCGCGATGCTCTCACCGTTCGGGTTTCATGCCGAGCCGGGGCACGACGTCATCCCGGACTACTTGGTCATGGCGGCGCTCATCGTGGTAGTCGTGGCGATCGTCGGGCTGATCCTGCGCAGCCGACTGAGCGTGGAGAATCCCTCTCGGGTCCAGCTCGTCGTCGAGGATCTCGTGACGGCGCTGAATGGCCAGCTGGAGGAGTGGGTCGGCCCCAAGGGACCGCGCTACCTCACCGTCGTCGGCACGATGGGCATCTTCATTCTGTTCGGCAATCTGATGGGGTTGGTCCCCGGGTTGATGGCGCCGACGAGCAACATCAACGTGACCCTGGGCTGCGCGCTGACGGTGTGGGTGTACTATCATATCCAGGGCGTGCGAGAGCAAGGCCTCGGCCCCTACCTGAAGCACTTTGCGGCACCGCCGGGCGCACCTATCTTCATCGCACCGATCATGTTGCCGATCGAGATCATCAGTCACCTGTCCCGCGTGCTGTCACTCTCGCTCCGTCTGTTCGGCAACGTCTTCGGCGAGGAGCTCGTCATCGTGATCCTGGCGAGCATCGTCCCGTTCCTGGTACCCCTACCCATGATGTTCCTCGGGATCATCACGGGTTCGTTGCAGGCATTCATCTTTGTTGTCCTCACGATGATCTACCTCGGCGGCGCCGTCGCCACCGAACACGAGCATCATGAGACGGAGCACGCGTAGCATCTGACGTTGGCGTTTCGGTGCTCTCGTCGGTACTTGCGACCCGAGCGTCGCATGGCATTCATTCTCAGGAGGCTTTGGCCGTGAGCACACGTTCCGTTCTAGCAACCGTCTTCTTCACGATCGGTCTCGGGTTGGTCGTTCCGCTCCATGCGCAGGAGGCCGCATCCACTGCCGATGCGGAGCTCGTCAAGTGGTCGATCATCACAGGCGGGTTCGCCCTGGCTCTGGCCGCGTCGTTCGGGGCCATGGCGCAGGCGAGGGGCCTGAGTGCGGCAGCGGAGGGGATCGCCAGGAATCCGAGCGCGGCGGGGGAGATCCGTGGGTCGTTGATCCTGGGTCTGGTCCTGATCGAGTCGCTGGTCATCTACGCGCTGCTGATCTCGCTGATCCTGTTCTTCATCAAGCCGTTCGGCGGATAACGACCGGCGGCAGGCTGCCCGTTCGACGAGACCTCTATGCGGGAGGTCCGGGGCGGAGGGGGCTGCCCGGGACCCACGGGCTGCGAGGGCACCGTGGGTGTGCCCAAGGTCGAGTCGGGCGTCGCGTTTTACGTTGCCTCCCGGAATGAACCGTCAGTCGAACGTCACCGTGGCCTCGTCGCCGGGGGTGGGTGGTCGGCGATTCCGTCCGGGCCCCATCGATGGGTGGCTGTTGCTCCTGACGGTGATCTGGGGCAGCAACTTCAGCATCGTCAAGGTCGCTCTCACCGAGATCCCTCCTCTCGCCTTCAACACCCTGCGGCTGTGCCTCGCTTCTGCGGTGTTCCTGCTGGTCATGAGGCTGCGGGGTGTCGAATGGCCGTCGCGTAGCGACCTGGGCGGCTTGCTGGGGCTCGCCGTGTCCGGACACTTGCTCTACCAGCTCTGCTTCATGGCCGGTCTGAATCGGACCAGCGTGTCGAACAGCTCGCTCATTATCGGATCTGGGCCGATCGCCGTGGCCCTGTTGGCGGTCTGGGTTGGTCAGGAGCGGGTGACGCCTTGGCACTGGCTCGGTGCCCTCCTGTCGGTGGGTGGCCTATGCCTCGTCGTCAGTGGACCCTCGGGATCGGGCCAGTCCCTCCAGGGGGACATGTTGATGTTTGGGGCGGTTCTGTGCTGGAGTCTCTACACGGTCGGCGCGCGACCGCTGCTCGCCCGACGGACTCCGATGGCCGTGACGGGCTACTCGTTGATTCTCGGAACCGTGATGTATCTGCCGGTCGGACTGGGGGAGCTGGTGCGGTTGGACTGGCAGGCGGTCAGCCTGGGAACGTGGATCAGCCTCGTGTACTCCGCCGTGTTCGCGCTGTGCGTGGCCTATCTGATCTGGTATACGGCGGTACAGAGGATCGGCAGCGCCCGAACCTCCATCTACTCGAACCTGGTTCCGGTCGTAGCCATGGCGGTCGCTGCCGTCTGGCTCGGCGAGTCGCTCGGCCCGAGGAAGGTGCTCGGGGCAGCGGCGGTGCTCGCGGGGGTGGCCGTCACGAAGCTCGGCGCGACCGCGCCAGTGCTCGCACCGGAGGAATGACTCGCCGCGGAACTTGGTGGGCACCGGTGTCGCGTTTACCGGCGGGGCGAGGAACGAGGTAGGTGCCATGAGTGCGGAACACGCGGTGTTGATCACCGCCGCCGATCAGCCCGGGATGCTGTTCCAGCTCAGTAGGGTGTTGGCGGAGCACCGAGCCAACATCAGACACGTGGACATGATCCATCATTCTCCAGAGCTTGCGCAGGTGTACTTCGAGTTCACGCTCGGGGGGCCGGCGGAGCAGCTGTTCGCGGATCTGGCGCGCATCCCCGACGTACAGCAGGTGGAGGATACGCCCCCCTTCTCGAAGATCTACGGCAAGCGGATCGTGATCATGGGTGGAGGTGCCCAGGTCGGCCAGGTGGCCATCGGGGCGATCGCCGAGGCCGATCGTCATAACATCCGAGGAGAGCGCATCTCGGTGGACACGATCCCTCTGGTCGGCGAGCAGGCGCTGGCGGCAGCGGTCCGGGCCGTTGTGCGCCTGCCGCGGGTGCACCTGCTGGTGCTCGCCGGTTCGCTCATGGGTGGCGAGATCAGCCAGGCCGTCGAAGATGTACGGGGAGAGGGGCTGACCGTGATCTCCCTGAACATGGCCGGCGGCGTGCCCGAGGCTGCCGACATGGTGGTCACCGATCCCGTCCAGGCAGGCGTGATGGCCGTGATGGCCGTGGCCGAGACGGCGAAATTCGACATTGTTCGTCAGCAGAGACGTCGCTACTGAGAGTGGCGGTCTCGGCGGACATTCGCGCGAGGCGCCCGACCAGGGCGCGAGGAGGCCAGATGTACGTCGTGCTCGTGAATCTGAGTGTCGAAGCGGAACACCTCGAGGTCTTCGAGGCCGCGGCTCTGGCGAACGCGGCCACCTCGGTCGGGACCGAGGTCGACTGCCATCGATTCGACGTTTCTCAGAGCGAGGTGTCTCCGACCGAGTGGCTGTTCTACGAGCTCTACACGGATCGCGCCGCCTTTGATTACCACCACGCCCGGCCGCATTTCCTCGAGTACGACACGACCGTCAAGCCCTACGTGGTGTCCAAGCGGATCACGACCTTCCTGACCCGGAGCTAGTACGACCCCGGGCTGCTAGGGCTGGAGCCGAGTGGCCAGCGCGTTGGTGCCGGCGGCCCAGTTGACCCCTCCGGCGTCCGAGTACATCGCCCGCTCGACGACGATCTGAGCCGTCCCGTTGGCCGTCGGTTGGCTCGTGACCACCGTCCCGAACCGCCGTCCGGCCGCCCCCGGGAACTCGGCGGTGACGGCGACATTGAAACGGCTGTTCGCGTTGGGCGTGAACGTCTTGGTCAGCGACGTGCCGTCCTCGAACATCAGCTTCACCTGCGTCGAGGCGGTGAAGCTCGACGTGTTCGCGATGAGGATGAAGGTCTCGAGGTCGCGGGCGCCGCCGACCTCGCCCTCGGCCAGGCCCCACTGCGTTCCCGTCCCGGTCGACCCCGGTGAGTTGTGCGCCTCGAACCAGCTCCCCGGCGTCGAGGTCGCGACCCACCACATCGATCGCTCGGCGACGATCGCCACCCCGTTGGTCACCGTGATCGTGGTCGAGAGGGCCGTGTCGACGAGCTGGGGATCCTCCAGGTCCACCCAGATATTGAACCGGCTGTTGCCCAGCACCGTGTAGTTCTTCGTGATGACGGTCCCGCTCGGCAGCAGGTAGTCGGCTCGGACCGCCGCGGCGGTCCCCGAGGTGTTCGACAGCAGGATGAACAAGTCGAAAAAGCTTCCGGTCGCACCCTCGGCGAAGAACCAGTTGAGCGACGGCGTCGTCACCCCAGCACTCTCGTGACCTGCCCCAAAGGTCTGACCCGGCAGATCCAGATACATCGCTCGCTCGACGATGACCGTGACGCCGTTGGTCACGGTCACGACGCCCGAGACGTCGGTCGAGGTCAGGGCCGCGTCCTGCTGGTTGACCCAGATGTTGAATCGGCTGTTGGCGGGGACCGTGTAGCTCTTGCCGATTGGTGTCAGCCCGCCGGGCCGGAGGAAGGTGACCGTGATGCTCGAGGCCGTGGCGTTGGGGTTCTGGACCAGGTAGAAGAGGTTGAACCCGCTGGTCGAACCCTCGGCCAGGTGCCAGGTCAGTGCTGCCGCGGCGATCGAGGTCTCGGCGTGGCTTCCGTAGAAGGCGCCGTCCCAGGTCATGGTGCGGTCTGAGACGACCCCGACGTCCGACTCGCAGACCGTCGAGAACTCGGCGTCCGCCAGGCCGGAGATGCTCTTGACGTCGAGGGTGTGGCGGGTCATCGCGCCCAGGTCGATCTGCTCCGACACCGTCGTCCCGTCGGTCTTGAGGAACCGATAGAGCACCTTGGCCGCGGTCGCTCCAGGGTTGGCGGTCGCGATCTGCGTATCGAAGGTCAGGCTGCCGGCGGTGGCACCCTCGGCGAAGAATCGGGTGAAGAAGCCGCGGGGATGGGTCCCCATGGCTTGCTCTTGGGCGTTGGTCAGGCTGTCGCCGTCCGGGTCACCGCCCGGGCCGTTATCGCCTGCGCCCGAGCTCGGGTCGAGACCGAACTGGGTCTCGAACGCGTCCGTGAGGGTGTCGCCGTCGCTGTCGGGAATCGCGAAGTTGGCGTCGGAGATGTCGAAGAAGACGTTGCCGATGGCTTCGACCTTGATGCGCGCAGCAGCGGCCCCGACCGTCAGCCTGACGTCCTCGCTGCCGTCGTTGGGCGTGTTGGCCGCGAGCACGATCGGGAACGTGGCACCGCCGTCGACCGACAGCGAGATCTTCACGTTGGCCACGTTGATGGGAGGGGCGCTCGTGCCCGCGACGTTCCATGTTACCGTCTGCACCGGTCCGAGCCCGGCACGGGAGCCCTGGCGATTCGGCGACGTCACGACGAACGGCCCTGCCGCCGTCGTTACCGTGACCGTCGCGGCGTCCGAGGATACCCCGCCCCCGCCGCCTCGGTTGTCCCGCACCGTCAACTGGAAGACCATCGTCCGATCGGTGCTCGGCAGGATCTCTCCCGTGATGCAGTTGCCAGCGTTGCAGTTTCCGGCGCCGGCGACGGGGTGAGCCCCGGTATAGGTGGCTGGCGGCACGTTGGCGTTGTTCCGAACGAACGTCGGGTTCGGGAACGTGCGGCTCGGGCTGGTCGTGGACGGATACGATCGAAAGATCGGTCGAGACCCATTGTCGATGGTCGATGGTGTATTGGAGCCGAATCCGACGTCGAGGTCGTGCTGTTCCCAGTTGTAGGTCAGCGCGTCGGCGTCGGCGTCTGTGGCGGTGGCCGTCATGGTGAACGGGGTGCCCATCGGAATCGTGTGGTCCGGACCGGCGTTCGCCGTCGGCACGCTGTTCCCGGTTGCCGTCGGGGTTCCACACGAGGCACCGCCCCCCGCGGCGGCGATGTAGCCCGACATCTCGTTCAGGCTCTCGATGTGGAAGTGGTCGTTGCTGTTGCTCTGGAGGTTCTGGCTTCCACAGATGCCGGCGTAGGCCTGGATCGTCGTCCCGCTGGCGGGCTCGTAGGCCGTCGCGTCGCTTCGATTGCCGGCGCAGCTGCCGATGGTGCCGTCGAACGTGTGCCGCCCTCCCCACTGGTGTCCGATCTCGTGGGCGACGAAGTCGACGTCGAACGGATCGCCGGTCGGGTTGGACGATCCCGTGACGCCGCGGGCCTTGAGGCCCGATCGGCATGGCACCCCGAGACCGGCGACTCCGCCGCCGCCCGTGCTGAACACGTGGCCGATGTCGTAGTTTGCGTTGCCGATCACCGCGTCGAGGTTGGTCTGGTTCTCACCCAGCATCGTGCCGCCGCTGCTGTTGGTATAGGGGTCGGCGGCCGCGTCGGTGTAGATGATCAGGTCGTTGTTGGCGACGAACGTCATGCGGATCGTCAGGTCCCGTTCGTAGATGCCGTTGACGCGGTTCATGGAGGTCGTCATGCGAGCCATGGCCGCGAGCTTGGTCCCCCCGGCGGCGGCGGTGTACGGGCTCGTTGCCGCGAGCGCCAGCCGGTAGGTCCGCAACTCGGTGCCGTGGCCGAGGGGCAGGACCGCCGGGCTGTCGGGCACGCGCCCGCGAGGCTGCGGTCCCGCGCCCACCAGGCACACCCATGGGGCGGCGCGTCCCATGAAGTCGCGCTTGTCGTAGGTGATGTAGTTGTCGAGGTCGCCTGCGGCATAGGGATCGACGTACACGGTCTGGCCGGCGGCCAGGATGAACCCGTGGAAACCCTGGGGCGTCACGTCGAGGCGCGCCGTGGCGGTCGGGTCGTCCAGGCCCTGTGCCCGGTAGGTGCGGATCTCGGGGAACTTCGAGGCGAGCCCGGGCTCCATGATCGGAGACGACTCGATCCGGAACCGCGAGAAGCGGCCGTCGGGCATCGGGAGGGTCAGGACGACCTCGAGGGTCCGTGCCGCCTCGGTGAGCTCCAGCGGCGTTCGCGCGAGAATCTGCTCCAGGGCGCCGCGGTTCAGCCGGACGGTCCGGTAGGCTCTGGGCACGATGAGCCGCTGGCCGCGGCCGACCATCGATCGCTCATCGAGCGCCTCCCAGACGCCGTCGGAGGAGCGTGCCGACGAGGATTGCCGGGAGCCTGTCTGCGCGATAGAGAAGAGGCGGGGAG
>PVBE011399668.1_pt1 | contig 29173 bp, 30 predicted proteins | sample 1631181 | NCBI WGS metagenome assembly PVBE01 (sample SAMN08397723, study PRJNA350692) | Marine metagenome, whole genome shotgun sequencing project. | isolation source: water | place: Pacific Ocean | collected 2012-04
ACCACGCAAGGACAGCCATGAGATATCAACCAACCATCACGCTCACGAATGACGTGCTCGACCGACTCAGAGAGGGCACCCTAATCCTACAGGTCGGGCAGTGGGTCCGCACCGAGTGGTCCCGGCACCCATCGCGGTGGGTTGGAACCAAGCGCAGCGGTGTCCTCTGGGCAAGCCACTACAGCGGCGGTGACCGCCAGCAACGCGAGCAGTTTGAAGCCATGGCAGCCGTCCGACGTGCAGACCCAGCTGGATTCTACACCTCGCCATTGCCCTCCGTCTGATATCGGTATACAGATAAACACCACCACGCAAGGACCGACATGACCGCAAACGCAATCACCCCCCTCCGTCCATTCTTCCTGTACTACGGGGGGAAGTGGCGGGCCGCCCCCCGATACCCCAAACCCCAGCACCGCGCCATCATAGAGCCTTTCGCTGGGGCTGCAGGCTACAGCCTGCGACATCACAGCCATGAGGTCACCCTGTACGACGCGGACCCAGTCGTGGCGGGCATCTGGAGGTGGCTCATCGATGCCACCCCCGACGATGTCCGGGCCCTGCCGCTCATCGCACCGGGGCAGGACCTCCACACCCTGCCCGTCGAGGGCTCCGCTCGGGACCTGATTGGGTTCTGGCTAAACAAGGGGAGCAGCCAGCCAAAGCGCACCCTGTCCGCATGGGCCGCCGAATGCCCCAACCAGTTCTGGGGAGAGAAGATTCGCGAGCGCATAGCCAGCCAAGTGGAGAGCATCAACCACTGGCGGGTCTTCAACCGTTCCTACCTGACCGCCCCGGACGCCGCGGCGTCGTGGTTTGTCGACCCACCATACCAGCAGGCCGGGAAGTATTACCGGCACGGGGCCAGCAGGCTGGACTTCTCCCAGCTGGGGGAATGGTGCCGCTCGCGGCGGGGGCAGGTCTTAGTCTGCGAGAACGCGGGGGCGGACTGGCTGGACTTCAGGCCATGGAGGAACATCAAAGCGAGAAAGGGCCAGAGCGCAGAGGTGCTCTGGACGAACACACAAGGAGCAAACCAATGACCACGCCAACCCGCGGCCGCGGCCGCCCACCACGCACCGACACCGTACGCAAGAGCATGCAGGTACCGCAGCAGTTCCGGGACTACGTCAGAGAACTGGCAGCCCATCACGGGGTATCCCAGATGGATGCAATCCTGTACCATCTGATGCCAATGCTGGACCCGGACAGGGTACCCGCACCCGCCGAGGTGGCCGACGTCTTCCCAGAACTGGACGGCGACGACCTGTTCCTGTAGCAAAAGAAACGCCGGGGGAGAACCACCCCCCCCGGCACCACCACATAAGGACAACCCCCAAAGGAGGTCCCGCATGGACTATACCCCCATTCCAGAAAGCACGCCAGAGGCACTCGCAGAGGCTGAGGCTGTGCTCTTCCCCGTCGACCGCGACGGGCTGCAGCTTGTCCGGGCGAGGTTCCCCGGCGGTGAGTACCTCTCGACCGGCCTGTTCAGGGCCGAGGACATCACCGGCAACGGCCGCGGGCGGACCGCCGAGAACGTGAAGAGCATCTGCTCTGTGTTCTTCGACACAGACTTGGTGGGCCTCTTCAAGGCCAAGTACCTCGCCACCGGCAAGCCCTCCCTGGGCTCGAGAGCAGCCGCCTGGAAGAGCGCCATGTACGCCTATCCTCAGGACCGGCTCTTTGCTGCAAAGCAGAAGCACGGCCGGATGGTGCTCGATGCGCTCACCGACCTGCTCGGAGAGCCCACAGCCACCGTCGACTCTGGCTGGGGCTGGCACTACTTCTATGCCCTGGAGGGGGTGCCGGTCTCCTCGCTGCCCCTGCTCGTCGACCTGCACAACCGGGTGCGGCCCCTCGTCCATGCCCGGGTGGCAGAGGGATGGGGCTGCCCATTCCCCGACCCCGTGCTGGACGCCACCCAGGACGCCGGCACCCGGGTGGTGCGGCGCTGGCGGTCGATGAACACCAAGGCCCCGGGCTCCCCTCGGCCCTGCATACCGGTGGCCGCGTCCCCTGCCCGCATCACCCCGGAGAGGCTCACCGCCCTGCTCACCGCCCTGCCCCCGGTCCAGACCGCTGCACCGGCCAAGCCAAAGGCAGCCCGGCCAGTTCAGGCAACACGAGCCCCAGCTCCGCAGCCCTCGGGAGACATCCCCACCGGCCACGTCTTGGACTTCAGCGAGCACACCCATGACGGCCAGACGTGGCGGGACATCGTCGAGGGCCTCGACGTCGGAGAGGTCCACAAGCTGACCTGCCCATGGGGAGGCACCAGCCACGGCAGCGGCTTCCTCTCCCGGAAGTCAGCCACCCGGGCACTCTACCGCTCCAATGCCCTGGGACGCACATGGTGGTCAAAGGACCCCATCCAGGCGGCAGACCGGGCCACCCTGGACATGAGGCTGGACAAAGACGGAGACCCAAAGGGGGTGAAGCAGTCCATCCTCAACGTCTACCGCCTCCTACGCGACGACGCCGAGATGGACCTGTGGACCTGCACCTTCCGACAGCTTCCCATGCTTGGCTCGGAGCAGCTTGACCCCAAGGCGATGCAGACCCGGGTGCGCATGCTGGCTGAGGAGAAGTACGACTGGACCATGAAGGTGGCCAGACAAGACGTCGAGAACGCCATCCTCGACGTCTGCGAGGAGACCCAGCGCAACGGCATCGCTGAGGAACTGGAGACCCTGGAGTGGGACAAGAAGGGCCGCCTCTACAAGTGGCTCGCCAAGACGCTGGGCATTGAACACGGCCGCCTGCTGTCCGCCTATGGCCGGCGCTGGTTCGTGTCCCTGGTGGCCCGGTGCATGCAACCCGGCTGCAAGGTCGACAACATGCTGGTGGTCCTGGGCCGGCAGGGCATCGGCAAGTCCAGCCTGTTCAGGCAGATATCGGAGTACTTCGGAGAGGACCTCTTTGTGGACAGCAGCGTGGACTGGAGACACAAGGACAGCCGCGACGTTCTACGGGGAACCCTCATCTTTGAGGACGCTGAACTGGAGTCATTCCACCGGGCCGGTGTGGACCTCATGAAGAACCTTCTCTCCTCCGAGGTCGATACCTACCGGGCCGCCTACGGCAGAACCCGGCAGCGATACCCGCGGACCGCGGTGCTGGTGGGGACCGCCAACCCCGTCGACATCCTCAAGGACCAGACGGGCAACAGGCGATTCTGGCTGGTCAACGCCTACCAGACCAGCCGCTCATTCTACGACCACCAGTGGCTGGCCGACAACCTGGAACAGCTGGTGGCTGAGGCCCTCGACATCTACCGGAGGCAGGTGGCCAGCCCATCCCCGCAGACCCAGTGGTGGCTGACGACAGAGGAGCAGTCCCTCAGCGATGCCGACAACCAGGCGGCCCTGCAGGAGGACCTCATCGCCGCAGCGGCCGAGAGAGTCTACGAGGCAAACAACGGCATGCCCGGGGCCGCCATCACCGCCATGGACTTTGTTCGGGCATACTCAATGGCCCATGGAATCAGTGCCCCGAGCAACCGTCAGCTCCAGAGCATGGTCCAGAAAGCAAGCCACGCTCTGCGGCAGTGCGGCTTTACCCGCCAGAAAATGACTTGCCCCGTCCGCCGCATTCGGGCGAACTACTACTGCCGACCACCGACGTGGGAGGTGGGAACCTGCCAGCCCAATGACGGTCTGGCAGCCATCGAGATGGACGCGGAGCCAGACAACGTCCGCAGCCTAAGGAGTCCACAGTGAACCTCAGAGACAGACAACGAACGGCGGCGGTCGCATTCGTGTACCTTGACGGCGTCGGATACGCATCCAGGGCGGAGCATGGACGGGACCCCGTCCGCTGGACGGCCACCGGAATGGAGACCCTCTTTAGCCGGGCCCGCATGCTGGCCGCGGTGCTTCATTCCCTGGGCGTCCGCAGCGGAGTGCAGCTACCTGACCAGCCACACCACTGGCTCTCCCAGGAACACGCCAAGCGGCTGGGCAAGAAGATTGGACGTCACCGGGGGCTCTTTGTGGCCTCCAGACTCAAGCCGCCAGAGTCCCCAGAGGAGACCTGGGAGTGGCTGCAGAAGCTGCTCTGCGCCTTCGGCCTGGACATCGACCTGCTGGACGACGAGTACCTGAGAATACAGCCACGGTCCCTCGACGACCTGCTCTCCACCACCGAGTTGGAGTACCGACGGTTCAGCCCGCGCGGTGCCTACCAGACAAACTGGAGCCAGATAGCATTCCTTGACTTTGGACTGGGCCCGCGTCCAGACCTGTCCCGGCGATGGTGGGACAGCGAGGAAGAATGAAGGTCGACCTCTTCACCCAGGTCCGGTTCGATGTCCGGGTCTCTGAACGCCTGACCAAGGAGGCCCTGGAGAAGGCGCTCAAGTACGCCAAGGGACGAGCCCCAAAGGGCTACGGCCTGACCGTGGGCGTCAATGAGGGCCTCTATCTGGACGACCCTGAGATACAGGCCATCATCGACCCGCGCATTGACGTCGCGCTCAGCCCGCTCATCCCGCCGGGTGTGTTCAGCATCCTGATGTCCGGGCCTCAGCACCACAGCTACTCTGAAGAGGTCTAAAGAACCGCCTTCAGCCGGTCGTCAAGCTGCTCCATCCGGGTCGCGCAGGCCTGGAGCTGGCTAAGCATCGCGGCATGCTCAGCGCCATGCCGGGTGCTCATGTCGTCGATCTGCTGCAGGTGCCGGTCAATCGTCGATGAGACCAGCGGCAGTATTGTGGCGTGGAACGTTTTCCAAACCATCGCCCCGACGAGCAGGCACACCATGACCGCGCTCGCGGGGCCGGTTGCATAGGGGAGGACAGACTCCAGGGTCATGTCTTTGCCCTGACAATGGCGTCCATGATAAGCCTGGCTATAACCCGGCTATTGGCCGCATTGGGACTTGATGAGGACGAACTGTCATACTCAGAGAGGAGCGTGGCGACGTCCTGCTCCGGCACCACAAACGGAATGATGAGCGCATCGTCGCTGGACACCGCAACGTTCTCGGTGTCCTCGGTGGCCACGCTCACCCGGTCCTGAATGCTGGGATAGTCTATGAACTGAGCCATTAAATCACCGGCTTTATGAATGCGTACCTGCAGGTGATTTTTAGCACGGCATCCTGAGGGATGGTAGACGTATTTGAGTAGGCACCCACGGCCACCACCTGATGGAGGCTGGTGCCACCAGTCAGACTCTGGCTGGAACTGCGGGTGGAGATGTTTGTGGCGAGACCACTGGCATTCAGTGGATACGACACACCACCACCCACCTTCTCAGCTCCAAAAAGCATGGTTATAAGCCCTTTATCTGGACCCGATGTCCCCGCCGACGTCGCGGCGCTGTAGCTGTAGACCCCATAGCTGGCATTACTGGGTACGCTGGTCGAGAAAAGGCTGCAGATTGCTCCGCCAAAAAGGATATTCGAGACCAGCGTTTGGTTGGCATCCCGGGCCACGCCACAAATGAAGTCCAGCTTTGCGTCCCGGACCGTATCGTTTACGTCGAGCAGGAACAGACCGGTGAACGAGTCTGTGCGGACGAGGCTTGTGCCGCCAATGGCCGCGTCCCGGAACCACCTGGGTCCCGACTTTGTGGAGGAGTTCTTCCAGTTGTAGACGGCGTTGCCAGACCCGAGGGCATTGAACGTGATGGTGTTCTCGCCTGTCCCTGAGTCGAAGACGACGCTCTTGATCAGGCCGCCCGAGTCTACCAGTTGCCAGCCTGTGGAGAGGTCTACGGTCTCCAAGACCAGCGCACCCAGGTCTGCCCCTCCGCCACCGGGGGTGGGCTTTGGTGGGGGTATGACGATGGTGCTCATTGGACCCGACCGCGGCGCTGGCTACGGAGGACGACCACGACGGTGCCGACCAGCACCCCGTCGCCGCGGACCATTAGCAGTGGGCACTGCGGCTGGCTGGGCTCAACCACTGTCTTCTCTGAGTAGGTGGCGGCCTCGCCAACAGTGGCCTCGATGTTTGTGCGAGCGGCCGTGGTTGCGCTCGCGGTCAATGCAATGCCGGTCTCGTTGTAGAGAATCTCGTCATCAGGAATGGCCCCAGCGGTGGCGCTGTTAATCCCTGACGAGTACCCCCGGTCCGTGACCTTGACCTCAAGGCTGCCCGCGGCCGGAGAGCCTGCGGTGTCCAGCCGGTAGATGCCGGCCACCAGCCAGCCCTCGGTGCCAAGGCCAGCTGCCCGCTGAACATGCCAGTCGGTGTTTGCTGCGATTGTAAATGTGTTCGTTGAAACGCCCATGGTCAGCCTACTGAAGAGGGGGTGATATCGAGGATGTACAGCGAGGCACGCATGGTTGATTGCTGGTCCGCCGTCGGCCCATGCTCAGGGTATCCCAAGAGCAGGCACATATTCCAGTGGTCCGGTAGGCTGCGCGCCACAATACAGCCGTGGCTGTAGTCGCCTACCGCACCGGCCAGCCCTTTGCTGCGAGCCCGGTGGAAGTTGAACGGACCCACCACGGCAGACGTCATGGGCCACCAGACCCCGTCCCGGTGCCGTTCAACCAGCACCGGCCGGCTCCGCGTTCCATACTGTCCGTCGCACTGACGCCAGCAGGGGTGTGCCTGGTTGCTGCCCCCCTTGCCGTGGTACCCAGGGTAGAACACGTCCCGGTACCAGCCCTCGGAGACCCGCGCAGCTCCACGGGGATGGGTGGAGATGTTGCCGGTGCCTTCCATTGGAGCTGCACCAGGGTTGGTGGTGCCAGCGGTGCAGGAGAAGCCGCTCTCCGTCAGAACGCAGAGCCACTCCTCCCATGCGTCCAGCGGGACCGAATCGTCCCGAAGCCCGACAATGGCGGGATAGTGGATTGGCCATCCCCGCAGCCTCAGCAGCTCAAGCACATACTCTCGGGTGGGTCGTTCAATCATTGGGTGTCTTATCTCCGAGGTCGTACTGAATGCCGCGCAAAACCTTGCGCCTCTTTACATGCACCGGGTCAATGTCAACCGCCGTGGCAAAGCCAAACTGTCGCAGCAGTTCATCCAGCAAGACGTTGTCCACCAGCCCTGGGGCCACTTGGAACGGCATGTCCTCTGGAAGGTCGCCAGCGTTCCACGCCTTGAAAAATAGGGGGGCATAGTCTCTCAGCGTACGCTGCACGCCAAGAGCCATCATGGCGTACTGAAATACCGACCATGCGTGCAGGTTGCCCTCGGACTCCTCCACTCGCCATTGCTCCCCCTGGAACGTGCCGGCCCCCGGCTTTCGTTCAGAGATGGGCACCGGCTCAATATTGAAGAAGCTCGTCAGGCCAGGGAGCCACTCCGGGTTCATGGCCCCAATGGCCATCCACTTCGGGTCCAGATAGCCGCTCATTTGTCGAGCATCTCCACCAAATATCTTGACGCCAAGCTGCTCGATCAGGGCTTGATAGAACGGGGACACCTCAGCGCCGGCCGCCATTATTAGTCTGTGCACGCGCTCGGACACGGTGTCTTTCAGTCTGCGCGGCATGGAGCTGGGCCCAGTTCCACCTGTCCGCAGGGACGTGGGGTCGGCATCGTAGCCCATGGCAATGTAGAGGATGTCGCTGGCGATTAGCGCAGCAGACGAGGAATAGTCCACCAGTTCAGCAAAGGCATCAAACAAGGGAATAGCCGGACCGACGATGGCGTACCGCTCCTGGGTGGCCGGGTCCTCGATCCACTTCATGACGGGCCGCAGTTCCATGTACTCCTTGGTCATGACGTTCTCTCGGGTGTCGTACTCGAAGGCCTTCTTGGCCTGATACAAAGCCCGAAGCCGGTTGGGATTCTCCAGCAGCATCGTTGCGGTTGACCGGAGCGACTCGCGCCGGAAGGACCAGAACCACACCGCCCGAGCCACGGTCGAGCGCTCAAGGCTCGAGACAGCATTGTAGTCAAACAGGCTGGCGTTTGCGAGTTCAACAGCCTCGTCCATGGCCCGGCCTTCAGAGAGGGCATCCAAGAGCACGCCGACCCGGAAGTACATGTCGCTGGCCTGGGCTGCCTCATTGAACACATTGACCTCGACGGACACGTCAGGCATCCGTTGCCCGCTGACCCGCTCCACATCCAGTCCGGTCCACTCGCGGATGAACTGCCTGGATGGGCTCTGGGCCATCGCATCCAGGCCCATCGCACCCTCCGCCACCTTGCTGGAGGACAGGCCAGACGCCGCCCGCATTGAACGGATGGCCTCCTCGTTCAGCTCGTACCCAGTCTGGCTGGTCAGCCTACTCAGGACAGGAGCCAAGTCCGCAGCTGTCCACACCTGCCCGGTGGCACTGCTGGCCACGATGGCCATCGGGTCGCCGTAGCCGTAGAAGTAGCTGACGGCACGGTTGAGTCGAAGGTCCCACGGAATGACGCGGCTCAGCGCTTTGGCGGCCGGGCCAGACCCCAGCGTCTGGAGAACGATGGCCGGGGCGGTGAAGAAGTTCATGCCCATGTACAGCATGTTTGGCAGCAGCCTGCCCGACAGCATCCCACCCTTGACCCACCGGGCAAACGCCCCCCGGTCGGCCAGCCGCGGCAGGTCCGACAGAATCTCCATGCTGGTGCGCAGGAACCGGGACATCAACGGGTCCGATGGGTCCACGTTATCCAACATCTGCTGGGTTTTCCGGGTGGCCTTGGCGTTCTGCTCAAGCCACGTCGTAATGGCCTCATGGTCCAAGCGATGGAGCAGCGTGCCGATGTCAGCCGTGGACAGGGTGCCGGCCTTGCGGAGCTGCTCAAGACCGGCCTTGGGGCCAACCAGTTGCTGGTTGAAGAAAAGGTTGATGTACTCTTGGATGGCTACGTTCTGCTGCGTCCAGTCGGCCGTCGTTTGTTTCAGCGTTTGGTGGTACTGCTCGACGGACTCAAACAGTTCATCCACTTGCTGGGGCGAATATCCCAGGTCGAGGAAGTGCTTGAAACCAGCGGGGCGGGGCAGCCAGTCGTGCTCCACCTCTACGATGTCGGGGTCCCCTCGCCCACCTCTACGAGCAAGAGAGAGACCGCTCACGTCCCCTGCAGCCCTCGTCACGTCGTCACCAACCTGAAGGGCAAGGAGCCGCGCGGTGTCCTCTTCGGTCAGAAGCCGTCGACCTAAGCGGTCCAGGGTGGTGTTGAGCTGATTGCGCAGGCCGGCGATCACCTCAGGAGCGCTTTTGCCCAGCGGTCCGCCGACGCTGGCGATGCGCTCTGGGCTGAACACATCGCGCAGGATGGACCCGCTGCGGCGCTGGTAGTAGCTGCTGGCGAGGCAGTCCACAATCTGCTGGCGCTGGAATATGGGAGTGACCTTTTGAGCCTGGTCCGAGATGTTCGCTGGCAGTTTGTCTTTGATGTGCGCCGGCAGGCTGTCCATGCCCTCCAGCAGTTCGCTGAGGGGCTTGCCCTCCAGCTTGCGCAGTCCCTGGATCAGAGACTCGGCAGCGCTCGTTGGGTTCATGGTCGGGGACTGCATCACCCTCAGCAGGTCGATCAGTGTTTGCTGAACCTCTGTTGCAGTACCAGGGGGGGGTGGGTTCAGCGACATGTTTGCGAATGCCGCGGTGACCGCTCTTCTGATTGTGGATGGCGTTAACGAGGTCAGCTTCTTTGCCATCGACTCGCCAGAGGTCGACTGGATCAGCTTGCCCAGAGACTCGTAGCCACCGAAGTAGTTCGACACGACATCGAGAACCATCTGTCGGGGGGTGTCGTAGGCCCCCGACAGGACGTGGGCGAACTTTTCTGGTTTGTTCTTTCCCGGTGCATTCCGCAGTTCCTGATAGAACTGCCGGTCGATGGACCCCCAGCCCTCGGCCAGTTCTTGAATCAGGGGACGCATGGCCTCATTGGCTTGGTCGGCCTGCGCGGCTTGTGCTTTCTTGGTACCCATGGAGGTCTCAATAAAGCCGCGGACTTTGCCGGGCCGGAGTTCTCTTGGCGTGAGCAGCCGGCTGAGTTCTTCGGCGTCCACAGGGATGGCGTCAGCAGCAACCGCCTCCTGTCCAGGGGCTGCTCTTGTGCGGATTTGCTGGACGTCGCCTGAATCAAGGGCATGGTGGCGGAAGGCCTCCCCGACCCGAGTATTGTACTCCTTAAGGGACAACGACTCCAAAGAGCCAAACATCCCCTGGGTCCGCATTCGTTCCACAGCTGAGGGGCTGTACCGTGCGTTCGAGGCCCGAACCAACATCTGGTTGACGAAGTCAGCCAATGGTATCTCAAGGTCATCCAAGACGCTGATAAGATTGACCCGTCCGTCCGGGGTGATGTGCTTGCTACCAGAGCCCCCCAGTTCCGCGGACACCCGGCCGATGGGGGTGGACTTGAAGTCTTGGAATATCTTCCGAGCCGCTCCTCTCTCAGCCACCAAGTCCTGGGTCACGCGAACCTTGGCTGTCCGGGCGTCGAGGCCGGCCGTTGAGGCCCGGTCTTCAATCAATCCAATGCGCCGACGGCCCACCGCACTGGCCAGCGCTGCTTTTTGAGCGGCCTCTGGTGAACCTAAACGCTGCCCGTGGGCGCTGGTGCCCACCTCTACGATGGGCTTCAGTTGTTCTTTGAGGGCGGCCAGTTGAAGGGGGGCCTCTACCTGTTTGACTGCTTTGGTTGCGTCAGCAGTCAGGATTCCCCGCTGCCTCAACGAGTCCAGAAAGTCGTCGCCACTGGCAAACGTTCTCGACAGCCCCTCGCTCTGAATCACATCGTCGAGAGTGTGGGGGGTCTCGGGGGCGGCCCCCATCCGTTGGGACTCCAACAGCTCACGCTCCGCTTGCGTTGCGTTGGCTGGGAGTTCCACTTCATGGGGAGCTGCTGTGGGCCGTTTGTTGAGAGCCACAAACGCATCGTCGACAGCCGCCCCAACCTCGTCACTGTCCGCTATCATGCGGGCCAGGCGGCCGTTGGCAGTGTTCCATCGTTCAGGGATGAAGGCCCGGCTTGCGGCCAGACGGGCAGCCTCCCCGGTCGTAGCACCCGCACCCTTCGCGGCCTTGAAGGACCCGCTGCCCAGCCGGACAGCCTTTGCAGTGTCGGCAATGCCCAGGTCAAGCGGCACCATAAACTCGGCCATCAGACCAAGGGCTGCGCCGTGGTGGCCGGCCCACACCACCATCTCCTCGGGCAGGCCCAGTGCTCTGGCGGCTCCCGTGTACAGGTCCCGGCCGCCGGCCACAAAGCCCTCTCCCTCGACGATGCGCTCGGGCACCGACGTGGTGGGGTCCAACGCACCGACAGCCGCGGAGGTCGGGGCCGACATCATACGCAGCATCCAGAGGGGGGTCGACTCTGTCAGCCTGCCGGGGATACGGGGTCGCGTCGTATTCTCTGACATTTCCGCGAACAGGTCGCCTGCCCTCTGAGAAGTAAGGCCATCGGCCTGATTGGCCCCAAGCAGCAGCGCGACCCTTGCCTCAGCCGCGTCAGCTGGAAGCCTGCCACCCAGAATCTCCGACGCAAAGTGGTTGATGGTTTCGTCCGTCAGTTCGAGCTGGGGGTCGTTTTGGATAATTTGCTTGGCAATAGACTGAGCCCGCTGCCGCTGTCGGCGCTTTTCTACGGTGGTCTCCTCGTCAGCAATCTGCTGGGGGGCCATCGACCCGGCCATATCAGCCCAGTAAAACGGCGACAGGAGACTCTGTCCGCCGATGTCTTCCGACTCGCCCCGCTGGGTCGCCACCGCTCGGGCGAACGCGTTGCCTGCGGGGTCCATGTCGTCCGACATGGCTCGTTCTTCCATGACCCGCATAGCCGCGGAGGAGAGCGGCATTGGCACGCCGCTCTGGCTCTGGGTCATGGTCACAAAATCTGACGCCACGGCCTCCGCTTCATCCCTTTCCTCCCGGCCCGCGCCCAGTACAAAGTCCTGCCTGGCCGTGGGGTAGGCGGTAGAGATGCCGCCTACCGGACGAGGCACGACCGGAGCGGAGGGAGCGGAGGGAGCGGAGGAACCGGCGAGAGCGGATAGCTGTACGCCAGCCCGCGGGTCGAGGCCCAGTGCTTGCAGTTGCCGGTCCGAGAAGCCTTCGACCTCCTCCGGCCGATAAAAGCGGAGCAGGTGGTTGTACTGAGAGTCGCTAAGACCATGAGGGTTGGACATTTATTTCTGTCCCGCGTATGCCGCTCTGGTGTTCACTGTCCGCAGCGCATGAAGGTACGCGAGGGCGTCTGCCTCTTCAGGAGTGCCTTTATATGCCTTGATAACTTCGTCCTCGATCTCCGTGACATTGCTGGGGTCCTTGGCCGCGGCGAAGAGTTGCCCGACGAGCCGGCCCATGTCTGTATTCGTCATTTGGACAAACTTCTTCTTGTCCTTCGCGATCTCGATGCCAGCCTCCACAGCCCATATTCGAGCCTGCTTGTCCTCTTGTGCCGGGGTGGGGGTGGGGCTGCGCTCTGGCTCCTCGGCCGAGTCGTCAGGAGTGTTGGGCCGGATGTTGTCCCACCGCGATTCGGCCGGGATAGCCTCCACGCCCTCCACGGCCTCCACGGCCCCCACGGCCTCCAGGTCTTGAGCATTCGGTCGGGCCTCCGATGGGACCTCCAGTGGGACCTCCAGTGGGACCTCCGGTTGGACCTCCGGTGGGGCCATGGGAGCGGGACTGGCGGGGACGGCCATGGCCTCGGACTCGGCCAGCCTCTGGCGCAGGCTGTCCGCTCCATGGGTGCGCAGGTACGACTCCAACCGGTCCTGCGGGGTGGGGCTGCGCTCTGGCTGGGCCGGACGACGCCGCCAGTCCCGGCCGTAGTCGCGCACATACTGGTCATGGGCCGTCTGGACCAGGCTGCGGCGCTGATACTCAGGCATATCAATGGCCTTCAGTTCTTCGTTCAGCTCAACGAGCCGGGCCTCCAAGTCCGCCCGCAGGCCTCCATCATCCACGGCCTCCTCAAGGGCAACGCCAGTCATAGTCGGCCCGCCCGCGGCCGGGACAACGCGGCTACTTGACTGGGTCGTCGACGGGGACCGGGGGGTGCGGGGACTCGACGTTTTGAGGGGGGCCAGAGTGTGGATTTTGGCTGCGGTTCTTTCGGCAGCTTTGTTATCCACCATCATCATCCGAAGGATATCTTCAGGGCTGCCAAGGCCCGCGTTTCCTTCCCTTTCGGACATGACCTCGGCCATGTTTTGTAGCGCAGTCCATCTGAGAACTTGCCGTTCTGGTTCTGAAACGTTGCGGTCGCTGACTGCCGCCGCAATGGCGTCCGCCATTCCGATGGCTACGCTGGCCTGAGATTGTGGGCTGGGCTCAAAGCCCGGCGTGCCCTGAGTTCCTTGCACTATCACTTGCGAGGAATCCTCATCATACCAAGCCTCCATCTGGGTTTTGCCAATATTCAGGTTCATTTCCCGCCGGGCCTCGGGCGAGACAACGTCACTCAAGACACGCTCATGCTGCTCGATGTTGGGCACTGCCAGGATGTCCGACTCCTCCTCCTCAGTGCCAGTGCCATCGGAGACCGTGCGGCTGGTCCTTTGGGTGATCCCGGTGCCGAGGTTCCATCTGTCCTCACGGTTGGCGTTGTTCTGGGCGTTGGAGTTTTGTGCGCTCGTGTTCCGGCTGGCGATGCCCTGCTGCCGGCTGATCTCTTTCATCCTGAGCTGGTCAATGGTGTCGTAGGTATCTCGAATCTCTTGGCGCAGAGTGTCCTGCATCTCGATTGCAAGCTTTCTACGGGCAACGTAGTCCTCACGGTCCAGCTTGAGGTCAGCCTGGGCCTGCTTGAGAGCCATCTCCCAGAGCCGGTACCGGTTCTTTTGGTAGAGACTGACGTACTCTGCCGACCGAGTGCCCTGAGTCATCCCCTGCGGAAGCTGTAACTGGTAGACCTTAGCCATTGCTATCTCACTTTCTTCATTGATAAGCCAAGGAGAAAAGGTCTTCGTTCTCTGTGAAGAGCTTCATCATCCTTTCATATTCTTCTTCGGTCAAGGCGTACTCCTTTTGAGTCTTCGCCTTTTGAGTGTACGCTTCTTGTAGCGCTTCCCTACTCTCTTTTGCGGCTGTCCTGTTGCCCGCCTCTCCGGTTTCCGCGTCCTGTCCCTGGGCTCCTTGGGCTGTCTCGCGCGCGAAGAGCAGCTCTGCCTGGGCCACGTCACCGATATTGCTCAGGGCGTCCGCTCCGGCCTGCCGTCGCTGAACCTGTCGCTGGGCCTCGGCGGCATAGAGTTCCTCCAGTTCGTCCTCTTCTGCTGCGGCTTTCTGGAGGTTCGCAGCGGCGATGGATTCTCCCATTCTCTGGGCACCCTCCATGGATTGCTGCTCAGCCTCCAGAGCCATCGCCAGTTCAGCGCCCGACCCTTGGCCGGAGGCGGCGATAGCTCGTGCCCGCTCTGCGGTCAGGGCCTTCTCTTCTGCTGCGCGTTCCTGCTGCATCTGGGACCGCAGGACCTGCTCTTCTGCGTCGGTCATTCCCAGTGCGTCACGGTCAGCGCGGCGCTGGAGAGCGGCCAGACGGGCTTTGTTTCGCTTGTCCAGCTTTGTGGGTGCCAGCTTTCCGGCCAGCTGTCCGGCTTGTGACACGCCCTCGATGGCCATGGGAAGAGCGGCGGCGGCTAAAAACGGGAGGGGCATGGGTCAGTCCGGGCTCAGGTAATCGGTGCCAGTATAGGTGGTGAGGCCACAGTCGCTGAGAACTTCCCACTGCCAGGAGTCCTCTCCGACGTAAAGATACTCGCTCCGTACGTCGACAACCAACCGGATTGTATGCCACCCGGCGGCCAAGTTTGTAGCCACCCAGAACATGTACAGCGGCCGACGTGCGCCGGCACCATCGGACAGGTTGGTCACCGCGTTGGCAATCGACTGGGCGCTGGGCGTACCACCAGACTCTGCAAAGCAGTAGCACCGCGTGTTTGCAATGACAGCCCCGTCCAGTTCAAGGTAGAAGCGGCTGTCGACGGTATGGGGCGTCGGGATCGTCTTTGCCAAATAGGCCCGAACCGCGCTGCTGTCGAACTGTCCGACTCGCACTGCGCCGTATCCCTCGATCCAGAGGTCTCCCGGGGCATCCATCCAGACCCGGACGGAGGCCCCCGGGATCTGCTGATGGATTATCTGCTGGGTGATGTCCTCGCTCTTCAGGGTGCCGAGGGCGTACCGGCGGCGGGTGCTGTCATTGCTGACCATGGCGGACAGGGCGTGGGCTCCGCTGAGAAAGTTGTAGTCGTCCCAGGACAGGAGGGGCTCCGGGGTGCTGAGCTGCTCTGTATCAAAGGACGCCGGGCCATAGTCACCCGCCACTATCTCAGCATTGAGGTAGTCTCGCGCGGCCTTGAAGTTTTCAGCGAGGGCAGAGCCAAGCCAAGCCGTACCGGCGACAAACGTTGTGGGTGGGGTGAAGGCCATCACATCTCCTCAAGGACGACAGCCCCATTGACGTGGCAGGTATCGATGGTGTTGTTGGCAGATGCGTGGTCATTGACAGCCCAGCGGAACTGGAGCCGCACGCCCTCAATGGTCCAGGCCTGTCCCCGGTTTATCCAGATGCCGGTGAGCGCATTGCGGCACCAAGCCGCGACAATGTCCCCCTCTCCGCCGCCGGTCGATGCGTCATTGCCAGAGCGCACGCACATCCCGTAGCCTACGGGCTGCTGGATTACGGTGGTCAGCGTCCCACCTCCAGTGTTGTACAGCAACATCACCCGCCAGTAGTACACCTGCTGGGCCTTGGTCTGGTTGCCGCCAGACACGGTTCCATTGCCCACCAGGGGATTGAACATCCAGCGCACCACATCTCCCTCATGGGCCAGCAGCGGAGCGCTCAGCGTGACGTCCGCAATGTCCACCCACGCGGTGGCCGCTCCACCATGACCGGAAGACTGGGTCGTTCCAGCGGTGACCGACCCGGTGTCAACGGTTCCAATGTTTGCGTGCACAGCAGCATTTAGGTGCTTGCTGGTCAGGGCACTGGCGCGAAGGTTGGTGCTGTCAATCCGGCCCGCTGTCCCATCGGTGTTCGCCTTTAAAGCAGCAAACACCGAGTTTGACTCTGTGTCGGTGATCGTTTGCTGGGGAAGCTTGTGTTCGTATGAGATGCGTGACATTAGCGGTATTGGTTCCTAATCCAGAGAGTGTGATTGTAGGACCGGAGGGCCGTGTCTGAGACAAAGGAGTAGTCACCGGTCACCCCGATACCGTCGTAGTTTGCGCGCCAGCGGACATCGATCTCTATCCGACGGTGGGGCACGGGTCGGGCAAACGGCAGGCAGACGGTGTGTCGCCGCGGAGACATCGGACCGGTCTTGGCTGTCAGGACGCCATCGACAAAGACACCAATCTCCCACGTCCAGCTCTTACCCACAAGACCAGACCCCGCACCGTAGTGCCCCTGTTCTCCCTCGTAGAACTCAAAGTCCACCAGGGCGCAGCCCTTTAGAATCCCAGTCCGAACAGGGACCGACAGGTACACTCCGTCAGCGATGAAGGCTGAGTATCGATTCCAACCCGGGCCCCACTCTGTGGAGTTCGTGGCGTATGTCTTGCTGGGCGGACCGAGGATGTTGGTCAGTGGGCTAAACTCTGGAAAGTCGAAGCCGGCAAAGTCGCTGATGGATGTCTGGGTGATTGCGAATAGTTGGGTGGGCTTTTGCTGAGCCACTCCGTTGGAGGCTCCGGCTGGCGTTGTCTTGACCGAGCCGTCGAGGTTGGTGCCGAGGGTAAACTTGTCCGCGGTCACGCTGGCGTAGGGGACCTGCTGACCGGCCAGGAGCCCGTTGAACTCCCCGACAATCTCAGAGGACTCGTTGTTGTAGTCCTCTGCCTGACAGAAGTTGCGGGCATTGACGGACCGCTGAGTAAAGACCTTCATCTTGCCCCCTGCTTGAGAACGCGGCGCTGCTTGGAAACGTAGCCAATACGATACCGCAGGACCCAGAATCGGTCTGTGGCCGTAATCCTCCAGCAGAACCAGCCTATGGCCTTGGTGGCCACATCCCACCGGATGCGGGAGACCTTCTCTTGGGTCCAGGCTGAGGTCCCCACCACCGCACCATTGTCATTGGTGGAGGCCTCCCCGTATACGGCAGCCTCACTGGCACCCCCGTATAGGGATGATATTGCAGCAGATTGTGACCCGGCGCTGGTGAACTTCTCGGTCCAGTCCACAGCGTATTCGAGCTGCAGGGCATTGTGGCCCACGGTGACGCCCTCGACAAAGACCTGCCGGATGGACTTGAGCAGGACGTCGGTGCCGAAGTTCTCCCACTTGGAGGTCCAGACCCCGGTGACCCGGTTGCCCAGCGTGGTGGATGAGAGGCTATAGATTGATCCGTCCACCAGGGCTCCGTTCCATGCCAAGCCCTCCCGGCCAGACGCGCTCCAGACCTGCAGGCCAGCATTCCAGAGCACCGGGTTGTTTACAATGACCGAGGTGTTGACGGTCTGGCACCCGAAGATGAAATACCCAGAGGGAAGGGCGGCGAGGGCATTGAACTGAAAGGCACCCGGAGAAGAGCCGGCCACAGCGGCCCGCACAGACCAGGCGTCCGTGTCCAGGTGGTAGACAATCCCACGGTTTGGCGTGACGCTGCCGTCGGCAGGAAAGTGGCACCACCACTCTCTTTCCTTTGGGCTCCAAGCTGCAGTGGCTCGCGCCAGTGCTGAGCGGTTCATTCGTCGCAGGTCCTTGGAGACCTTCTTGGTATTGCGCACCAGCTGGAGGCTGGTGTCTTGGCCGGTGATTGTCCTGACGCCATCGTATCCAAGGAAGAGAACCCCGACACCAGGGACGTAGGTGGTGGTGTTGGTCGCTGTGGTTCCGACGTCGGGGGATAGGACTGAAAGTCGATATCCAGGGGTGGACATCGAGGGCGTAATGACCTCAATGGCCCGCTCACGGAAGACCAGCAGGCATCCCAGGTAGGACTGCAGGGCCGTGATGGCCCCGCCTTTGCGCATGCCTACGTCAAAGAAGTCGAAGGCCCCGAACTGCTCTGGTCCGCTGGCACTGGAATACAGCAGGCGATGCTCATGTCCTGGGCCACCAGCCGCCCACAGCCGGCCGTCCCAGGACTCCAGATAGCGCAGCGTGGCAGGTATTGTGATTGAGTCTGTCAGGGATGGAGCTGGGTCGACGAGCTGACTGTCGGGGGTGACGTCGACGTAGTCTTCGCTGCCGACCCGGATGCGGTCCAAGAACCAATAGGTTGCCTCGCCCTGGGTGCTTACATTGACCAAGTCCTTGGTCCGGTAGATGCGGATGGCAACCATTCCCGCATCGCCCTGGTCGAGGCTGCGGAGTAGGACCGCATAGGCTCCCTGCTCGCCCGCGAGTTGGAACTGCCAAGCAGCGGTGGATGGTGCGGACAGCGGAGAAATGCTGCCCGTTTCGCTCTCCCATGCAATCCTGTACATGTACCGGGCCATCGTTCCATCGGCCGCCATGTCCCGGGAACCTAAGCCGCGTGGCCGCGACATCCGCAGCGCCGTGCTGCCGGCCGTATTCCGGGGATTGGAAGTGCCGTTGTAGTATTCCGGGTCGGGGCCGAACACATCTGGTGGGCCGGGGGCTCGGGTGAACCCGAAGCCTCGCACCCGCTTGTCTCCCCTGAATCTCAGGCCAGCGTCCGAGCCATTGACAATGTACAGGTCCCGGCCATGCTCGACGTATTGGGTACCCGGGTCGTCGGGCAGCGGGATGGTCCGGCCCGCATCGAGGTACTGCTTCTCGGCGGTGAACGAACTAACCGCAATGCCATGCTCGTAGAGTAGCTGGCCGTCCTGTTCATAGATGGCGTAGACTTCAGCGCCACGGTTGCGGGTATGGACGGCCAGGCTGTAGATGGGCTGGGCATCTAAAGCCAGAAACCTCGAGAACCCTGCTGGGGGGTTGTATGGCTCCCAACCTCGGTCTCGGACCCAGCCAAGCCCCTCGTCGTCGACTCGCATGTTTAGGATCGAGGTGGCAGAGTTGGCCTCAGCGATGAAGCGCTGGTCCATCCCCCCGGCCGATTGTTCGATGGTGAGGTCGGTCTTCATCTATCCCTCGAAAGTCAGCCGGAAGTTTGTGCTCCAAAGCTGACCCGGCGCACCGTTTCGGAACTGTCCGAAGCGCCACGCGGTGTCCGTTTTCTGGAGGCGGGCCATCGCCTTCTTGAGCTGCTTCTCGTACCGGTCCTGATACATCTTGGCCAGCGTGGTGTCGTCGCTCTTGAGGTAGATGTCCCAGAGCGCTTTGTCGACAATCATCTGGTGGAACTGAAAGGGCATGGGAGGGGTGTCGGTGTCGTACCGCAGTGGCCGCGGCTTCAGCATGTACCGCAGTTCAGCCCGCCGGAAGAAGTCCTCACGACGCTGCTGCCAGTTTGTGCCGGCCACCACAGCAGCAGCGCTGTACTGCTGGTCGTAGGCGTCGACCCGGGGCCATGGTCGGATGCGTCGGTGCTGCCCGTCAAACTCGACGTACTCCGGGTTTCCGGGGGTGAGGCCATCGACATACCGGAACTGCACCGTGGCCGCGGTGTCGAGGGCCACGACGGGGTTCTGGGCGTTCTCATTCGTAGGCACCAAGGGTGGTGTACCGGTCAAAATCTGCAGCCACTTGGGCTCCCCCAGCCGCTCTCCGGTCGCGTGGTTGAAGTTTGCATTGAACCAGACCGCCTTCCTCAGTCCCTCAAGGGGCTCGGGGTTTCCACGGGTGGCGTAGCTCGGGGCCCGGCTGGCAAACGCGACATCGTCAAAGCTGAGAAAGGACAGCACAGCGCTGTACTCTGTGGCCCCGTCGTTGTTGGGTGCCTGGGTAATGTGCGGCTCAGACAGGGGACCATAGACCCCGTCAGGGCTCTGGAGGCACCAGCAGAACTCCCAGTAGCTGTTCTTCTCAAAGGTGCCATCCGAGGCCAGCCCGTTGAGCAGCCATGCCACCGTACACTTTTCAGCTGGCGGAACAATCCGGGGAGGGATGGGGAAATACAACGAGGCGAAGGAGTCCGTGCGGTCTTCGCGCAGTCCGATGCTCTCCTCGGGTCTGTTTGCGACGGACCACATCTTGTAGCCCTGGCTGGGCCCCTCGGAGATGGGGGTGTCTCGGTGGCCGAGGTTTAGGATCTCCAGGCAATCGTCGGGCAGAATGTAGTAGCGGAACTTAATCTTCCACTCGGCATTGCCCGCGATGGTGGCCGGGCTCGTCGGAGGTGTCCCCACGGCCTTGTGCCTGACGGGCTCAGTCAGGACGAGCTGGGTGGTGCTGAGCACTTGGAGCACCTCGTAGTCGCGCCCGAAGAGTTCAATAGGGTTGCCCACAATCCACCGCTCTCGGGCGGTGAGGATGTCCACAGCGGCGCTGAAGGTCACCAGCCTCTGGCCGTCATTTGTCGTTACCGTAATCGTACCCGCGAGGCTGGTGAGTCGGTCCGGGGACAGGTCGGGCAGCAGGTCAAAGTAGACCAGCTTTTGGGTGAAGGGCCACACTGTCTCAGACCAGACCTGCTCCATTGCCTCATTGAGCAGCAGCGTCATCTGGTCCCTGTAGGCGGTCTCCTCGGGGTCGTGGTCCGTCTTGTTGGCGACCCGCTCGCGCATTTGTCGGAGGTTCATTTGTCGTCCATAGAAAGAGAAACGCCGCCCCCAGAGGTTCCAGGGGCGGCGCGGCGAGGGACCGACTGGCCCAGACTGACTGGTATTAGAAGACCTTGACCACGCAGACGGGGGCAAAGTTAGCCACATCAGCACCCAGCGCGATTCCGCACTTACCAGTGGTGGCAGTCGCGCCGGTCACAATTTCGATGTCAGCGCGGCCCGCGACGGTGATTGGTCCCACAAGGATGTCGCCTGCTGTTACAGCGCCATCGACATTCGCTGCAGCGTGGTATCCGGCGGTCACGACCTTAATGAGGTCATCCGCAACAGCAGCCTCCAGAGCGCAACCAATGACGGCTCCATTGCCCTTGGTGGCGACAGCGGGTGCTTGAAGGACGTAGGCCACGCGAGCAGCGCCGGTCTTTGAGGCGTCGAACATGACCCAATCACCAGCAGCGATTGTGCCGCCGGCATGGAATGTCTCCACTTCGCGCCGGTTGCTAACCGAGGGGCCCAGGGCATTGCCCTCAGCATCTGTGGTGTCGAGGAACTGAATCAAACGGTCAGTAGACATATCAGTACTCCTTACCAGGTATCTGCTCGACGGATTCCGCCGAGAGACCCGAGGTGGTCGGTAGTGAGCTGGCACTTGTGATAGACGTGCGCCAAGCGGCTGGTGTTGCCTTGGGAGAAGATGAAGTCACTGGTGCTGTAGTCAGCGCCAGAGTGAATCACAATCTTCAGGGCGTCGAAGTTGATCCAGAGTTGGCTCCACTCGCTGACACCAACACCACCATTGATAGCCATGTCCGAGTCTTGCTCGATCATGGCACCAGCGAAGGCGAGGGCCATGCGGCCAGCGTCGAGAACCTTCTCGTCGATGTACCGCTCCTGAGCCTGGAGGAGTCGCTTGTAGTTGCCCATGGCCGCAATGCTGCTGAGGATGAGTTTAACCTCCCCCATCGGCGCGACGTTGTTGGCGGCAATCCACATCTGGTTCATGGCAGGCAGCAGGTTGGTGCTGGCTGCGTTGGCTGCATCTTGGTACTGGTTCTGCCAGCCGCGGGTGTTCTGGTAGGTGGTCTTTGAGACTCCCCCAACCGTGTTCGTCTGAGCGCCAGGGAGGGCTTGCTCGATGAATCCGTTGGTGCTCGCCACGCCGTTGAGCGTGTTGAGGTTCAGCAGGACGGTGCTGTTTCCAGCGATGAGCTGCTTGTTGGTCTCGCGACGAAGCAGGCCAAACACGTTCTTGGTGCGGGCCTCCAGAATCTTAACGACCCCGCGCTCAGAGTTGTTTTCCAGTTCTTCTTTCTTCGTGATGACGATTGGAGCTGAGAAATCGTCCCACTCGTAGTCAGCGTTGCGCATGATGGTGCGCACCGCGGTGTTCGTGGGCTCGAAGCCTGTTGGGTACTCAGTGATATTTGAGTGCTCGATCAGCGAGAGAGGGCACGACACCTTGGTGCCGCCGTCCTCAAAGTCGATGCCGCCAGCCTTGCGCGCCCAGTCCAGAATCGGAGTCTTCTTGTAGAGTTCGTCGACGAAGTTGGGACGGATAATCCTCAGCGTCGTCGACAGCAGATCATTGGTGATTGCCATCTTTAATCCCAGGAATAGCAGTGTTTGTCTGCCAGCCGCTCTGGTATCCGATGTCGGGTCATTGCTATGCTGGGGGCCGTGGGGTGGCCGCAATGCGGGTCCGCTGAGGCTCCGCTCTATCAATACCGCGAAACAACCCAAAAGCGCAAGAAAACCCAGGACCACCCCTGCCTGCCGGAGTCCACACCAGCCGGGAGGGGCAGTCCAGGGAAAGCCTATCCAGGGGTATCGGAGGCGGCCTTCGCGGCCTGGAAAGCAGCCCAGGCGTTGACTTTGCCTGCTGGCTTTGCTCCTCCGGCCCGGCGTCCGGTCCGGGTGCCCTGTAGGATGTCGCGCTTTTTTTGTCTGTCGTTGGCGGATGCCTCCGCCCGGTCTGCTGCCCGGGACTTTCCGACCATGCCCTTGGCCATCCAGTAGGCGTTCTTGAGTCTCAGCTCCGGGTCGCCGCGCATCAGGTCCGTGACCTTGCTCTTTATCTCTGCATCGCCCATCAGGTCCGGGTGCTCTCCCTTGAACTTGTCCAGTTCCGCCCGGTACTGCGCGACGGCAAACTGGTCCTGCAGCGGCTGGATGTACTTCTGCAGCATCTTGGCGGCCTTCTGCTCTGCCAGTGCCTCAATGCCTGCCTCCGACCAGGGGTCGAAGTCGGGGTTTGCTTTCAGGTCGGCAGAGGCGGCCGCGGTGATTGCCGCGACCCCATCGCCATTGAGCAGCGTCTGCCGGCGGCTCATGACCTCGGTGCGCAGTCTCTCCAGTTCTCTGCGCTCGTTGGCCAGTGCTGCTGTTTTCTGGCTGTAGCTGGCGCGCAGATTCCCGAGCAGCTTTCGTGCGTCCTCTGGCAGGCCGTCGAGGATGGACTGATAGTTCAGCCCCTTGTGGCCTCCCTCGTAGTCCTGGCCAACGAGGTGGGTGGAGAGCAGGTCATCGATGCTCATGGCCTCCGGTGTCTCTGTAGCGGCCTCTGTGGCCTCTACAGCAGGCGCTTCGGCGGCCTCCGACTCACCAGAGGCTCGAGCCTCTGCGGCCTCCTCAGGGGCCTCAGGGGCCGCAGAGCCCCCATCGCCATCACTTGGAGAAAAGAAAACGTGGAACATGTGGACTCCTGTGTTTCCGCGCTACATGCGCGACATGAAAAACTCATCGACCTGATCGTCGGTCATGTCCCCGCCATCAACATCCGATGTGGTGGACTCCTCGACGACCACTTCTTCTTCGACCGGCTCATCGACCTGCTCTGAGAGCCAGCGCTTGAACTCCCGGTCCTGGAAGGCCATGCGAATCCGGCTGGCTGCCATCGTCAGTTCGCGGTCCTCATCGATCCCGTCGAGATCGATGGACAGGTCTGCATCGAGGATGCCTGCCTCGACTGCGTCGTTGATGGGGCTGACGACCATCATCAGTGCGCGGTTCAGGTCCTCGGACACGCTGCCATCATCGAGCAGCGCCTCCCCAATCTTTGCCTCATCCCCAGACATGCCCAGCTCGGACAGTCCGGCCTCCAGGGCAGACACCAGGGCATTCATGCCCTTGTCTGTAAAGCTGCCCTCCAGGCTGATGGCTTCCATAAACTGAGCGTCCTGGGCTTCGGCTTGGCCAATCAGGTTGTCCAGCTCGCGCTCGGCTGACATGGCTCCAGATAAATCAGGCATTGTGTACCTCTTGCTCTTCTGAGCGGTTGCGGACTTCTACCATATCGGATTCGATTTTGGCCACACGGGCTTCTAACTTCCGAATACGACGACGGGCCCGCTCATCGGTGCCGTCGAGGCGTTCCGCGACATCTCCGATTTGCTCAGTCAGGCCACGCATAGCGGTCAGGATATTTACCAGCTTCAGCATTGGTTCCCCTAATCATACTTCCCCGCCAAGCAGTCCTTGGCGGGCATGGTTTCGCTCATGGCTCGGACGGTGTCTCCGCCATACTGTCGGACCTTTTCCAGGTACGTCGAGAGCATGGCTTCATCCCGTCGCTTCTCAGCGACCTGCTCCGCGGTCCGGGCCTCCCACCAGCCGTCGCCCATATCCGACAGGGGGATCTTGCCCTGCTCTCGGCAGATGCGGTCCCGCTCACGGGAGTTGTAGTACCGTCGGCCGAGGCCCCGGTCATAGAATCCGTTCACTCCGTGCTTGCCCATCTGGTCTCCCCAGCGGCCCTCGGTGCGGGCCACCAGCGGGATTTGCCGCCTGAGGGTTCCCGAGCAAAACGGACAGGGCACCTCTTCGGGGACCTCTTCAGACTGGCTGTAGAGTTCCTCTGCGGAGGCTTTGCAGAAGCTGCACTTGAATCGATGGAGTGGCATTGTCTATCCCGCGGGCATGGATTGCAGGGACTGGGCCAGCTGTTCAGCCTGGGTCATTCCCGGCTGGGTTGGCGCGACGGACGGGTCGACATTCTTCATCCGGCTCGGGTCCGCGGGCTCTTCCAGAATCTCCAAGAAGTCGTCCGGTAGGTCGAACTCCCGCACAATGTGCTCCCGCAGCTTCTCAATCGGAACCCCAACGGTCTGCAGGTTGGGCAGCAGGGCCAAGAACTGCTGGCGCTTCATGGCGTCAGAGAGGGGCGTCGAGGCTTGGTCCAGGGCCGTGTACCGGAACCGGCCGTTGAGGGCATCTGGGGTGATAACCGCCGGCACCCCGTTGACGGTCACGACGGCCTTCTCTCCCTCGTCGGCAAACAGGTGGAAGATGCGGGTCACGGTGTGGGCCAAGTTTTCAATGGCGCTGTCCCGCTGCCTGGCTAACCGGCCGATTTCACTGGCAGAATACGAGGCAAGGGCGGTGACCTCAGTGGCTGTGGCCTTGGTGGCTTCGCCCTTTACGAAGGGTGCCAACAGCGATGCCCTGCTCATGTCCGCATCGATGTACTGCAGGTGCTTGTCGTAGTCGGTGGAGAGGTTGCTCTTGTCCACCTCGCGCACAATCTGGCTGAGGTCGTCTGAGCCCTCATACTCTGCGAATGCGCCGTCGATCCCGCTGGTCAGCTTGGCCATCTCCTCAGCGTCCAGCGCCCCTTTTCGCGAGATGTACTGTCGGGTATTGCGGCGAATGGAGTTGGCCATAAAGCTGCGGAAAACATTTTTTTCAACAAACTGGTCATATGACCGTCTGAGGGTGCTGTAGCCGTGCAGCGGGTTGTCAGGCTCTGTGGCGTAGAAGAGAGGCACAATGGTGGACATGGGGCTGTCGTCGTAGTCCCGCAGCGGGATGGTCTCCCGCTTCAGCAGCCGCTGGCCTTCGGCGTAGTCCGGGCTCCAGACAAGAAGCTTGTCTGCTTCCAAGTTCCACAGCTCCACCACTTGGATGTACTGATACTCTTCGGGCGCTGTGGTCTTCTGCTCGCTGGCCAACAAACCGCGGTGCGCATCGCTGGCCTCCTCAAAGAAGAACTCCTTCTGCCGGGGCTTGAAGTCCTTCGCCCCATATATCTGCTTCGCCTCCGGCAGGGTCAAGTAGTAGACGTGGCCGACCCATCTCTGCTCAGACCAGCGGTCTGCGTCCAGGTCGAGCAGCATCTCCCAGGGCGGACAGGCCCGGCAGGTCACCCTGTTGAGCAGGTCTCTTGAGGGCACCGGGGCCAGCTTGAAGCACGCAAAGGGATAGATAAGGGCCAGCCTGGTTCCCCGCTCCTGCTCTTCTCTCTGCCTGTGGAGAAAGCTGTTGATACATTCCTTGGTCAGGGTCGGGTCTCCGTCGGAGGAGGCATCGTGGCTGACCTCAACGGACGGGCTGCGGGTGAACAGGGAGGCCACAAAGCCCTCGATAAAGCCGTAGGCGTCCGACGTTTCAATGCGGATGGCGTCCTCTCCAAAGAGGACGTCTTGGTACTCCGACCAGAACCGGGTGGCGTAGAGCGCCCGGAGTCGCCGGAGGAATGGTTTCTCTTGGTCCCAGCGCTCTTTGTTGAGCGCCATGACGGCCCGGATGAGTTCGATGTCGCTGCGTACAGTCATGTCAATGGCTCCGTCGTCCCGAGTGCATCGTAGCGCCGTGCGCCGTCAGACTACTACCACTTCTTGCTCGGATGGCCTCTGCGCGCTTTTCTGAGATAAGGCGGTCTACCATGTTCTGTCGGCGCAGGCGGCGACCTTTCGCCGCCCAGAGGGCAAGACCCAGGGCCTGGGCATCGTCGCAGTGGCCGCCACTTGTCCGCGGTAGAACGATGCGCCCATGCTCGTCGACCTGCAGCTGGCGCAGGTCTGCCAGCGCAGCCTCTGGGACGGTCACCACATCCCCCTGCTGGATGCTCTTCTTCACATGCGTCCAGAGCAGCCGCTTGCTCTTCCGGTCAGTAAAGAAGGGCTTGCCTGCGTCCGTGTGCAGCCGAAGCCCAGGCGCTTCTCCCAAGGACCGGTAGGCCTCATAGTAGCCATGGCCGTGGTTGTTGTACTCAATGCACAGCGCAGCCTCGAACTTGATGCAGAGCGCAGCCACAACCTCCAGAGCCTCGTCAAAGGTGTGACGGTTCTTTCTCCAAACGGCCGCCGGTTCTCCGGTGGTGGCGTTTAGAATGTACAGCGAGGAGTTGTCCAGGCCCACACCACCCCCGGGGTCAAAGCCTGCGACATACAGAGCTGAGCGGTCCGGCTGCTTCTCAAAGAGCGTGGTACCGGTGGGGGCACTCTGAAGACTGCCCAGGCCCTGAAGGTCTGCCTCGCTGAAGAACGAGCCGGCGCTTTGGGCATAGGCATCCTTAATCGTCAGTGGATACTCTCGGGGGAACATCTCCTCCCCAAGCTTCGATACCTTCCGACGTCGCCACAATAGCTGCGCTTCGTCCAGGCCGTGCTCCAGCTGTAGCCGCTGTTCTTCTTCGCTGAGCACTCCTGCCACCCCAGCTCGCCTGTACTCTTCGTGCTTGTTCCATGGAAAGAAGATGTAGGCCCAGTCAGACTCGCCTCGGTCTACCTTTTGAATCTCTATGTGCAGGGCATCGTTCCAATGGTTCGCTGTTGACTCCGCGATTATCTGCCCGTTCTCTGTGATGCTTCCCTCTGTGGTGGCTATCAGCTCATCAGCGTTGGGCATGAAGGCAAACTCTGACAGCCAGATGAGGTGCGCAGTGAATGAGCGGGTACCTCCGTCGTCCTGTGCACCGACAGCGATTATCTCCGCCTCGCTGTCTTCCAGTTCCATGGCCTCAGTGTTGTTGGTCGACAGTGGACGTCGCAGGCTTGCCGGCAGTTCTGAGTAGAAGCCCTTCACCATCTTGAGCAGCTTCTTACTGCTTCGTTGTTTGTAGCTGAGTATCGCGATGGTGATGGGGTCTGGTGACGTGAACCAAGTCCAGAACAGATAGTAGGCTACCAGTGTTGAGGCCCCTATCTGTCGTGGCTTCAACACCAGTGTGTCTTGCTTCGTGAGTAGTGTTCTCAGCAGGGTTGTCTGTTGGGGACGGAGAACGAACGGCCTGCGTGGTCCTTCCTTTGTCTTGACCCGTAGCTTCTCCGCTGTCTCCCATATGTCCATGTGCCTACGGTAGATGCTGAGGTCTCCCATCATCGGCCCTTGTTTGAGGCGAATGCTATCACCGCTGCAGCCTCAGCAGTTGTGGCCTCTCCCGCTGTGGTGTGGTCAACGTTCATGGGTTCCACTTGACCGTGGCTCTTCCGGTATTGGATGCGTGCCTTTGCTACGTTGAGCAGTTCCGCCACCAACGACAATGACCACTTGGGTGGAGGCCCTCCGTCGCGCATATCTTCAGCGGCTACCAGTAGCATGGCGTATGCAGCCCTCTCAGCATCCCTATCACGGCATGCCATCTGGAGCTGAGAGTGTGGCTTAGCAACCGGCATGTGGTGGCCCCATGATGGATAGGAGGAATAGGATCAGCAGCATTGAGAGGGTAGCTTGAATGGTGATATCAATCATAAGGCCATGCCTCTTGTACCAGTGATGTGATGGTAGCAAGTTCCTGCTCATCACTCGACACTGACGCAATAACGGACCGAATCGGCAAGGGGAGGATATCCGCTAACTTGCCGGGTTGCGCATCGATGGAAGCCGGCCGGCATGGGGATAGGTCAAGGTCATAGGCTGCGCGTCGGTCTGGATCGCGGAGGGTTGCATACGCGATCACGATAGCCTTGAATGCCTCAGGGTTCCCGGTAGGAATATCGGGATGGTAGATGAGTGCAAGGTACCGATATGCCTCACGTATCTCTTCAGGGGTAGCATCCGAAGGGATGCCTAACAGGTCATAGAAGTCAGCGTACATGGATGGTCCTTGTGTGGTGGGACGGTGGAGCCCGGACAAGCCCAAACCCCGGACCGAAGGGGAGGGTAGGAGCGTAGTCCGTAGCGGAACTTCCAAACGGTATCGGGGTGGTCGTCATTGATAGAGTGAACCTGAGAAGTATCCCCGCGTCAACGGGGCGGATTGGAGAAGGCCCCACAAAAATCACACCCCTAACACAATGACAGGCATGCACAAAAGGCAAGGAAACACAAGGGGTAAAGTGAAGATACCGGAAAAAACACCGGAGCGACACAAGAACCAGACGCACGAAGCGGCCGGCGCTCCAGTACAGACCAAACACAGCGGGAACAATGCCCGGACACGGTGCGGATACATCCCAGACGGTAAAGGCATCCGTCCCGATGCAAGCGGCACGCACCATGCATTATGTCAAGTGTCGGAAGTAGGCACCGGCCGGAACTTGCACCGGCATTATGTCAAGTGTTGGAAGTAGCAAGCGGCTCCGACTTGCACCGGCATTATGTCAAGTGTCGGAGGTAGGCACCGGGCCGGGATTGCGTCAAGCATTATGTCAAGTGTTGGAGGTTGCGAGCGGCTCCGACTTGCACCGGCATTATGTCAAGTGTTGGAGGTGGGCACACTTGCGGATGCATTATGTCAAGTGTCGGAGGTTGTCAGGGGGTAGACCCCGGACACTACCCCGGACAGTGGGCATAAACTACCTTCCGGGTATGTTATCGTTACATACTGTCCGGGGTCAGCTCATTAGCTGCTTCCTACCTACTGTATCCCCTACCTTTTAAGTATAGGTATACAGTTATACCTATAGAGTAGTGGTAGTTTAATAAGAGAAACCCCATCCACCCAGACAGCGCCGGCTGATAATGGGCCTTGAAAGAGAGCTCTCCGGTGTGTCCG
>PVBE012966259.1_pt1 | contig 29172 bp, 24 predicted proteins | sample 1631181 | NCBI WGS metagenome assembly PVBE01 (sample SAMN08397723, study PRJNA350692) | Marine metagenome, whole genome shotgun sequencing project. | isolation source: water | place: Pacific Ocean | collected 2012-04
AGGCACCTGACGGTTCTGCGCAGGCAGCCGCCGAGACAGCTCCCCGGTGCCGCAATAGGATGCCGGCATGCGATTCAGCCTCCTCGCGCTCGCGCTGACGGCATCGAGTCTCGTCGCCCAGGAACGCCAAAAGCCCAAGGCGGATCTCATCCTCTACGGGGGAGTCGTGTACCGCGGCGGCGAAACGCCCGCACAGGCAGTCGCCGTGCGGGGCAACCTGATCCTCGCGGTGGGCGGGACCGAGTCGATGCTGGGGTTGCGCGGCCCGAAGACCCGCGTGATCCCGCTCCGCGGTCGACTGGTCGTGCCCGGGTTCAACGACAACCACGTGCACTTCGCGTCCGCGGCTCGATTCCTCGAGTTCAACATCATGACGACCACGACCCAGGCGGAGTTCGTCGAGTGGGTGAAGGACGTCGGCGTCGTCGTATCCGATCAATCCGATGCTCGGGATCTACGCGGCGGTCACGAGGCAGACGATTACGGGCAAGCCTGCGGCTGGGTGGTTCCCCGACGAGCGGCTTTCCGTCACCGACGCGCTCAAGGCCTATACGTGGGGGAGTGCCTACGTCAGTTTCGAGGAGAACATCAAGGGCACGCTCGTGGTCGGCAAGCTCGCGGACTTGACAGTGTTGTCGAAGAACATCCTCGAGTGTGAACCAGGCGACATCTTGAAGACGGTCGCGGATCTGACGATCGTCGATGGTCGGGTCGTGTTCGAGCGGTAGTCGGCGGACTGCATGGCCTCGATCGCACGGTTTCCGAGTCTGTCGTTCGCACGAGGGATGGTGTGAACCCGATCTACGTCTCGATCGGCCATCGCATCGATCTGGACACCGCCGTTCGCGCAGTGTTGCGGTGCAGCAACCTCTTCCCGATTGGCACGGGACTCGGCATCTACACGTTCTGGGTCCCCCTGAACGATAAGACCGCCGCCCTCTTCGACTCCCAGTAGATCCCCTACTTGCCCCAGAGTGTGCGGAAGGCGCGGAACAGTTCGGGGTCGTGGACCTTCAGTTCGCTGCGCACGAACGGGTACATGTCGTTTGTGCCGAAGTAGGCCTCGCTCGTCTCCGCGAAGTACTCCTTGTGGTTCGTCAGCGCGTACCCCCTCACCTTCCCACCGTTGATGTGCAGGATGTTCTCGTAGATCTTCGCCTTCCTCGCGGCTTCGAAGTGCGCCCGGACGATCGCGTTCCCGAAACCACCCTTCAAGAACTGATGGTGGTACGCATGGGCCAGCTCGTGCAAGATCATCCACGGCTGTGCCTTCGTCCACGCGAGGAAGGCCTTCGGATTGCCGAGCTCCACGCAGAGCGCGAGGTCCGCGTTCATGTTGTGCTGCTCGAGCCACCGTCGTGACGGGTGGTAGGCCATGCACCGCGTGTCACTCCGGTTCTCGATGAAGATCCGGACCTTGCGCAGCTTCGCGAGCGCTGCCGCCGGGACCTTGCGCGTGATCTGGTACAGCTGACTCCGCACCTCCTGCATCGTCCTCCCGTGCAGCTTCTCCTGTTCGCGCAACCTTGGATCCACGACCAGCTCGAATCCCTCGACCTTCTCGATGACATGCGCCTCCGTCGACACCCAGAGCCGCCGTCTCATGTCCGCCTTGGCCGCCTTCCGCACGCGCACGTTCCGGTACGCCACCGGTCCATGATCCCCCTGGAACATGAGCGGCCCTCGCGGCTTGTCGCCGCCCAGTGCCGCGGCCCGCGTCGGCCCCGTCACCTCGACGTTCTCGTGGATCACCACGCCGTTGAGCTCGACGCGGACGAATCGCGCATTTTCGGTCTTCTTCCCGCCCGCATCGAATCTCGGAGCGCGAAATATCACGTCGAAGGCCTGCCACTCGCCGGGTTTTCGACTCGCGTTGACGCGGGGGGGATGACCCTCGTAGCCCTTGCCCGCCTTCCACCGCTGGTAGATGCCGCCGCAGTCACCAAACGAGGGTTTCGCCACCCCCCAGCTGTCCAGGATCTGCACCTCGTAGCGACCCTGGAAGTAGATGCCCGAGTTCGAACCCCTGGGCACCATGAACTCGATGTGCGCGACGATGTCGCCGAATTCCGCGACACTCAGCAGGTTGCGCGTCCGACCGGCGCCATTGATCAGGACCCCCTCTCCGGGGCTGGATTCGAGCTTCCTTCCATCCTTCCCGGCCTTTGCCGCAGAACCGACGATTTTCCATGCTGCCGGATTGCGCCACGCAGCCAGATCCTTGCCTCCCAGCGGGGTCCAGCCGCCCTGTGCCGCGCAGGGGCTGAGCAGGGCGAGCCAAAGGACGAGACGATCCAGGCGAAACGTGCGCATGGTCGAAGGATAGAACGATCGGCGTGTGGTACCCATTTCCACACTCTAGATTGGTTGTTCGCCAGCGTTAAGCTTCCTCCGATGTCCGCCAAGGTGATCCACAAAATCCTCGTACCGGTCGAGCTGGTTGCAGAGGCGCCTCCAGAGGTGGACTACGCGATCGACGTCGCCGCCCAACTCGGTGCCGAGCTGATCCTCGTAGCCGTGATCGACACCGCCGCCGCCGCTTCGATGATTCGCCGCATGCAGATGAAGCATGACCGTTCGGAAGGCTTCAACGAGATGCTCGTCAAGGAGGCGAAGGCCGTCCTGCAGCAGTTCGTCGACCAGGCTGTCGAGAAGGGCATCAAGGCGTGGGGCCACGCGACCGTCAGCGAAGAGATCGAAGCGCAGATCTTGAAGGAGGCGATCATGCAGAAGGTCGACCTCATTCTCGTCCGTAGCCACGGTCGGTCCGGGCTCAGTCGGGCGCTGCTCGGCAGCACCGCCGGCGAGATTCTCAAAGCTGCACCTTGCCCAGTGCTCGTGGCCAGGGCCTAGCCCGAACTGTGAGACACCACACCACATGAAAAAGAAACACAAGTCACGCAGGCCTTCTCGGAAGAAGCCGACACCGGCGGCCAAGGGCGGTCGCAAGACGACGGCGAAACAGAGCGGCCCAGCGGGCAAGTCCGCGCCGCTTCGAGAGGTCAAGGTCGAGAAATCGACTGTCAAGGGCAAGGCGCGGGAGCCTGATTCGTCGACGGCGCGGGTGGTCGGCTTGCGTCCGACGCGACACTCGAAGAGTGTTCGCGAACGCACCCTGCTCGCGCCCTCAGCTCTCCGCTGGTCATGCCCACCGATCTCTTCGGGCAGCCGCAAGCACGGGATCTCCACCCTGCTCGGTCAGGACCGACCGATCGCGGCCTTCCGCACCGGGCTGGCCCTCTACGCGCCGGGCTACAACATCTTCGTCACGGGCATGCCAGGATCCGGGCGCACGCGCCTGGTCACGGACCTGATCCGCCGTCTGAAGCCGACGGGGAAACTCGTCGAAGACCGGGTCTTCGTGAGCAACTTCCGGCAGCCCAATCGACCGCGCCTGATCACCCTCCCGCGCGGCGAGGGCCCGAACTTCCGCGACGACATGCACGAACTCGTGCACGTCCTACAGGAGACTCTCGGCAGCGTGATCCGTTCGCGAACTCACAGAGTGTCCCACGACCTCGTGCTGCGCTCGGCGGAAGAACGCGAGAAGCGATTGATGGCGGCGCTCGACCGCCAGGCCAAGAAGGACGGCTTGTCCGTCGTGCAATTCCCTGGCTCCGGCGGCGGCATGATGGCCGACATCTATCCGATCTACGAGGGGGAGGCGGTCAACCTGGAAGCGTTCCGCGACCTGGTGGCCCAGGGTCAGGTCAGCAACACCAAGTATCTCAGGTTGCGGGCCAAGCGCGACAAGTTGATGGACCGCCTGGAAGAGGTCACCGAGCGTCTGCTCCGCATCTCCCACGATACGGACGAAGAGCTCCGCAGGATGGACCGTCACGTCGCGATCCACGTCCTGAGGTCCCATCTGCGCAGTTTCGGACGGCGTTGGAATCACGATGAGGTCACTGAATTCCTCGATAGCTTGCAGGAGTACATCCTGCTGGATCTCGATCGGTGGGTGACGGGTGATCCACGGCACGATGCGGAAGACCACCTGCCGGACGACAGCACGCAGCCGCCGCCCCCGGAAGGACTTCCGCAGCCGCCGCCCCCGGAAGGACTTCCGCAGCCGCCCTACCCGACGCCGCCCCCGGCGGGCCGGGGCGAACCCGTGCGATTCCTCGGCGTCGAGGTCCACGTCATCAAGACCAGTGACGGCGACGAGTGCCCGGTGGTCCTCGAGACCCATCCGACCTATTCGAACCTCTTCGGCGTCGTCGAACAGTCCCGGGACGGCCACACGCCGAGCCTGGGGCAGCTCCACCCGGGTTCGATCCTGCGCAGCGACGGCGGGTATCTCATCCTTCGGCTCTCGGAGTTGATGAGCGAACCGGGTGTTTGGACCCAACTCAAGCGCGCCGTAAAGGTCGGTCGCGTCGAGATCCGCGAGTTCGATCCGAACTCCGGAGTCACTTCCGGCACCCTGCAGCCCGAGGCGGTGCCCATCACCCTGAAGGTGATCCTGATCGGAGATCCGGGGGCCTACGAGACTCTCGCCACCGAGGACAGCCAGTTCCTGCAGGCGTTCAAGATCCACGCGGAGTTCGACACTGTCATGCCCGCGACGAAGGGCAACATGCGGCGATACGCCGACCTCGTCGAGTGGTTTCGAAGGGAGGAGAAGCTCTGCCCGTTCAACGCCGATGCGAATGCTGCCATCGTCGAATACGGCGCCCGGCTCGCCGGTCGCAAGGACAAGCTGACCGCGCGCTACGGCGAGCTCGCTGACCTCGCCCGCGAGGCCTCCTTCATCTGTGAGAGTTCCGGCGCCAAGATCATCACCCGCGCCCACATCGAGCAGGCGATCCAGACTCGCACCTATCGGGTCGATCTCCCTCGCGAGTGCGTCGAGCGGGACTTCAAGGATGGCTACCTGCTGATGCAGTCGAAGGGCAAGACCGTCGGCCAGATCAATGCGCTGACTGTCCTCGAGAGCGATGCGCTCATATTCGGCAAGCCGAGCCGGATTACGGCCGTGACGGGAGCCGGTCCCGTGAATCGATCTGGCGTCGTCAACATCGAGCGAGAATCCGACCTGTCCGGCCCGCTCCATGACAAGGGCGTCATGATCCTTCACGGGTACCTTCTCAGGGAATTGGCGAGCGAGGAGCCGCTGAACCTCCAGGCCACGATCTGCTTCGAGCAGACCTACGGCGGCGTGGACGGGGACTCCGCCTCGTCCGCGGAGCTGTGCGCGTTGCTCTCGAGCTTGACCGACATCCCGATCGATCAGGGGTTCGGCGTGACCGGCTCCATCAACCAGCTGGGAGTGATCCAGGCGGTCAGCGGAGTGAACGAGAAGATCGAGGGGTTCTTCCGGTTGTGCCGTTCTCGCGGTCTCACCGGCACTCAGGGGGTCATTCTGCCAGTGGCCAATGTCGCCGACATGATGCTGAATCCCGAAGTGGTGGCCGCGGTCGCCGCGGGCAAGTTCAGCATCCACGCGGTGACCCACGTCGACGAGATGATGGAACTCCTCACCGGCGTTCCGATGAAGAAGGTCCGGGCTGTCGCCGTCGAGCGAGTGGCGCAGTTCCGGAAGATGTCGGGCTAGGCCGGGTTATCCGGCGGTCGAGAGTCCCTCGGCAGTCGCGGATAGACCTTCCGCGGTGCTTGGAAAACACCGATATCGGGTCTACCTTCCCCCATCCCGATCCGGGCTACCGCGATGCCCCTCCTGGTCCCCGGCGGGATGATCCCATCTCCCTACCTAACCCCCGGCGTATGCGCACGCCTTACGACCGATGGACAAGGGCCAAGACGGCGCCAAGAAGGTTCAGGAACTCGACGAGGTCACCATCCGTTTCGCCGGAGATTCCGGTGATGGAATGCAGCTTGTGGGGAGCCAGTTCACCCGGACGTCGGCTCTCATGGGCAACGACCTGGCGACGTTCCCAGATTTTCCCGCGGAGATCCGCGCTCCCGCCGGAACGCTTCCGGGCGTCTCGGCATTCCAGCTGCGATTCTCGAACTTTGACATCCACACGCCGGGTCACCGCCCGGACGTGCTGGTCGCGATGAATCCCGCTGCGCTCAAGGCCCACATCGGCGAACTGCCGAAGGATGGGCTCTTGATCATGAACACGGCAAGGTTCCGGGCATCGGATCTCAGAAAGGCCAAATACGACAGCAACCCGCTCGAGGACGGCACGCTCGATGGGTACCGCGTGGTCGAGGTCGATCTGGAGAAGCTGACGCACGAGACGCTCAAGGAGACCGAGCTCAGCAAGGCCGACAAGGACCGGTGCAAGAACATGTTCGCGCTGGGCATGCTCTACTGGCTCTACAACCGCGACGTCGAGCCGACCCTCGAGGCGCTCGACAAGACCTTTGGCAAGAAGAAGCCGAAGATCGCCGAGGCGAACAAGATGGTCGTCAAGGCGGGATACAACTACGCGGACATCACCGGGCTCTTCTCGAACTCCTACAAGGTCAAGAAGGCCACGGATCTTACCTCGGGCACCTACCGCAACATCATGGGCAACCAGGCCCTCGGCCTCGGGTTGCTCGCCGCGTCGAAGAAGTCGGGGCTGCGCATCTTCCTGGGCTCGTACCCGATCACGCCGGCCAGCGACATCCTGCACCAGATGAGTGGTTACAAGAACCACGGCGTGATCACGTTCCAGGCCGAGGACGAGATCGCCGCCGTGTGCGCCGCCATCGGCGCGTCGTACGCGGGCAAGATCGGCGTGACGACGACGAGTGGTCCGGGACTGGCCCTCAAGGCCGAGGCCGTCGGGCTGGCCGTGATGACCGAGCTGCCGCTGGTCATCGTAAACGTGCAGCGCAGTGGACCCTCGACGGGAATACCGACGAAGACCGAACAGTCGGACCTGCTGCAGGCGATGTTTGGCCGAAACGGCGAGTCTCCCGTGCCAGTACTCGCGCCCTCGAGCCCGAGCGACGCGTTTGCCACCGCGTTCGAGGCCGTGCGCATCGCGCTCAAGTACATGACGCCGGTCATCATCCTGTCCGACGGCGCGATCGCGAATGGCTCCGAGCCATGGAAGATCCCGAACGCCGATGACTTTCCAGATCTACAGGTGAACTTCGTTCCGGACGCCGCCGACGGTGAGGAGTTTCAGCCGTACGCCCGCGATCCCAAGACGCTCGCGCGCAATTGGGCGATCCCGGGCACCGTGGGTCGGCACCATCGAATCGGTGGACTCGAAAAGCAGGACCTCACCGGCAACATCAGCTACGACCCGGACAACCACGAGCACATGACGATGGTCCGCGAGAACAAGGTCGCGAACATCGCCGACGACATCGAGGATGCGTGGTTCCTCGGCGAGACCTCGGGCGACGTGCTGATTCTCGGTTGGGGGTCGACGCGCGGGCCGATCACCGGCGCCGTGCTGAGACTGCGGAAAAGTGGCAAGAGCGTGAGCGCCTGCATCCTTCGCCACCTGAACCCGTTCCCGAAGAATCTCGAGGGGTTGTTGAGAGCCTTCAAGACGGTCTTGATCCCCGAAATGAACCGCGGCCAGCTCGCCATGCTGATCCGGAGCAAGTTCCTCATCGACGCGAAGTCCTTCACGAAGGTGCAGGGATTGCCGTTCTACAGCGACGAACTCGCAGCGCGTGTCGACGAGATAGTCAAACAACAACAGAGTGAGCACAAAGATGACCGCCACCAGCAATAGTGCGCCTCTTACGAAGAAGGACTTCAAGTCCGATCAGGACGTCCGTTGGTGCCCCGGTTGCGGGGACTACGGCATCCTCAACGCGGTGCAGTCTGCCTTCGCGAAGCTGGGAAAGAACCTCCACGACACGGTCGTGATCTCCGGAATCGGGTGCTCGAGTCGCTTCCCGTACTACATGGAGACCTACGGGTTCCATACGATCCACGGTCGGGCACCCGCGTTCGCGACAGGCGTCAAGACCGCGAACCCCGCGCTGGACGTCTGGGTTGTCACGGGAGACGGGGACTCGCTCTCGATCGGCGGGAACCACTTCATCCACTCACTGCGCCGCAACGTCGGGTTGAAGATCCTGCTGTTCAACAATCGCATCTACGGGTTGACGAAGGGGCAGTACTCACCGACGTCGGAGGCGGGCAAGACCACGAAGTCCTCGCCGATGGGGTCCGTCGACTACCCGATGCGTCCGGTCAACCTCGCGCTCGGCGCTGGGGCGACGTTCGTGGCGCGATCGATCGACACGTACGGGTCGCACCTCGAGGAGATCATCACGCTGGCGGCTGGACACGAAGGGACTGCGCTCGTCGAGGTCTATCAGAACTGCAACATCTTCAACGACGGCGCGTTCGACAGCTTCCGCGACAAGGCCGTGCGGGCGGACCGTACTGTCAACCTCGAACACGGCAAGCCGCTGCTGTTTGGTGCTGAGAACGACAAGGGACTGCGGTTCGATGCGGACATGCGGCCCGAGGTGATCACGATCGGCGAGAACGGAGTCACCATCGACGATGTGATCGTCTGGGACGAGTCGGACGAGAGTCCGGCCCGCGCCATGGCGCTCGCCTCGATGTCCGAGGAGAGGTTCCCCGTTCCGATCGGCGTGTTCCGCAACACGGTGCGTCCCGCGTTCGAACTGGCGGTGAACGCGCAGATCAACGCGGCCAAGGAAAAGCGCGGCGAGCAAGACCTGCAGACGCTCCTCGACGGCCCGGACACGTGGGAAGTCGGCTAGGACTTTCGATGCTGTGCCTGGCACAGTGTCGAGAGCATCGCTGACTCAATCGTAGCCGAGCTTCCTCAGCGTCTCGCTGGGGGACGGGCAAGCGCGCTGGTAGTACCCTAGAAGCCGGTCCGGTCGATTCGTGAAGAAGCCGTCCGCGTTCTGGGTTCCAGCCACCGTGGCGTCATCCGCGGTCTTGTCGACGGTGTCCTCTTTCTTCGCACAGATGGCGGCCCAGGTGAGGCCGGCGATCACTCCGCCGACGATAAGGCTGACAACTCCGATTCCTGCTTCTCTGGCCGACATCTGGGACTCCTGGGGTTTGGGGCTGGCATCGAATAGCCTGGCAGTCCCGCTAACTCTCCGGAGAATCCAGGTATTCCGAACTTCCACCCGCTGACCCGGGCTCCAGCCGCGCTACGTCGCAAGTAGCTTCCGGAGCACGGTGTGCAGGATTCCACCATTCCGGTAGTAGTCGACTTCCACCGGGGTGTCGATCCGGCAGACGACCTGGAACTCCGTTGTCGCTCCGGTCTCCGGGTGGGTTGCGGTCATGGTTAGTTCACTCCGCGCCGTGAGCGAATCGTCGAGCGAGACCGAGAGTTCTTCTTCGCCTGTCAGGCCGAGACTCTGTGCGGTGTCGCCGGCCTTGTACTGGAGAGGCAGCACGCCCATGCCGACCAGATTGCTGCGGTGGATTCGTTCGTAGTTCTCCGCGATCACCATCTTCACGCCGAGCAACAGCGTGCCCTTCGCCGCCCAGTCTCGACTCGAGCCAGTGCCGTACTCCTTCCCGGCCAACACGACCAACGGCGTTCCCGTTTCCTTGTAGCGCTCCCCCGCGTCGAAGATCGACATCTGCTCACCGGACGGGAGATGACGGGTGATGCCGCCTTCCGTGCCCGGCGCCATCTGGTTCCGCAGTCGGACGTTCGCGAACGTCCCCCGCGTCATCACTCGGTCGTTGCCTCGCCGCGAGCCGTAGCTGTTGAAGTTTCGGACTTCGACACCGTTGGCCTTCAGGTAGTCGCCGGCAGCGCCAGTGGCCTGGATCGCACCGGCGGGCGAGATGTGGTCGGTGGTGGTGGAGTCACCGACCATCACGAGCACGCGTGCCTTCTCGATCGACTGGATAGCACCGGGAGTGGTCGCCATGTCGAGGAAGAACGGGGGTTCCTGGATGTAGGTGCTGTCGGCGTCGAACGCGTAGAGGTCGCTCGCCGTCGCCGGAATGTCCTGCCACGCCTGCGGCCCATCGACGGCCTTCTCGTACTGCTCGCGGAACATCTCTGGCGCGACGGAGTCCTCGATGATCCCGTGGACCTCCTCGTTCGTCGGCCAGATGTCCCTGAGGAAAACGTCCTGCCCCTCGCTGTCCTCGCCGAGTGGTTCCGTTGTCAGATCGATGTCGACACGGCCCGCGATCGCGTACCCGACGACCAGCGGTGGCGACGCGAGGTAGTTGGCCTTCACGTGTGGGTTGACGCGGCCTTCGAAGTTGCGGTTGCCGCTGAGCACGGAGCACGCGACGAGTTCTTTCTCGATGATCGCGGCGGAGACGGCGCTGGGCAGTGGCCCGCTGTTGCCGATGCACGTCGTGCATCCGTAGCCGACCGTCTGGAATCCGAGTGTGTCGAGGGCGCCGTCGAGTCCCGCCTTCTCGAGGTACTCCGTGACGACACGCGACCCAGGCGCGAGGCTGGTCTTGACGTGTGACGGTACCGAGAGGCCTCTCGCCACCGCTTTCTTGGCGACGAGTCCTGCGGCGATCATGACCGACGGATTGGAGGTGTTGGTGCATGAAGTGATCGCTGCGATGACGACCGCGCCGTGACCGATGCTGTGCGCGTTTACGGACGCGCTCTTCGCCAGATCGTCGTCGGACAGGTTGAAGCCACGCTTCTTGATCGGCTTCTGCAGCGAGCTCGCGAATTCGCTCTTCATGTCGGTCAGCGCCACGCGGTCCTGGGGGCGCTTCGGACCGGCGAGCGCGGGCACGACCGTGGTCAGGTCGAGGCGCATGGTGTCGGAGAACTCCGGCGTCGGCGTCTCGTCATCCACGAACAACCCTTGCGCCTTGTAGTAGCTCTCGACCAGCTCTACCTGCTCGGTCGGTCGACCGGTCAGGGTCAGGTAGCGAATCGTCTCCGCGTCGACGGGGAAGAAACCCATCGTCGCGCCGTACTCCGGCGCCATGTTCGCGATCGTCGCCCGGTCGGCGAGCGTCATCCTTTGGACACCGTCGCCAAAGAACTCGACGAACTTGCTGACGACACCCAACTCACGCAGCATTTGGACGACGCGGAGAACCATGTCCGTCGCCGTGGTGCCCTCGGGGAGCGCGCCGCTCAGCTCGAATCCGACGACTTCCGGCATCAGCATGTAGACCGGCTGACCGAGCATCACGGCCTCCGCCTCGATGCCCCCGACGCCCCAGCCCAGCACGCCGAGGCCGTTGATCATCGTCGTGTGGCTGTCCGTGCCGACGACCGAGTCCGGGAACACCTGCGTGGTCCCGTCGACGTCCTTGGTCAGCGCGACTCCGGCGAGGTATTCGAGATTGACCTGGTGCACGATGCCGGTGTCCGGCGGCACAGCACGGAAGTTCGCCAAGGACTTCTGACCCCACTTCAGGAACTCGTAGCGTTCCTTGTTGCGCTCGAACTCGCGCGCCACGTTCTTCTGGAGTGCCTCGGCACTGCCGAAGTGATCGACCTGCACCGAGTGATCAATCACGAGGTCGCAGGGCACGAGCGGGTTGATCTTCTTCGGATCGCCGCCGAGTCGCTCCATCGCGGCGCGCATCGCTGCCAGATCCACGACGCACGGGACTCCGGTGAAGTCCTGCAACACGACGCGGCTCGGCATGAACGGGATCTCGACCTCGCTGGCAGAGTCGGCGCTCCAACCGGCGAGCGCGCGTACGTCGTCCTGCGTGACGATGAAGTCGTCGAGGTTCCGGAGCGCTGATTCGAGGAGCACGCGGATGCTGAACGGCAGCCGTGCCATCGCTCCGAGCCCCGCCGCCTCGAGGGACTGGAGGTTGAAATACGTCAGGGAACCAGAGGAGGTGCTCAGTGTGGATCGGGCTGAGAACGGATCGGACATCGTGGCTAGGGTCAGGCTCGGGCGGAGATTGGCTGGAAACCGCTGATTCTACCACTTCGCTCCCGCGAACCAAGCTTGTCGATTCGAGGGGCGATCACGATACTCCCGCCATGCCCGCGCTGCCCGACACCGGTCGTTTCTGGTTGTTCAAGTCCGAGCCGACCACGTTCTCGTTCGACGAGCTGCGCTCGTCACCAAGAAAGCGGACCCACTGGGACGGCGTGCGAAACTTCCAGGCCCGCAACCTGCTTCGCGACGAGATCAAGAAGGGCGACGGCGTGTTGTTCTACCACTCGAACGCGAAGCCCATGGGGATCACCGGCATCGCCAAGGTGGTCAAGGAGGGATACCCGGATCACACCGCGTTCGATCCGGGCGACAAGCACTTCGGCACTTCGACAAGGACAGCGATCCCGGTGATCCGCGCTGGATGACATGATGCGCCTTCGCCGTGGCTCCAGGTTGTCAGTGCAACCCGTGACCAAGAAGGAGTGGCGAGCGATCATCAAGCTCGCTGGTCTGTGAAAACGAAACACCTATGATTTCCTCATGGATGCGAACGCTATCGCCCGCGCCCTGATGGCGGAGATGTCTGACGCGGTACACCGCCGCTACCACCCGCGCAGTGGCGTACTCGTCCCGACTCGGCTGACCGGACAGCACCCGGTTCCGACCGCGAAGCTCGGCGAGAAGGCCCTCGACCAGGCCGACGAACTCCTCGAAACCGAGTGCGAGACCTGGCCTCTCGCTGACGCCCCGGACGTCTCCCTGGACCTCTGCAAGGACAAGAACGGCTGGGTCGTCTCGTGGGTGATCGACAGCGAGCCCGAACAAGAGTCTGAGAGCGACGCGCTCGAAGAGGGTCAGGAGACAACTTGAAGGTCGTCGATTTCGGCAAGGTCCGTCTCTACGACCTGGAACCCGTGGTCGAGAGTTTCCTCGAGCAGGTCGTCGCCGGACTGTCCCAGCGACCGAAGACGATCCCGTGCAAGTTCTTCTACGACGCCAAGGGCGCGGACATCTTCGGCGAGATCACGAGGCTCTCGGAGTACTACCCCACGCGGTTGGAGACTCAAATCATGGAGGACATGGCCGGGGTGATGGCGCGAACCCTGGGCGAGAGGGTTCGGTTGGTGGAGTTTGGCAGTGGCTCAAGCGTGAAGACACGCCTCCTGCTCACCGCCCTGACGCAGCCCGCGAGTTACGTGCCGATCGACATCAGTCGTGAACACCTGGTCGAGAACGCGATTCGCGTGCAGGAAGAGTATCCCGAAACCGTCGTGCAGCCGCTTTGTGCGGACTACACCCAGGACTTCGAGTTGCCTCCGGAGACAGTGGAGAGCAGGTGCACCGTGGCCTACTTCCCCGGCTCGACGATCGGCAACTTCAGCGGGGACGAAGCCAGGGAGTTCCTCACGATGGTCGCAAGATGCGTCGGCGAGGACGGGGCGCTCATTCTGGGAGTGGACCGCTACCCGGCCGAGCACCACGGGATCGAGGATTCGCATCAAAAACACAAGACCATCGACGATCTGCACTGGGCGTACAATGACGCGGCTGGGGTGACGGCGCGGTTCAACCTGAACCTCTTCGAGCGCATGCGCAGCGAGCTCGGCGCCGAAGTCGACATCGATGGATTCGAACACGAAGCGGTGTTCGACGACGTTGCCAGCCGGATCGAAATGCGCCTGATCAGCAAGAAGGAACAGGTGATCAAGGTCGGTGACCACGAGTTCTCCTTCGCCAAGGGCGAGTGGATCATCACGGAGCACTCTCAGAAGTACGATTTCCACGCCGTCGAACGGATCGTCGCACCTGCCGGATTCCCACTGCAGTGCGCACAGGCGTTCAGCGACGACGACGGTTGGTTCGTCGTCTACCTGTTCCTTCGCCCCGGGCATCCACACGCGAAGGCCATCCTCGGGTAGGAGCGAAGGCCCGATAGGCTGTCTTGTCGGCAGCGAACCGCACGCCGCGCCGTCTCGTCCGGGCATGTCGGCATCTCCACCCCCCAGTGGGTGGCGATGCGGGTTCGGTTACACCGATTCGGTGTTTCTCGCAGGCGCGGGCTCGGAATCGGTCTCTCCGCTCGTCGCCAGGAGCTTGCGGCAGAACCACACCGTGACGAGCGAGGCCAGAAGCTGTCCCACCATCACGCCGATGATGATGCCGAGCAGCGGGTCGCCATCGAGCGTCTTCGCCGTGAAATACCCTGCTACCAGCAGCGGGACGCAGAATCCGAGTGACTTGATCACGCTGACGCGCACGCCGATCCGAGGCATGCCGAGCGCTTCGAAGACGGGGCGCATCAGCACGTACGGCAGCGCGAGGACGACGACAGCGGGAATGAGCGCGAGGTAGATCGTCATGTTTGCCCCTGCCTTCGCGGCCCGATCGCCCACGAAGAACTCGGCGAGTGCGCCGGGGAAGAGCCATCCGACGGGGATCGCGATCGCCAGCACGAGTCCGGTTGACATGACCGTGCTGCGCCAGAGGTCGCGGCGCACTTCCGACACGCGATTCTCTGCGGCCAGACGCGCGACGAACGGGAGTACAGCCACGGCAGTCGCGACCGCGGGCATGATCGCCAGGCTCGCCAATCGGTTGTAGACGGCGACTGCCGCAAGGTAGACCTCGGAGTCGGCTTCGCGGGTCAGCAGTACCGTCAGGGTCCACTCCTCCCCGAAGACGAGTGCAAAGGCGAGGCACCCGGGGAGGCCGAGCGCGAGGATTTCGCGCATGGGTTGCCGGCTCCACGTCGATGGTCCGCGGTCCCAGACCTCCCCGTCCACTCCCGCGAGACGCGCCCTTTCCAGTATGTGTGTACGGAACGCGGCGTAGCCCAGCCCCGCGTAGCGCGAGAACACCGTCGCCAGGGCGATGCCGGCGATGCCCCAGTCGAAGACGAAGATGAACAGGGCGTTGAGCGACACGTTCGCGAGCGTCGAGAAGATGCCGGCCTTCATCGTGCTGATCGTGTCGTGGTGCGCCTTCACGATCGAGTCGGGGTAGATCGACAGGAAACCCGAGAACGGCATCGCGCAGACGAGAATGAGCGAGTACGTGAGGAAGTCCCGCTCGAGGTCCGGCTTGAGGTTCAGGAGCGGCGTCGCCAGGTAGATGATGGCCGCAAACCCCAGGAGAACCGGCACCAGCGCCAGGTGGAGCCAGATCATCGCCCGTTTCAGGGCACGCACCCGATTCTCGTCCCTCTTGCCGAACGCCTGGCTGATCGATGCCGTGAAACCCGCCGAAAGCCCGACCCAGATCGCGATGAACAGGGTCTGGATCGGGATGAAGACTCCGATCGCGGCGACCCCCTCGGGCGCCTCGTCTTTGATGGCCCGCACGAACACCAGATCCACTAAAGTGAACATGAACCTGAAGGTGAAGGAGATCACCAGCGGTGTCGCGAGGGCGTTCAGGCTCTTGGTGGGCATCGAGGTGCAGACTTCTACCACCCTCGAGGGCGTTTTGATCGCCGATTCCCAACGCACGAACTCGCGGATTGTCGAAGAGATCAGAGTCTATTCAATCCGCGCTTCGCCTCCCGTACCATGACGCTCATGCACGAGTGGATCGCCCCCCGCCTGGCCGCGAACGCGAGCGGCACGAAGACCGTGGAACAGCCGGAGACGGACACCGTCACCAAGCTGTCCACGCCTTGGAACGTCATTGTGCACGACGACCCGGTCACGACGATGATCTACGTCGTGAAGGCCTTCATGGAGATCTTCAGCTACGCTCAGGGAAAGGCCCACCAACTGATGATGGAAGTACACAGTACGGGGCGGTCCGTTGTCTGGACCGGAGATCGCGAGCAGGCCGAACTGTTCGTGCACAAGTTGCACGGCAAGCACCTCTTGGCCCACCTCGAGCGGAGCGAAGGGGATTGAACTACCGCTGATGCACATCGAGAGGGAAGACGAGGGGGTCTGGCTGCAGGAGATGCCCATGTGGGTAGTCGACACGCTTCTGTGCCTGCCCGAGTGGATCGAGAGCGACAATCCCGACGTGCGGGCAAGGCTGCTGCCGAAGGCCTACGAGGACGAACAGGAGGACAAGGAGTGGCGCGAAGCCCTCGGATCGTCCCTCGAACACCTCATCGCGAAGCGGACCGAGATCGTGCGCGGCGACCTTCAGAGTCTCGAGATCGTCGCCCCTGACTTCGAACCAACTGGCGACATCGAGGAGGATGAGAAGCGCCTCTCGCACCAGACCCTGTTCAATGTCTGGATCCCCGCCGCCCACGTGTCGGCCTGGATCAGTACTCTGCAGGCGGGCACCCATGCGATCTTCATTCTCGACGGCCTCACCGCGGAGGACGTCGACCGCGAGGTGGACGACGATTTGGACCCCGAAAAGCAGATCTCCATCGTCAGGCTCTCGATTCTCCAGGAGATTCTGGTGCGGTTGCTCGAGGACTGACATTCGCGCAAAATCCTGGCCGCCGCACGGTGGCTACCGAGGAAACTCGAATCCGTGCCGCTTATTGTCCGACCGACGTGACCGACACCAGCCTGATCATCAGCAGCTACAACCAGCCGAATGCCCTCGCCCTGGTTCTCGAGGGTCTGCTCACGCAGACGCTGGCGATGGACGAACTCCTCATCGGTGATGACGGTTCGCAACCCGACACGCGGGAACTCGTCGATGCCTTCGCCGAGCGCGCCTCGTTTCCCGTGGTCTTCACCACGCAGGAGGATCAGGGTTTTCGCAAGTCTCGCGCGCTCAACAACGCGATCCGGAAGGCCAAGGGACGATGCGTGCTGTTCCTCGACGGTGACTGTGTCCCGCCACCCTGGTGGGCGAAGAGCATGGTGCGGGCGCTCAGTGGTGACCGCGGTGTCGACTTCGCGACCGCGGGCTACGTGCGCATGCCCCTCGAGCGGACGCGGGCGTTGACCCTCGATCAGATCGCGTCGGGGCAGATTGACGACGTGTGCACGCCTGCGGAGCGCAAGGAGTTCAAGAAGATCCACCGCAAGGAGCTCATCTACAAGTTCCTCGGCCAGCGGAAGAAGCCGAAGATCCTCGGCGGCAACTGGGCTGCGACGCGGGAGAGCCTCATCGCCGTGAACGGGTTCGACGAGAAGTTCGATGGATTCAGCAAGGAGGACTCGGACATCCGCAACCGCCTGCGCAACGCGGGGTTCAAGGGACGCTCGCTGTGGGGGCACAACTGGGTGTTCCACTGCTCGCACGACCTGGATCCGCGGCGCAACCTGCCGGAGGTGGTGCGCGCCGAGCCGAACTACGATTACTACGACAGCCGGCGATACGCCACGACCTGCGAGTTCGGCATCGTGCAACCGGAAGCGGCGACCGGGTGACGGCGACGGACGTGAACGCCTTTCCGATCTCCGGCTGCGTGATCGCGTTCCAGGAGGAGGACCGGATCGCGGATTGCGTGGCGTCGCTCGCATTCTGTGACGAGGTCCTCGTCGTCGACAGCGGCAGTGAAGACCGTACCCGTGAGCTCGCGGAAGCGGCGGGCGCTCGCGTTCTGGTGAACACGCCGTTTCCTGGACACAAGGAGCAGAAGCAGCTCGCGGTCGACGCGGCGACCCACGACCGCGTGCTCTGCCTCGATGCCGACGAACGGGTGACCGATGCGTTGCGCGAAGAGATCGAGGTGCTGCGATCGAGCGGATGGCCAGCATCGGCGTACGAGGTGGAGCGCCGCAACCACTACCTCGGTCGAGTCGTGAACCACGGGATGTTCGGCCCGGAGCGCAAGATTCGCCTGTTCGACCGGCGGCAGGCGAAGTGGGGGGGGACCAACCCGCACGACCGCGTCGAGGTCGATCCCGGCGCGGCGACGACGAAGCTCCGTGGGGCGATCGAGCACTTGAGCTACCGGGACTTCGCCCACCACAAGAGCACGATCGAGTCCTTCACGAAGATCGCGGCGCAGGCGATGCACGACCGCGGTCGTCGCGCCGCCGTGTGGGACCCGCTGATGCGACCGCCGGCGGCGGCGATCAAGAGCATCCTGTTCCAACTGGGCTTCCTCGATGGATGGCGCGGATTCGCGATCGCGTGGATGGCCGGGTACTACGACTGGGTGAAGTACCGTCGTCTTCGGGCCTTGGGCTCCAACCGCGGCTGATTACGCGGTTTCGGCCGATTAGGCCCGACGATCGTTGCATGCCGGGACACACAACACCGACGCCTGCCGATTCACCACCCACCATACCAAAGGAGACATCATGATTGGCAAGTTCTTGTCCTTCACGGCGGTCCTGGTGGCGGCCACGGTCTTCTCCGCGTCCGCTGCATCCCAGGTCGCAAGGATACCGAAGACCGGCTGCCCGAACGCCGCGTACCCGACCCCCGCCGGAAGCCCCGGCCTCGGCAAGGGCTTTGGCGTCACCGCCGGACCGTGCCGCACCCGCGGCGCCGCCCGGTTCATCGTCATCGGCACCGCGGGATTGAACGTGGCGCTTCCCGTTCCTCTGGCTTGCGGTCGCGCCTGCATCCTCGGTTGCCGACCGATCATCGTCCTGTACGCGACCTCGCTCCGGGTGCTCATCCCAAGGGATCGGTCTCTCGTCGGGCAGAAGGTCTGCATCCAGACGGGCTGTATCGAGAACGCGAGCCCGAAGTGCATCTATCTGCACGGCGCGCTGTCGGTCACGATCACCCCCTAGGATTCCGCGTCGAAGTTCGCTGCCGACTACTCAGTTCGTGATTCGCATCACCGGCAGCTCTTCGAAGGAGTTCGCCGGACCGGTTCGGATAGCGCAGCTGCCAACTCGTCGCCACCTTCGAGAACGCCACTTCATATTTGGGCATGTCGCACTCGGCCATCCGTAGCCCGGCGTTCGCCCAGGTGCGTCCGCCCGCGAAGTGCTGGCGATAGTCCGCGCGAAACGCCAGTTCCTTCATCACGAACGGCTTCCCGCGATGCTCGCCGTCCAGGATGTCGTGACGACCGTACTCCAGGGCACCCATCAAGTGACACATGTCGGCGCCCTCCTTCGAAAGGAAACCGCGCGGGCTCGTGAACCGGATCTGGGCCACCGCGGTGGTGGCAAGCGTCACCGCCACGAGTGCAAGAGTGGTGAGGGAGACCCGCATTGCCGCACCATACACCCGTCGCCGCCCGGCGTCCGCTCCTGCTCAGGTTCCGCTGACTTGCGCCGTGCCTGTGGAGTGCAGCTTCGAACCGTCGGATTCGAGCAGCTGATCGGCGAGGTCTTCGACCAGGTTGCCGGCGGCGTCCGTGATCTTCGTCGGCTTGAAGTAGTCCTTGTACCGGTACGCGACCGGGAACGCCGGGGTGTAGGTGGCGTCGAGGATTTCGGTCGTGCTGAGGTGGGTCCGGGGCCGACCGCGGCGCCCCATGATCGCGGAGAGAGGGGCCTTGCCGGCGCGGAAGTCCAGCGGCACACTTGCCAGGGAGAGGTCACGCGCGAAGCCGATCGCCAACTGGCGCATGTTGAGCGGACGGTGATAGCGGCGCAGGAACCCGAACGCGTGGGTCAGGGCGTGCATGCGGTGACCCCGCAGCGACTGCAGTCCGCGGACGAAATCGGTGACCTCGCCTATCGGGTCCAAAGGGCGCACGCACAACGTGGTGCCGTCGAGATCCCGGAGGTGCGTGTTCGGGAGGATCTCTCCCTTCGCCGCGATCTCGCGGAAGATCGGCGTGCCGGGGAACGGAATGGGCAGGACAACGAACGTCGGCAGGGTGATCTCGCTGCAACTGGTCACGAAGCGAAGCTCCTCCTGAATCTCGCGGAGGCTGCGTATGCTAACGTCTGCGATCAAGCCGTAGACCAACAGGATCCCTGCGTCGAGACACTCGCGGAACATCTGGATCTGCGGGATGATCGTGTTCTGGCGCTTGTTGAACCGTCGCAACGATTCTGCGTCGAATGACTCGACGCCACAGAAGAGTGCTTCGCAGCCTGCTTCCCTCGCCAGTTGAAGGTTCTCCGGAATCAGGAAGAAGTCGCTCGTCACCATCGCGCCGAATCCGCTGAACCAACCCTTGTGCCGCATCTCCTTGATCAGTGAGAGTCGGGCGAGGAAGTGGTTCCGGTCGTTGCCGTAGAAGTTGTTGTCGATGAACAACATGAACTTCCGCTTGCCGCACGCTTCGATCTGGCGACGAAGTTGGGCGAGGTCCAGCTTCAAGTAGCTGTTGTGTTCGGCGGTCAACGAGCAGAATGAGCAGTTGAAGTTGCAGTTGCGGGTCGCCTCGACGTGGCCGAACGAGCGGATCCAGTACGCGAGGTCGTACCTGGGTCGCATCGCGGGGTCGACGTATTCCTTCCCGAACGCGTCCTCGATGACCTCGAGCATCTCTTCGATATCGCCCTTGCAGCAGTAGTCGAAGAAGTTCTTCGAGTAGTCGTGGAGCAAGCGGATGGCGGGGCCGCCCGCGACGACGAGGACTCGCGAGTTCAACGTCCGCGCGTACGCCGTCAGGTGCAGCATGCGGTCGAACCCCGCGGTCAGTCCGGTGAGGACCAGCATGTCGGGCCAGCCGAGCAGGTCTGGATTCTCCAGCGGGCCGCTGGACTGCTCGTCGTAGAGCTTCACCTCGCACATGGACCGTTCGAACGCTCCTGCGAGGAACGGTGGCCCCACCGCTTTCAACACCGTCGTGGGTCGGCGGGTCGGCTTCCTGGCGTCATCGAAGTACGCATTGACGACCAAGATCTTTTTTCGCGATCTCGGGACGGGCATGGGGACTGGGTTGTGAGGCTGGGTTGCGAGGCTGACTGCAAGTTCCCCATAGAGTCGTGGGTAGGCCCCAGTTGGACGACGCCCACGTGTGTATCAAGCCACCGTATCGTGGTGCGTGTCGTCGAGTAGCGCAAGTGGCCCCCCCCTCCCGCCAAGGGATCAGGAATCGTCTCTACTGCCTATTTTCCCCAGCGCAGCTGGACGTAGCGGCGCACGAATCCCGGTGGTGCTGTCAACTTCCCGACAGCCACACCGCTGGAAGTCTCGAACAGGAGGAGGAAAGGGCTGCCCTTGTCGAGGTCCATCGCGACCCAGAACTCGTCCGCGACGGGGGCGAGGACTTCGAGAACCGATACAAGTCCCTTGGTGGGATCCGCCGCGATGGTTGCCATCGATCCCAGCGTCGAACAGATCGCGAATCGACCGGTGAAGTCCGGCGGCACCCTGAACCCCGCAACCTGTCGTCTCGCCTGATCCATGATCAGATCCAGGGTGATTTCGCCCGAAAAGCCGACCGTCGTGGTGGGCTTGCGGTTCGCCGCACGGAACTCGGGACTCGCAGTCACGACGCGACCGCCAGTTGCCGAGACTTCCACCCAGGCTGGGAGACCCAAGGCGACCATGCTCACGGGAGCTACCGGAAGGTCGTTCAGGATGCTGCACAGCGTGACGACTTCCCGTGGTCGGGACTGGAAAGGCGGCTTGAGGACGGAGCCGAAGGCCCATCCGAATCGGTATGGGTGCTTCGCGTGATACGCGTCGCCCGCGACGACGACGACTTCCCCCTCCGGTAGGAGCGCGTCGCACTCCTTGAGCGCGGTCGTGAGCGATTCGTTGAACGCATCGTGCTCGTACATGCGCTCGCGCTCAGTGATCTGCGAGGGGAAGATCCACAACAGGGGCACCGCCACGATGGCGATGCGCCAACGCAGGTCCAGGCGCGGAATGCGGAGCGTGACACCGGCCCAGAGCATGAGGACCAACACGGAAGGGAAGTAGGAGAGTCGCACGTCCGATGACTGCGCATGCTCGAACAACTGCACGATGGGGCCGAACACACCGGCGGCGATGAGTCCTCCGGCCAGGATCCTCTCGCGTTTCCCCTTCCCAGAGAGGAGCCATACGAGGGTCAGGGCGACGACGATCGCTCCGCCGAATCTCCGCATCGTGAGCGGCGACTCAGGAAAGAAGATCCGACCGATCATGTGCCACAGACCGCTCGGAGCGATCCCGAGCGAGATCAGGAACTCTGGGGCGGAGTGGTAGCCTCCGATCGGATCACCCAAGAACAGGTAGCGACACGCGAAGCAGGCTGGGAACAACAGCAGGTACCACACCGCCGGAACCGCGTTGCCGAAGAGTCTCGGCGCGGGACGTCCGGAGGCCCTCGGATCCAGAAAATCGATCGCGAGAGCGAGCAGCGGGAAGCCGAGGGCCGACTCCTTCGTGCCGATCGCGACGACCGCCACCAGCCAGACCGGCCACCGTGGCCCACCTCGCCGATACCGCACATGGAGGATGAGAGCGAGAAGCAGTGGCGGGACGTAGTGCGTGTCGACGCGCCCCGCCGCCCAGCAGCGGGGTGAGGTTCCGGTCGCCGGGTGGCACAACCACAACATCACCACGGCGACTGCGAACACGGTCCCGGCGTTGCTCGGCCAGAGGGATCGACAGAGCGTGAACAGGAAGGTGGCTGCGAGCAGCAGCGCCAGGCAGTTCATCGCGAAGTAGCCAAACGGCTCGACGCCGAACAACTGGAAGTCGATCCAGAACGAGAGCGTGATGAAGGGTCGCCAGAAGTGGAAGAACTCCAGGTCGTACTGGGGGCCCACAAAGTCGGCGAGGACATTCCCGAAGTCCGACACGTAACGAATGATCGCGTGGTCGTCGCTCTTGAAGCCGGCCCCGCCGGGCCAGTGAATCCAGCCGCCGAGGACCATGAGGGGCACCAGCCAGAGCCATGGGCGTTCGTGAGGCGTTTGTTCGGGCGGGTTTGCGGGCACGGGGCGGGACAGGCTACGCCGTCGCCCAGGGGGAGACCACCCTTGCGGTCGGTGCTACAGATATGGCCCGCTGGTTTCGCTGCCCCGTGGGGTCTGACGGGGGACCGTCTTGGTCCAAGCAAACCGGGGCCAGGTGTCGGCGCGAACTCCTTATGCTGTGAACCTATACCTTGCGCCTACACCTTGGAACTGCCATGCGTCTACTTCTCCTTGCCTTCCCGGCGGCTATTGGGCTCGCTTCTCTGAACTTCGTGCCGCGTGACGTCCCATCGCGGTTGGAATCGTCGCAACTGGCTCCGGTCCAGGGCGCGACGACCCAACCGGCCCGCACACAAGAGTCGGCGTCGCTGTCGACCGCGAAGACGATGGCTCTGCCAGCTTGTTTCGAGCCGAACGTCGGCCAGTGGGGCCACCCGGCGAAGTTCCTGCACCGCCAGGGAGCGCTGACGATGTTCCTCCAGGAGCATGGTTTCGTTCTCGACCTCCGCGAGCCGCGAAAGTTCGCGCGAAAGCCTGCGTGCAAGAATGGGCCGCGCTTGACGCCGCGGGACCTCTCGCAGAACCGGGTGCGGGGCGTCGCCGTGCGGATGACCTTCGTCGAATCGGACGCGGCGCACATGATCGGTGAGCGCGTGTTGCCGGGCTACTACGACTACTTCCTCGGCGCCGACGAGAGTCGGTGGCGCACGGACGTGCCGCGGTACGCCTCGGTGCTGTGCAAGGGGTTCTATCCGGGTATCGATGTGCGGGTTCGTACGGCAGAGGGTCATCCCGAGTACGACGTGATTCTCGCACCCTGGGCGGACATCACGCGGGTACGCGTCGATGTCGAAGGTGCCGAGGGCCTGCGCATCACGAGTGATGGCGCGCTGGTGATGGATACGGCGATGGGCCCGATCACCCAGCCCTTGCCCCTGACCTGGCAGATCGGGGCGGACGGCAAGAAGCGCAAGCTCGCGTGCGAGTTCAGGTTGCTTGGCTCGCGTAGGTTCGGTTTCGCGGTCCCAGGGTGGGACGGCGATACCATCCTGACGATCGACCCGGGTTTGGTCTGGTCGACGTTTATCGGCGGCAAGTCCGTCGAAGCCACGGATGCCGTCGCCGTGGAGGCCAACGGCGTCGTCACCGTCGCCGGGTTCAGCTTCTCTCCCGACTTCCCGACGACTGCCGGCGCGTACGACCGCATCGGCAACGGCGGTTCGGACGCCGTGATCCTCCGGCTCGATCCGTCCGGAACGAAACTGATCAACTCGACATACATCGGTGGCAGTGGCAACGAAGCGACCTACGCGCTGCACGTCGATGAGTGGGGGATAATCGGCGTCGTCGGCGACACCGCCTCGCCAAACTTCCCGACCACGATCGGGGCCTACACCAGCACCAATCAGGGTAATGGCGATATCTTCACCTGCCGCCTGGACCCCAGCAAGATCGGTAAGGCGCGGCTGATCTACTCGACGATGATCGGGGGCGGCTCCAAGGACGTGGGCCTCGGTGTGTTCGCGGATTCGGAAGGCGTGGTTACGGTCACCGGGACGACGGAGTCATCGAAGTACCCGACGACATCGGGTGCCTACGACACGACGCACAACGGGATTGACGACATCGTGATCACGCAACTGGATCCTCGCGAAACGGGAGCCAAGCAACTCGTCTACTCGACCCTGGTCGGTGGGACTGGAGAGGACACGGCGCGCGCCATGGCAGTCGGCGCGACAGGAATCGTCACGGTCTCCGGAAACACGACGTCGATAGATTTCCCCACGACGAAGGGTGCGTTCGATACCATGCACGGCGACGGCCATGATGTTTTCGTGATCCGCTTGGACGTGCGCAAGACGGGAGCCAATCAACTCGTCTACTCGACTTACCTCGGCGGAGCCGGTGACGACGGTGCCGTAGCTCTGCACGTGGATCCCCGCGGCGTGATGACGTTTGGCGGCTACACGGGTTCGAAGCTCTACCCCACGACGACGGGCGCGTATGACCAGACGTTCAACGGGGTCCTCGACGCTTTCGTTTCGCGGTTGGACCCGAGCTTGGGCCCCAATCAACTCGTGTGGTCGACCATCATCGGCGGCACGCTCAGCGATCACGTCTCGGGTCTGGGCGTCGATGCGAGCGGCATCGTGACGTTCGGCGGTGCCTGCAACTTCTGGGACTTCCCAACGACTGCGAATGCGTACGACCGGCTCTGGGCCGGGAACAATGAGTCGATCGTCGGGCGCTTCGATCCGAGGGAGACGGGTACGGCTCAACTCGTGTATTCCACGTACGTCGGTGGAGTGAATTCCGACGACGTGCACGCTCTCGCGATCACCCTGAGTGGAACGGTCGTGACTGCGGGTCACACGCAGTCACCGCTGTATCCGACCACGACGGGAGCCTTCAGCACCACGTTCAACGGCATCGAAGACATCTTCGTCACGGTCATGGACATGGATGTGCCGTTCTACGCGGACGTGCACAGCGTCAATCTCGGCGTCGGTGGTACGCAGAACTTGACGCTGAAGCCCGGTTTCAAGTACCGGGGGATGCCCTACCTGATCCTCGGTTCTGCCACGGGCACGTTCCCGGGCATCCAGCAGGGCGCCGTCCGCATCCCGCTGAACTATGACAGCTACTTTCGGACGACCCTCTCTCTGATCAGCCCCGTGTTCTTCCGATTCCGCAGCCGGTTGGATGCCTTCGGAAGAGAGTCGGCGTCGCTGAACCTCCCGACGTTCCTCACGGCTGAAATCGACTTGACGCTCAACCACGCGCTCATCGTCTTCGATATGCGAAACAACGTGATCATGGCGAGCACCCCGGTGCCGGTCCGGGTGCGTAGCCGATGAGACTTGCCGTCCTCCTCCCGGCAGGCCTGCTGGCCTGTTCGAGCGTTGCGCTTTGGAGGCAGACGGGAACAGGAGAGCGGGCAGGGCGACCGCACATCATTCTCGTCATGGCCGATGACCAGGGGTGGGGTGACATGGCCTACAACGGGCATCCCGCCCTGAAGACGCCGAATTTCGACGCGGCGGCGGCGAGCGGGCTGCGGTTCGATCGATTCTACGCGGCTGCGCCCGTGTGCTCGCCGACCCGGGCCAGCGTGATGACGGGCCGGCATCCGAACCGCATGGGCGTGTTCAAGTGGGGGTACTCGATCAGACCCCAGGAAGTGACGGTAGCGGAGGCCTTGAAGTCCGCTGGCTACACCACTGGTCACTTCGGCAAGTGGCATCTCGGTTCCGTTCGCCGGGGTAGCCCGGACAACCCGGGCAACAACGGATTCGACGAGTGGTTCAGCGCGCCGAACTTCTACGACAACGACGCGGTGATGAGCCACAAGGGGAAAGCGGTGCCCACCAAGGGGGAGAGTTCGTTCCTCGCCGTCGACGCCGCGCTGTCGTGGATCGAGAAGCAGCTCGAGGGCGACGCGCCGATCTTTGCCGTGGTCTGGTTCGGGTCGCCGCACTCTCCGCATCGCGCGGTGGCACAGGACCGGGCGCTCTATGCGAAGCACTCGAAGAAGCTCCAGAACTTCTATGGTGAGATCACTGGCATGGATCGGGCGTTTGGCAAGCTGCGCGGGGCGCTGACGAAGCTCGGGATTCGGGAGAACACCGCGTTGTGGTACTGCAGCGACAACGGCGCGCTCCCTCGGGTCGGTAACACCGGTGGTCACCGTGGCGCGAAAGGGAAGATCTACGAGGGTGGCCTGCTTGTACCGGCGATCCTCGAATGGCCGGCGAAGATCAAGAAGCCGCACACCACCGCGGCGCGCTGCAACACGTGTGATATCTACCCGACGCTCCTCTCGATCGCCGGCGCGAAGGTCGATCGCCAGCCGACGCTCGACGGCGTCGATCTGAATCCGCTGATCGAGGGAGAGAAGTTGGCCCCGCGGGTCATGGGTTTCTGGGATCACAACAAGCGCGGAGTGAGCACCCCCTCCGCGAAGCGGATGGCGAAGCTGCTCGAGGCGCAGCGGAGCGGTGAGGACCTCGAGGCACCCGACTTCAACAAGAACGCGGCGCGCCTGCCGCAGCCGCCGCACCTGCTCGACTCCTTCCCCGGTCACGCCGCTTGGCTGGAAGCGGACTGGAAACTGCACCGCATCCAGAACAAGAGGGGCGACGTGCGGTGGGAGCTCTACGACCTCGCCTCAGATCCCTTCGAGAAGAAGGACAGGCTCGCCTCGGAAACGGCGCGGGTGAAGCGAAGCCGTGGTCGACTCGAAGAGTGGCTCGCCTCGGTCTGCCGCAGCTACAACGGCGTGGACTACGAGAAGTAGATATCTTGACGAGGTGAGGAGCTGCAACGCCGGGAGCGTTGCGCCAGGCCGGCGAGATATGTTGCGAACATCGGCTCTCGGCCACTAGAATTGTGACGGATGATCGCCGCCCTCGACACGATCGCGACCCCATGAACTCCGAACGTTGGTTTCATGTGTTCGTTGTCTGCTGGCTGATCGTCGTCGCGGGCATCGCGCGGTGGACTGGGTTGGAGAACTATGCGCTCTCGCCGGATGACGTTCTCATCCTCGGCATCGCGCAGTCCGAGACCCTGGGCGAACTGTTCGAGAACGCGTCGCGGGAGGTGCACCCGCCGATGTTCTACCTCGTGCTTCGGATGGTGGCTCTGTTTGGTTCGGACGAGGTCTTCCTGCGCGCCGTGATGATGGCGCTCGGGTTGCTGTCGATCCCCGTCGTGTACTTCGCCGGCGTGCGCTTCATCCCGAGCAAGGTGGGCGCGGTCGCCATGGGGTTGGCCGCGGCGCTCTCGCCTGGCGCGTTGCTCGAAACGACGACGTTGCGGCACTACTCGCTCGTCGTCCTGCTCTCTTCGGTCGGGTGGTTCTTGTTCCTCTGGTATCGGGAGTCCAGGAAGTCCTCCGTCCTGTACGGCTACGGCGCGCTGGTCCTCCTTGGAATCCTGACCCATTACTCGCAGCTGATCCTGTTTGGCGCGATCGGCGTCGCCCATCTCATCGTGCTCCTCTCGGCGAAAGACACACGCAAGTACGCGATTCGGTTCTGCGCGGTGAATGTCCCCGGCGCGCTGGTGGGGCTGTACTTCGTCTGGGCCCACGTGACCAAACAGTGGATGGGGTCAGGTCACTACGACTACATCGTCAACCACGCTTACCGTCTGATCTTCCCGACGGACGCGGAGATGTGGCTCAACAACACCGTGGATCTCGGCACATGGTTATCCATGGCGCACGTCCCCGGGAACGTGGCGGGGGTGCTCGCGATCCTCGGACTCGTCATCCTCGGTTTCGGGCGCGGTAGGGGTCTGCTCGCGGTCATCCTCTGCGTGATCGGATTCCAGGTGATCGGAACTACCACGAAGGCCTACCCGTTTGGATCCACGCGGCACTGCCTCTATCTGTTGCCGATCTTCGCGTTCGCGCTGGGAGTCGGGGTGGGTGCGCCGATCGATTGGGCCTTGCGAAAGGTCAAGAAGAGCCAGCGGTCGGCGCGTTCGATGATCACGCGAGTGATCCTGCTCGTGGGCGTGAGCGTGCCGATGACATACACCTACGTCAGGGATCGTTCCTATCGGGACTCGGTACCCGCGCACGCGTCGTATCCGGTATTGAGCAGCGACTTCGCGCAGCTCATGAGCAAGTTGAACGAACAGGTCAGACCCGGGATGTCCATTGTGACGAATCGGCAGTCTTCGATGTACTTGCGGTACGAGACGAAGAACATCTCCGGCATGCAAGTCGTGGATGTCCTCTACAAGATCCCGTACCGCGGTGCCGACTTCTACTATCTCGATGACAAGTCCGTCGCGCACGATCCACCGACATTGGGAGCCCTGATCGAAGCCGTCGTGCATCACGGAAAGATCCGTCCGTCCCAACCGGTCTATCTGTTCACGGTTGGCTGGAACATGTCCACGATCGAGAGTCTGTCTCAGAGCTCACAGCTAGCCCCCGGCGAAGTCCTCGTGGCCAATTCCTCCGGGGTGCTCCTGCGCCTCCCGTTGGAGAGACTGCGCCGGTTCTTCCGTTGAATGCAGGCGCTGATCTTCTGACCGACTACTGATCGGGGCGGCGGAGATCGAAGCAGAGCAGCCGTGCGGGTTGGTCGCCGAAGTGGGCGTCGTTGTTCTGGCACGCGTAGAGGAGGCCGCGGCTCAAGGCGAGCGGCGTCCATGTCTCGTTGGCCTTGAACAGCCAGGAGCGCGCGAGGATCTTGGTGCGCTTGGGGTTGACGTCGAGCCACAAGAGATGGCCCTGGTCGCCGAGACAGAGGAAGTTCCCGTCGGCGACGAGCAGCGATCCCTCGCCGATGCTGACCGAGACCTTTCGAATCCGCCTGCCGTCGAGGACGGTCTCGTCCCAATTCAGTTCCGTGCGTGACAGCTCTTTTCCAGTCGCGGGATCCAGGCAGATGATGGCGCCCGGTCGATTCGAGACGCCGTCGATCGCGTAGATGTGGCCGTCGTGAAGGACCGGGTTGGAGAACTGGAGCCCGATGTGGCGGTTCTTCCAACGCTCCTTGAACTTCCCATCGGCCGCGAGGGACAGGACCGCGCTCCCGACTCCGTAGGACGACGTGAGGAAGACCCAGTTGTCGCCGACGACAGGTGTCGCTCCCGCGACGGAGGCAAAAAGCCTGCTGCGAAACGGGTGCTCGAAGTCCGGTTCGCCAGTCTTCGGATCGAGGACGATTAGCCCGCCGATCGGTGGGCGTGATTCACCGCCGGCGAGCACGAAGAC
>PVBE011325691.1_pt1 | contig 29147 bp, 28 predicted proteins | sample 1631181 | NCBI WGS metagenome assembly PVBE01 (sample SAMN08397723, study PRJNA350692) | Marine metagenome, whole genome shotgun sequencing project. | isolation source: water | place: Pacific Ocean | collected 2012-04
AGGGGCAGATGGTGCGGGGATAGAAATGCACCTTGTTGCACGTGGTGCAACGGGGGAGCATCAGCTTGCCCTCTTTGCCGCCGTCCCAATAAGGCTTGGAGACGAACGGGTCGGGATTCGGAATCGGCTTGTTGTAGTCGGCCAACGGCGCTTCCTCTACTTCGCGCTCCGTGAAACGGTCCCCCTGGAGCACCGTGGGGAGGCAGCGCAGCAACGGCGACCGAGCCTATCGGCAAGCTCTTGGGGAGCATTGCTAGATCGAAGCAGCGGGTCAGAAGACCCACAGAGGCCTGGTTCGCGCGTCGCTGTCGCGACCGCCGCGAACTCTACGCTGGCCCTGACTGGGCGGTCAACATCGCGGGCCGTCGTGTGGCGCGGGAGGGGCGAGCGCTCGCCGCTCCCGGCGATTCGTTGAACCCAGTCATACCCCGTGCTAGTGTCGCGACGATTTCAGATTCATGTTGACCTAAGGTCGCGAGCGTTCGCTGGCCGCCGCGTTCAGGCCGTGAGGGGACATCTCGTGATCACTGAAGAATACGGGCGGATCGCGTTCCTGCTCCTGTTCGCGCTCGCGTTTCCCGCGCTGCCGCTTATCGCCTCGCAGCTCTTCTACCGCCTGCGCATCCGCCCCGAACACCCCGACCCGGTGAAGAACGCGACGTACGAGTGTGGCGTTGAGAGCGAGGGGACGGCGTGGGGTCAGTTCAACGCCCGCTATTACCTCTTCGCGATCGGCTTCGTGATCTTCGACGTCGAGGTGATCTTCCTCTACCCGTGGGCGGTACGACACGCCGAGCTGGACCTCGGCTCGCTCGTGAAGGCCGTCGTCTTTATCAGCGTGCTGGCCTTCGGGCTGGCCTACGCCTGGCGACGTCGCGCGCTGGAGTGGCGCTAACTTGCCGCGAGGATCGCGCCAGCTCGAGGGCCACGATGTCGCCCGCCGCCTCGCCGAGGGGGTTGAGGGTGCCGTCGCCGCTTCGACCGACGAGTGGGTTGAGGTTGCGCCGAACCGCATTGAGGATGCCCTGCGCTGGCTGCACGACGACGCCGACCTCGATGCCGCGCAGCTCTCGAACCTCTGCGCGGTCGACCGCAGCGACCGATTCGAGGTCGTCTATCACCTGCAATCGCTCGACCAGAACCACCAGATCGTCGTCAAGGCGATCGTCGACGACCGCGACGAGCCGTCCCTGCCCAGCGTCTACGGCGTCTACCGCGGCGCGCTGCTCCAGGAGCGCGAGGTCTACGACCTGATGGGTATCAGCTTCGACGGCCACCCGGACCTGCGGCGGCTCTTCCTCTGGGAGGGCTATCCCGGATTCCCGCTGCGCAAGGACTTCCTGCAGGTGCAGGGGCACCACCCGGGTCTGCCGGGCTTTCCGTACGAGAACCCGGAGCAGCCCGTCCGATGACCGCTGCGACCGAGCCGTACGTCCTCAATATCGGGCCTCAGCACCCATCGACGCACGGTGTCTTCCGCATCCGCGTCGTCATGGACGGCGAGCGCATCGAGGACATCGACATGGTCGTCGGGTACCTGCATCGATCGATGGAGAAGCTGGCCGAAGAGCGCACCTACACCCAGAACATTCCGTTCACCGACCGCACTGACTACCTCGCGGCGATGTCGAACAACCTCGGCTACTGCCTCGCCGCCGAGAAGCTCGCTGGCGTCGAGGTGCCCGACCGGGCGTCCTACCTGCGCGTGATCTTCGCCGAGCTGCAGCGCATCGCGAGCCACGCGATGGCGAATGGCCAGATCGTCAGCGACGCCGGTGCGTGGCAGACGCCGCTGCTCTACATGTTCCGCGAGCGGGAGAAGATCCTCGACCTCTTCGAGATGACCTGCGGCGCGCGGCTGACGACGAACTACATGCGCATCGGTGGTGTCGCCTACGACCCGCCGGACGAGTTCTACCCCGCCGTCAACGCGCTGATCGACGAGCTGCCGGATCGACTGGACGAGTACAACGAACTGATCGTCGACAACGAGATCTTTATCGCACGCGCCCGTGGCGTCGGTGTGATCTCCGCGGAAGACGCGATCAACGCGTCGCTGACCGGGCCGATGTTGCGCGCTTCCGGCGTGCCGTGGGACCTGCGCAAGGCCGAGCCCTACGCCGTCTACGACCGCATGGATTTTGAGATCCCGGTCACCCAGCAGGGCGACTCGTACGACCGCTTCATGGTGCGCATGGAAGAGGTGCGGCAGTCCGTCCGCATCATCCGGCAGGCGCTCGACGATATGCCCTCCGGCGCGCACAAGACCGACATCCCGCTGGCGATCCGGCCCGAGCCGGGCGAGGTCTACTCGCGCGTCGAGGGGCCGCGAGGAGAGCTGGGGTTCTACCTCGTCTCGGACGGTGGCCCGGCCCCGTACCGCTTCCACATCCGCCCGCCCTCGTTGATCAATCTCTCGTTGCTGCGCGACATGGCCGTGGGTGCCTCGCTGCCAGATGCGGTCGTGGCTCTCGGCTCGATCGACATCGTGCTCGGGGAGGTCGACCGATGATCAATCCGGTCGCCGCGGTCACGCGCCTGCGGGTGATGGGGCCTGCCTACTTCCCGACGGGGATCCGCGAACGCATCCCGCGCCCGCGTTCGAGGGTGCTGCTCGTCGCGGCGATCGTGTTCTTCGTCGTGAGCAACGCGTTCAACGTCTTCCTCGGCTACCTGATCGTGAACGGGTCGCTCGACGACAAGTGGTACGACTTCCGCGATCTCGGCATCGGGATGCGCGAACTGACCGCGTGGCTCGATACGCAGAACGCTTCGTTGCCCTCGGGATTCGATTCGGTCGGCTTCCTCGGCGACCACTGGATGTCGTACATCGCGACTGGCTTCATTGGCGCATTCGCGATCCTCAACTTCATCGGCATCGTGCTGCTGATTCTCGTCTGGACGGAGCGCCGTCTGCTGGCGCGCATCCAGGTGCGACGCGGCCCCAACCGCGTCGGCCCCTATGGGCTGCTGCAGCCGCTGGCCGACGCGCTGAAGCTGATCCAGAAGGAGACGCTGATCCCGGAGGGTGCCGACCGCTTCCTCTACTACCTGCCACCAGTGCTGATCTTCATCCCGCTGATGCTGGTCTGGGGTGTGATGCCGTGGACGCCGAACATGACCTACCTCGACGTAAACGTCGGCGTGCTCTACATCCTCGCTGTGGGCTCGCTGAGCACGCTGGCGATCTTCATGGCCGGCTGGTCATCGAATAACCACTACGCTCTGCTGGGTGCGATGCGGACGATCGCGATGATGATCTCGTACGCGATCCCGCAGAGCCTCTCGCTACTCGCGATCGTGCTGATCGTTGGCTCGATGAATCTGGGCGATATCGTCGCCTGGCAGTCCGATCACAACCTCTGGCTCGCGCCGCTGCTCCCGCTCGCGCTGTTCTCGTTCTTCTTCTCGGCGACCGCCGAGCTGAACCGCACACCGAACGACATCGCCGAGGCGGAGTCGGAGATCGTCGCCGGGTTCCACACGGAGTACTCGGGGATGAAGTTCGGCCTCTACCTCGCGGTCGAGCTCGGCAACGCGCTCGCGGTTGGGGCGCTGGTGGCGACGTTCTTCCTCGGCGGGTGGTCGCTCTTCGGGCTCGAGAACACGCTGCTCCCGCCGTACATGATCTTTGGCGTGAAGATGGCGATGATGTACTTCGTCTTCATCTGGCTGCGTGGCACGCTGCCCCGCTTCCGTCTCGACCAGCTGATGGCGTTCGCGTGGAAGTACCTGATTCCGCTGACGATCCTCAACGTCCTGATCGTCGCCGTCGAGGCATCGATCCTCGCCCGCTGGGACGTCAACGAGTTCATCTCGCTCGGCCTCTTCACCATCGGCAACATCGTGATCGCCGCTGTGCTGCTGCGAGGCTGGTCACGCGCGCTCGGCTACCGTCCCGAGACCGAGCCGTTGATGCACCCGACGCTCCACGGCACCGTCGGCGGCCTGAAGGAGGCGCAGCGTATTAGCAGCGTCGCCGCAGCCCCCGATGCAGCGGGGAGCCGCTAATGGAGAGCGCAGGCATCATCGCGGCGTTCTGGATCCTCGCGGCCGTCACCGTCGGTGGCGCGCTGGCCGTCTTCCTCTCGCGCAACCTGATCCACGCCGTCGTCTTCCTCGTGCTCTCGTTCCTCGGCATGGCGGGTCTCTTCATCACGCTCTCCGCCGACTTCATCGCCGTGGCGCAGATCCTGATCTACGCAGGTGCCGTCTCGATCCTGATGGTCTTCGCCGTGATGCTCACGCCGATGTCCTCGCGCGACAACGCCAACTCGCTCTACGCCATGCCCGGCGTGGTGCTCGGGCTCGCGGTCGCGATGGGCGTCGCGTTCGTGGCGAACGACGTCGAGTGGAGCGTGCTCGCCGACCTCGATGCGGACCGCTTCCCGACGACCGTCGGTGCCGTCGGAGACCTGCTGCTCGGCCGCTACCTGCTCGCCTTCGAGGTTGCGTCGATCCTGCTGTTGGCCGCGCTGATCGGCGCGATCATGCTCGTGCAGGAGGATGACGCCTGATGAGCATCCCCGAGACCCTGAGCATCGAGCTCGCCCACTACCTCACCGTCTCCGGCGTAATCTTCGGCATCGGCATCGCGATCGCGCTCTCGAAGCGCAACGCGATCGCCGTGCTGATGGGCGTCGAGCTGATGCTGAACGCCGTCAACCTCGCCTTTGTCGCGTTCGCGCGCTTTGGCGATCGCTTCGAGGCGAACGGCATTGATCCGCTCGCGGGTCACGCCTTCGTCGTCTTCGTGCTCACGGTCGCGGCGGCGGAAGCCGCGGTGGCGCTGGCGATGGCCGTGCTGGTCTACCGGCGTCGCGAGACCGTCGACCTCGATCGCATCAACCTGATGCGCTGGTAGGGGGCACGCGATGTGGGTGAAGTTCCTCGACCTGCCAGACGGCTACGCCGCCACGATCTGGCAGGAACTGTTCTCGGCGCAGGGCCTCTCGGTCCGCGTCGTTCCGCCCACCGACGTTGGTTCGATGCGAGATTCGCGCGAGATCTGGGTGCCGGACGGCAAGACCCACATCGCCCGCGAAGTGATGAACAAGATCTGATGCGCTGATGTTGCTTCCTGAGATTCCAGAGATCGCGGTCTGGGCGATTTACCTCGCACCGCTCGCGTCTTTCGTCGTGATCGGCGCGGCGCTGCGCAACCGCCCGCTGCACGCGGGCCGGCTGACGATCGCCGCCGTCGGGCTCTCCTGGCTGCTCGCGCTCTGGGCGCTCGACACCTCGCTCGACGTCGATGGCGTCGCGCTCGGCTTCCCGATGCACGAGTGGCTCACGCTCTTCGACCTCGAAGTCGTGCTGGGCGTCCGCCTCGATGGTTTGACCGCGGTGATGCTGGTCGTCGTCACCAGCGTCTCGCTGATGGTGCAGATCTACTCGACCGGCTACATGGACGGCGACACCGGCTACGCCCGCTACTTCGCCTACATGTCGCTCTTCACTGCGGCGATGCTCGGGCTGGTCGTCTCGGCGAGCCTGCTCCAGCTCTTCGTGCACTGGGAGCTGGTCGGCCTCGCCTCGTACCTGCTGATCGGATTCTGGTTCCACAAGCCCTCGGCAGCTGCGGCGGCGAAGAAGGCATTCATCGTTACGCGCTTCGGCGACTTCGGCTTCATGCTCGCCGTGCTGCTGATCTGGACGAAGACCGGCACCTTCGAGATCGCCGCGATCAACGAGGGCGCGGAGCACCTCTCATCGGCGGTGCTCGCGGGCTTCACGCTCGGGCTGTTCGCCGGTGCCGTCGGCAAGTCGGCGCAGTTCCCGCTGCACATCTGGCTGCCGGACGCGATGGAGGGCCCGACGCCGGTCTCCGCGCTGATCCACGCCGCGACGATGGTCGTCGCCGGGGTCTACCTGATCGCGCGCTTCTTTCCCTCGTTCGAGGCCGCACCATCCGAGGTCACCAGCACCGTCGCCTACATCGGCGGCTTCACCGCGATCTTCGCGGCGACGATGGGTATCGTCGCGACCGACATCAAACGCGTGCTTGCCTACTCGACGATCTCGCAGCTCGGATACATGGTGATGGCGCTCGGCCTCGGCGGGTACGTGGCGGCGATCTTCCATCTCTTCACGCATGCCTTCTTCAAGGCGCTGCTCTTCCTCGGTTCCGGTTCCGTGAACCACGCGACGAACACCTTCGACATGCGACGCATGGGCGGTCTGCGCCACAGCATGCCGATCACGTTCTGGACGTTCATCATCGGTGCGCTCTCGCTCTCGGGCGTCTTCCCGCTGGCGGGCTTCTGGAGCAAGGACGAGATCCTGCTTGATGCGTACAACCACAACACGCTGCTGTTCTGGGTTGGCGTCACCGTGGCGGGGATGACGGCCTTCTACATGTTCCGCGCGATCTTCCTCACCTTCTTCGGCGAGTACCGCGGCGGCGAGCCGCCCGAGGAGCCGGGCCACGGCTCCGACCCCTCACATCCGCATGAGTCGCCACGCGCGATGTGGGCACCGCTCGCAATCCTCGCGGTGCCGGCGATCGGCATCGGCTGGGTCAACCTCGGCGGCGACTTCGGCGTCTTCGTGCAGGGTGCGCTGCCACACGTCGAGCACCCGTTCGAGTTCCACATCGACTCATTCGTACTTGCGGTTTCAACCGTCTTCGCGCTCGGTGGCATCGGCCTCGCTGCCGCGATCTACTACGCGCGCCAGCCGAAGGCTGAAGTACTGCTCGATCGGTTGGCACCGGTACATTCGGTCGTCGAGAACAAGTACTACATGGACACGATCGCCGAGACCGTGCTCGTGCGGCGCGTGCTGCTCGGCGGCGTCGGCGCGTCGGCGAGTCTCTTCGACCGCTATGTCGTCGATGGCGTCGTCAACGGCATCGGCCTCGCGACGCGCACGGCTGGTGATGCCGCCCGCCGCGTGCAGACGGGGCAGATGCAGGCCTACACCTCGCTGATGCTGATCGGCGTCGTCGTCGCGACGGCGCTGCTCTTCGGGCTACGGGCGGACCAACTCGACCGGCTACGTGATTGGTTGGGCGTGTAGATGCTGACGCTCTTCCTGCTGCTGCCGATCGTTGGTGCCGCGATCCTTGCGATCACGCCGAACGAGAAGAAGGACGAGGCGCGCTGGATCGCGCTGACGTTCAGCGGGCTCGCCTTCGCGGTCTCGGTCGTGATCTTCGCGACGTTTATGTCGCGGCTCTACTCGGACACCGGCGTCGAGGGCTATCAGTTCGTCGACCGCTTCGTCTGGATCGACGCGCAGGATGCCGGCTTCACCGTGCAGTACTTCCTCGGCGTCGATGGCCTCTCAGCACCGATGGTGCTGCTGACGGGGCTGCTCTCACTCGCCGCGGTGCTCGTCTCATGGCGCGTGGACCTACGCGTCAGCGAGTACTTCATGTGGCTGCTCGTGCTGGAGACGGCCGTCTCCGGCGTCTTCCTCTCGCTCGACCTGATCCAGTTCTTCTTCTTCTGGGAGCTGGAGCTGCTGCCGATGTACCTGCTGATCAGCATCTGGGGCTCCGGTCGCAAGGAATACAGCGCGATGAAGTTCCTGCTGTACACCATCGCGGGGTCGGCACTGATGCTCGTCGGCTTCCTCGTGCTCGGCCTCACCGCCGGCACGTTCGACATCGCCGAGTTGTCCGCGAACCCGCCGACGACCGCGCTGGTGCCGCTGTGGGCCGTCTTCTGGGCGATCATGGCCGCCTTCCTCGTAAAGCTGCCGGTCTTCCCCGTGCATACGTGGTTGCCCGATGCGCACACCGACGCACCGACCGCCGTCTCCGTGATGCTCGCCGGCGTGCTGCTGAAGATGGGCGGCTACGGCATCCTGCGTATCGTGTTGCCGATCCTGCCGAACGAGGTGCGCGATTTCCGCGTGCTGCTGGCGGCGATCGCCGGCTTCTCGGTCGTCTACGGCGCGATCCTGACGTTGCGCCAGACCGACCTCAAGCGCCTGGTCGCCTACTCGTCCGTCTCGCACATGGGCTTCGTGCTGCTCGGCGTCGCCGCATTGACCCCGCTCGGGCTCTCCGGCGCGGCGCTGCAGATGTTCACGCACGGCACGATCACCGGCCTGCTCTTCGTCATGGTTGGCCTCGTCTACGACCGCACGCACACCCGCGAGATCTCGGAGATGACCGGTCTGATGCACCGCATGCCGTTGATCGGTGTCGTGATGGTCGTGGCCGGACTGGCCTCCCTTGGTCTGCCCGGGCTGAGCGGATTCGTCGCTGAACTGACCGTCTTCCTCGGATCGCTCGGTGAGCATCCTGCGGCGACGATCGCCGCAGTCTCGGGCGTCGTGCTCGCAGCCGGGTACATCCTCTGGATGATGGAGCGCGTCTTCATGGGCCCGGCCGATGACCGCTGGGAGCACCTCACTGACGCAACATCGTGGTGGGAACGCACGCTGATGGCCGGGATGCTGATCACGATCATCGGCGTCGGCGTCTTCCCGCGTGTGCTCACTGACGCCGTCGAAAGCGGCATCGCGCCGATCATCGCGATCGTGGGGACGACGTAATGCCAGTCTCCGGACCGTGGGAACAGCTACACGCCATCGGCCCGGCCGCCGCGCTCTTCGCCGGGGCCGGCGTCGTGCTGACCGCCGACCTCGTCGACCGCCGCGCGCCGACGCGGGTTCTCACGCTCGTCGCGCTCGCCGTCGCGTTCAGCTACGCGCTCTGGCACCAGGCGTCCGGCAACGCCGACGCGACGCTCGAAGCCTTCGAGGGTGCGGTGGTGCTCGACCGCTTCGCGCTCTACTTCGCCTTCCTGATCATCGCGATCACGTCGGTCGTGACGATCGTGGCAGCGGAGTTCACCGACCGCATCGCCCAACGTGGCGAGTTCCACGCGCTGCTGCTCGTCTCCGCGGGGGCGATGCTGCTGCTGGCGCAGTCGAACGACCTGATTGCCATCTTCATCGCGCTTGAAACGACCTCGATCTCGCAGTTCGTGCTCGCAGGCATCGGTCGCGATGATCGCTCGTCGGAGGCTGGTCTGAAGTATCTGCTGACCGGCGCCGTCGCCGCTGCGGTGCTGCTGTACGGGTTCGCGTTCCTCTTCGGCCTCGCAGGCACGACCTCGCTCGATGGCATCGCGGCTTTCGTCGTGGAGGGCGACGCCGGCACGTGGCTCGCGCTGGTCCTTGCGTTTGTGCTCGTCACGGCGGGGCTCGGCTTCAAACTCGCGATCGTGCCCTTCCACGCATGGGTGCCGGACGTCTACCAGGGCGCGCCGACCCCGGTCACGACCTTCCTCTCCGTCGCCTCGAAGGCCGCGGGATTCGCGATTGTGCTGCGGGTCTTCTACGCGGGCCTCGGTGGCGGCGGCACGTTCATCAGCGAGGACTGGGCGATCCTCTTCGCGGTGCTCGCGGGCCTCTCGATGACCTTCGGAAACATCGCCGCGATGCTCCAGACGGACGTCAAACGGCTGCTTGGTTACTCCTCGATCGCACAGGCAGGCAACATCGCCGTCGGTCTCGCCGCGGTCGCGGCGGGCAGCACGCTCGGGCCTTCCGGCATCCTCTTCTTCCTCGCCGCCTACGCGGTGACGAACGTGGCGGCGTTCACCGCCGTGATCGCGGTCTCGCATCACACGGGCTCGGACAACATCACGGCGTACGCCGGCCTCCTGAAGCGTTCGCCGGTGATCGCGGTCGTGCTGGTGCTGGCCTTGCTCTCGCTGACCGGCATCCCACCGACGGCCGGGTTCCTGGCCAAGGTCTACATCTTCAACTCGGCGGTGCAGGCCGGTGAGACGTGGCTGGTCTGGCTCGTCGCCATTGCCGTGCTGAACACGGCGATATCGGCCTTCTACTACCTGCGCTGGGCACGCACGATCGTGCTTGATGAGCCGACCGCGAACTCGGCGATCCGCCCGACGCAGGCGATCCGCGTATTGCTCGGTGCGATGGCGATCGGCGTGCTGGTGCTCGGCCTCGTGCCCGAGCCACTGATCTCGGCCGCCCGACGCGCCGCAGAGGCGCTCCAGTAGCAGCCCGCGTCGCGCCAAGTTCCCCGTACTCTGATCGCATGCCGTACGACGTCACTGCCGACCTCGATGGTCCCGCTCGCGGGCGGATCGAACCTGCGACGTACGTCGCGCTGATCGAATCCGTGCTCGCCGCGGAGGGCATCGAGGATGGCGCGCTGACACTGCTCTTCGCAGGCGACGAGTTGCTGTGGCGACTCAACCGCGAGCATCGCGATGTCGATGCGCCAACCGACGTGCTTTCCTTCGCCGACGATGACGACGAACCGATGCCGACGGACGCCGGCGAATCGACCTACATCGGTGACATCGCCGTCTCCATCGAGATGGCGGCGCGGCAGGCCGGCGACGCGGGGCTCACCGTCGAGGAAGAGCTGCGTCACCTCGTCGTGCATGGCGTGCTGCATCTGCTGGGGTACGACCACGAGAGCGACGACGATGACGCGAAGATGAGCGCGCGCGAAGAGGCGGTACTGGGTCCGCAAATTCACGCCGGCGGCGGGCATGACTCACACGCCTGACGGATGAGCGGGGCAGGGGCCTCATGTACACTGGCTCTCGCCCGATCTCCCCTCGGGTGTGCGGGGCCACTGTGAACGAGTCGATGACCCCTCCGGCGCTGCCTGGACCGAACGATCAGCAGGTGCTGTATCGGAAATGGCGCCCGCGCGACTTCGCGGACGTCTACGGCCAGGAGCCGGTGATCACCACGCTGCGCAACGCGATTGCGGCCGGTTCGCCGGCGCATGCCTACCTCTTCTCCGGCCCTCGTGGCACCGGCAAGACAACCTCAGCCCGCATCCTGGCGCGCGCCGTGAACTGCGCCTCACCGATCGAGGGTGAGCCCGACAACGAGTGCGAGAGCTGCGTCGCGTACCTCGAAGGCGTGCCGCTCGACCTGATCGAGCTCGATGCGGCCTCGAACCGGGGCATCGACGAGGTGCGCCAGCTTCGCGAGAGCGCGGGCGTTACGCCCAGCCGTGGGCGGTACAAGGTCTACCTGATCGACGAAGTGCACATGCTCACGGAGCCGGCCTTCAACGCGCTCCTGAAGACACTCGAGGAGCCACCGCCGCATGTGATCTTCGTGCTCGCGACGACTGAGCCCCACAAGATCCCATCGACGATCCTCTCGCGCTGCCAGCGCTTCGACTTCCGGCGCATCTCGCTGGAGGCGACTGTCGCGCAGCTACATGTGATCGCCGAGGGTGAGGGGCTTACGGTCGCGGATGCGGGACTCGAACTGATCGCCCGTGAGGCGACGGGGTCGCTGCGCGACGCCGTCAACCTGCTCGACCAGATGGTTGCCTACCACGGCGGCGACCTCGGTGTTGACGTGCTGCGCGCCGGGCTCGGCCTGGTCGTCGATGATCGCGCGACCGCACTCGCTCGCGCCGCGGTGACGCGCGATCTCGCTGATGGGCTCGACATCCTCGCTGCTGCGAGCGACGACGGACTCGAGGTGCGTGCTTTCATGCGACAGGTCGTGGCTGCGCTACGCGCGACGCTGCTGATCAAGGCCGGTGCCACTGACGTCGGACTTGCCGAGAACGAACTGACCGAGCTGCGTGAGGTAGCTGCCGACGTCTCCACTGCCGATGTCGTTGCCGCGCTGCGCGCGCTCGGTTCGCTCGACTTCCGCGGCGATGCCTACGACTCGCTTCCCGCCGAGATCGCGTTCGCAACGCTGGCGGTAGCCGAGGCCGCGCCAGCAGCGACGTCAGCCCCCGCACAACGGGCGTCTGAGGCGGCTGCGAACCGCGCCCCTCGCGAGCGCCAACCTCAGCAGCGCCAACCTCAACAGCGAGAGCGGCAGCAGCGAGAGACGACGCCGCCACCCCGACCGCCCGATCCGCCGTCGAGTGCGCCGCCCGCAGCGGCAGCGGACGATGCTCCGACTGCGGATGCTGCACCCGGGGACGCACGCGAGCCCGAGCGCGAACCAGCCCGCGACGTTCCGACTGCTGCGGCACCCGACGAGCCCGCGAGGCAGCCCGAGCAGCCGCCCACGTCCCCGGCACCGGAGAAGGCGCCAGCAGCGGCGCGTTCGCGTGCGTCGACGTTCGAACCCCCGGATGAGGGGACGCCATCGCCGGAGCTGGTCGAGTTGCGTGGCAATTGGGAGACGATTCGCGAGCAGGCGCGGAAGGGGAATCTGCGTGCGGGCGCGCTGCTGAACTCCCAGTGTTACATCCGCACGTTTGATGGCGACACCGTGGAAATCGGATTCCGGTTTCCGGCCCACGTCGATCAGATGCGCACGCTCGACTCGGGTAAAGTGATGACGGCGATCACCGAGGCGATGAGCGCTGCCGTCGGCCGCAGCGTTGAGGTCGTGCCGGTGCTCTGGGAAGAACTGAGCGGTGCGAGCCAGGCCGCCACGATGCCGCGACCGAACGTCGGTGGACACCTCGTCGAGGAGGCGCTGAAGCTCGGCGCCGAGCGGATCACGGAGTAGCCGCGGTTGCCTGACCCTGCACGCTCATCCGTCGCATCGCCGATCACGCGATTGATCGAGGCCTTCCATCGCCTGCCCGGCATTGGACCGAAGTCCGCCCAGCGGCTGGCTTACCACGTGCTGCGCTCCTCCGAGGAGGAGGCGCGCTCGCTCGCCGAGGCGTTGCTCGACGTGAAAGAGCGCGTCGTGCTCTGTGAGCGCTGCCAGAACGTCGCGGAGCACTCGCCGTGCGGCGTCTGCTCGGACAGCTCTCGCGACCGCACCGTGCTCTGCGTTGTTGAGGAGCCGCTCGACGTGCTCGCGATCGAGCGCACCGATGGCTTCCGTGGACTCTTTCACGTACTGCATGGCGTGATCTCGCCCGCCGACGGCATTGGCCCCGAGGAGATCAAGATCGCTGAACTGCTGGCGCGCCTGCGCGACAGTGATACCGAGGTGGCCGAGGTAATCGTGGCGACAAACCCAAACCTCGAGGGCGAGGCGACCGCGATGTACCTCGCTCGCTTGCTCGGGCCGCTCGAAATCCGCGTCACCCGCCTCGCGCGTGGGCTGCCTGCCGGAGCCGACCTTGAGTACGCCGACGACCTCACGCTGGGACGGGCGATCGAGTTCCGACAGGACGTGAGCTGAGATGCTGGTCTGGCTGGCGCGATTGACGCTCTCGCTCGTTGGCCTGCCGCGCGCCGTGCGCTGGTTCTTTTACACATTCGTCTTCATGCTCTTTCTCTTCGCGCTGGTGAGGGCTCCGGCGCTGAACGCGCTGTTCGCCGCGCTGCAGGTCGCGTTCTGGGTCTCGGTCGGTCTCGGTGCCGCTGACATCGTCAGGGCTCGCCAGGGCCGTCGGCGCTAGCGGAACGGGGAGCGCGCTCGATGCCCGGTCGCCCGCCACGCGTGACGAAGACGCTGGCGGTGGTGCTGCGCCATCGACGGCTTGGCGACGCCGACCGCATCGTCACGCTGCTCACGCCCGGCCGCGGCAAGGTCGACGCGGTCGCCAAGGGCGCGCTGAGACCGCGCAGCAAGCTCGCCGGCCACCTCGAACCGGCGATGCACGTCGAGGTGCTGCTGGCGCATGGGCGCAACCTCGACATCGTCACGCAGGCGCAGACGGTCGACGCCTTCGCGGGGCTACACGACGACCTCGAGCGACTGACGACGGCGATGTACATCACCGACCTTGCGGATCGCTTCACGGTCGAGCATCAGGAGGCACAGTCGCTGTACGAGCTGGTGCACTCCTCACTGGTACGGCTGGCGCGTGGGGACGGGTTGCAGCTCGTGATCCGCTGGTTCGAGTTGCAGCTGCTGGCCGAGAGCGGCTTCCGCCCGGAATGGTACGAGTGCATCAGTTGCCGCAACGCGGTCGATGCCGATGCCGCATCGTGGTCATCGACGTCGGGCGGCGTGGTCTGCCGCGATTGCCGGTCGTCGCACCCCGAGGCCGGTGCAATCGACGCCACGACGCTGAAGGTGCTGCGTGCCTACCAGGATGGGTCGTACGAGGAGGCCGCGCGCATTCGGCTCACGCCGGAGCTGGCCGCGCGCCTCGAACGGGTGATGCATGAGCTGATGGAATCGGTCGCGGAACGCGAACTGACGAGTCAGCACTTCGTGACTGAGGCGCGCCGAGCGGGGCTCGCTGAACAGGCTGGGCAGGCTGAGTAGTCGAGACGAGCGGGGCGGGGCGACTAGCTGCGCCGCTCCATCACGTAATCGATCAGACCGTCGAGCTTCTCGCGCTCTTCGCCGGGTGGCAGCGCACTGAGCGCCTCACGCGCGCGATCGCCGAAACGATGGGCCGCCTGCGCCGCTTCATCGAGCGCACCCGAGCTGCGGATCTCCTCGATCGCCTGCGCGAAGTTCTGCTCGCGGTCGACATCGTCGAAGGCGCGCTTCACCGCGTTGTCGCCGGGGTGCTTCTGCATGTAGAAGATCGCCGGCAGCGTGATCGTGCCCTCGCGCAGATCGGAACCGATCGGTTTGCCCATCTCCTCGGCGTCCCCTGTGAAGTCGAGCAGGTCATCTACGATCTGGAACGCCATCCCCAACGACTCGCCATAATGGCGCAGCGCGTCGATGTGCTCCTCCGGCGCGCCGGTGACGATCGCGCCACCTTCCGCCGCTGTCGCGAAGAGCGAGGCGGTTTTGCCGCCAATGCGGTCCATGTAACGTTCGACGTCCTCCGAGTACTCGAAGGCGGTGATGTCCTGCTGCAGCTCGCCAGCGGCCATTCGACCGAGCGTGCGAGCGAAATGACGGACGACGCGCGTGTTGTCGGTGCTGGCGATCAACTCAGCGGCATGCGCGAACATATAGTCGCCGAGCATCACACTGGCGGAGTTGCCGAAGAGCGCCGCAGCGGTCGGATTGCCGCGCCGCTCGGCCGCCTCATCGATCACGTCGTCGTGTACCAGCGTCGCCGTGTGCAGCAATTCGACGCTGGCGGCGAGCGGGACGAGCACCTTGAGGTTGTAGGTACCGTAGCGACCGGCCAGCAGCGCCATCGCGGGCCGCATCTTCTTGCCGCCGCCCTTGAGCATCGATTGCATCATCTCGCGTAGCCACGGCATCTCGTCGTTCGCGAGCGAGAGCAGCCTCTCGTCGATCAACGGCAGGTCGTCGGTCACCGGACCGTAGAGCTGCGACGGCGTCGCGGAGGCGATCGTAGATGGTGGTCGGGATGCAACACCTGCAGGTGCGGGCGCCTCCGTTGCTGCCGTGGCGATTGGTGATCCGATCGAGCGATCGTCCCTTGCGGGGAGGAGCAGCCAGAGCACGACGTAGGCGAACGCGACGAGTCCACCGGTGAGGATCGAGAGCGCCACGGTGAGTGCTCGCACGACACGCAAGCTCAGCTGGCGGTCGGCCGCGAATCCTGCGCAGACGCCGCCAAAGACCCCATGGTCGATATCTCGAGTCGTCGCCAGCGTCATATCGTGAACCCGAACAGCCTCGCCGCGTTGTTGGCGGTCGCCGTAGCTACCTCATCGAGGGAGCAACCGCGCAGATCCGCGACCTCCTGCGCCGTCCGCAGTACGTACGACGGCTCATTCCGCGAACCTCGATGGGGTTGCGGCGTGAGGTACGGGCAGTCGGTTTCGACCAGCATAGCGCCCAGCGGAATGGAGCGCGCCACCTCGCGCCCTCGCTGGTTGTTCGCGTAGGTGACGGTGCCCGGCACCGAGATCAGGAATCCGATGTCCTGGTAGCGCTGCGCCAGTTCCGCGTCGCCCGCGTAGCAGTGCATCATCCCGATCTCACGTTCCGCGCCCAGGTAGCGGCCGCTCTTGCGTGACCACTCAGCGAGGACAGCGAAGCAGTCTTCGTCCGCGTCGCGCGAGTGAATCACCACCGGCAGCGACAGCTCGCGCGCGAGATCGAGCTGCCAGAGCAGCGCCTCGTACTGCACCTCCGGCGGCGAGAGGTTGCGATAGAAGTCCAGCCCGATTTCACCAATGCCGACGAACTCGCCGCCCTCGAAGAGCGTGCGCAGCGCGGCGCGCTCTTCCGGCAGCTGCTTCGCGGAGTGCGGGTGCAGCCCGCCGACGGCATAGACGCGACTATCGGCCTGCGCCAGGGCGAGCGCGCGCAGGCTCGTCTCGCTGTCGGTGCCGACCTCGACGACGGCAGTCAGCCCGGCGTCCCATGCGCGGTCGATCGTCGCGTCGTAGTCGCGCTCGAACTCGCGAGACCAGGTGTGTGCGTGTGCGTCGATCAGAGGCGCGCTCAGGGTCACTGGCCCAGCCGTGCTTCTTCCTCGTCGGCCAGCGCGGCGTCGAGCTTCTGGACGAGCGGCGATGGCTCGGGCAGGGGGGTACCGGGCGCGATCTCGCTGCGCAGCCAGCCGGCGGCCTGGATGTCGCCTTCATTGCCGGCAAATGCCCACGCCTGTGGCGAAGTGAAGGGTAGGAACGGCTGCAGCAGCGTCGCGATGCCGCTGACGACGTTGACGGCGACGTAGAGCGTCTCAGCGGCCGAATCGCGGTCCGTCTTCACGGCCTTCCACGGCTCGCGCTCATCGAGGTACTGGTTCGCCTCGCGTGCGATCCCCATCGCGGCTGTCAGCGCGGCGCGCATGTGCACCGCCTCGATCTCCCCGCCAACGACGTCGTAGGCGGCGTCGACGCTCGCGAGCAGTGCGGTCGACTCGGGCGCCAGCTCGGCAGGCGGCTCCGGGACGCGGTCGTCGAAGTTGCGACGGGTGAGCGTCATCACGCGGTGCACGAGGTTGGCCCAGCGGGCGAGCAGCTCGTCGTTGTTGCGGCGCACGTACTCCTGCCACGTGAAGTCGGAGTCGGACGTCTCCGGCATGATCGCGGTCAGCATGTAGCGCAGCGGGTCGGGGTCGTGACGGTCGAGGTAGTCAGGCATCCAGACGGCCCAGTTGCGGCTGGAAGAGAGCTGGCGCTGGCCCATGGTCAGATACTGGTTCGCTGGTACGTCGTAGGGGACGTTCAATCCCTCGTAACCGAGCAGCATCATCGGCCAGATCAGCGTGTGGAACGTGATGTTGTCCTTGCCCTGGAAGTAGACGGTCTTCGCCGCCGGGTCCTTCCAGAACGCCTCCCACCCGTCCGGGTCATCGTTTGTCGCGAACCACTCCTTCGTCGCCGAGAGGTACCCGATCACGGCCTCGAACCAGACGTAGATGCGCTTGGCCTCGTAGCCCTCCATCGGCACAGGGACGCCCCACTCGATGTCACGTGTGATCGCGCGGTCGTGCAGGCCCTCATCGAGCATGCCGAGGGTGAAGTTCTTCACTGCAGGCCGCCAGTGATCCTGCGCGGAGACCCACTCCTTGAGCTGCTCGTTGAAGGCGCTGAGCTTGAGAAAGAAGTGCTTCGTGTCGCGCGGTTCTGGCGTCGCGTCGGAGAGCTTCGAACGCGGGTTGCCGAGTTCGAGCGCATCGACGGGGCGGCCGCAGTCATCGCACTGGTCGCCGCGCGCATCCTCGTAGCCGCAGTACGGGCAGGTGCCTTCAACATAGCGGTCGGGGAGGAAGCGCCTGACCTGAGGGTCGTAGAGCATCGTCTGCTCAGCCTCGTAGATGAATCCGCGCTCCACGAGCCGGTTGAAGATGTCCTGCGAGGTCTCGATGTGGTTCTCGGTGTCGGTGTGCGTAAAGAGATCGAAGTCGATGCCGAAGCCGTCGAACGTGTCGAGGAAACTCTGATGGCTACGCTCGAAGATCGCCTCCGGTGTCGTGCCCTCCTGCTCGGCGACGATCGTCACCGGGGTGCCGTGCGAATCGGAGCCGGAGACCATCAGCACGCGATTGCCCTTCATGCGGTGGTACCGCGCGAAGATGTCGGCCGGCAGGTACGAACCGGCCACCTGACCGGCATGCAGGGGCGTGTTGGCGTACGGCCAGGCAACGCAGACGAGAATGGTTTCGGGCATCGCGCGGGATCGTAGCATGCAGCCCTCGCACGGCCCACGCTGGCTGACGATTGATGGCCGATCGGCTGTGACGCGCAGTTCGATCTTGACCGCGCACGGGGAGGGCGCTAGCCTCCTTGGAAATCATCTCCCGCTGATTCATGGTGATTCATTGTTTGAGATGAAATTCTTTCCTCCCTCCGTACCCGGGGGGAGTTTGTGCGTAGAGGGGCCCTTCATCGCGGAGGGCCTTTGTGTATCCCGCGAAATTGCTGTCCACAGTTCGAACGTTGCATGGATCAGGGGTGGTCGATGGTAGCCGGTGACGTCCACGAGAAACTCGACGCGGAAGTAGCGGCGGCTCAGTCCGGCGTGCAGAAGAAGAGCCTCGAACAGGCGTGGGGATTCGACGATGTCGCGATCGTCCCCGGCGCGCTGACGACAAATCCCGACATGGTCGAGCCGACGTTCCGGCTGGGCGAGAACGAGTTCGCGCTGCCGATCATGGCGTCCGCGATGGACGCCGTCGTCGATCCCGACTTCGCGATCCGCTTCTCGAAGCACGGCGGGCTGGCGGTGCTCAACCTCGACGGCGTGCAGACTCGGTACGAAGACCCCGGCGCGGCACTCGACGAGATCGCAGCAGCAGACCAGGACGACGCCACGGGGGTCCTCCAGCGCATCTACGAGCAGCCGATCGACCCGAATCTCGTTGGGCAGCGCATCGAGCAGATCAAGCACGGCGGTGGTACCGCCATCGTCAGTTCCACCCCACAGAACACGAAACGCTTCGCGCCGCTGGCCGTCGAGGCCGGCGCAGACTACTTCGTCGTCCAGTCGACGGTGACGACCGCCCGCCACGTCTCGACATCGCTGCGAGGGCTGCGGCTCGACGAGCTCGTCGAACAGATCGCGCCCGTCCCGGTGCTGGTCGGCAACACCGTCGACTTTGGCGCCACGATGGAGCTGATGGAGACCGGGGTGCAGGGCATCCTCGTCGGCGTCGGCCCGGGCGCTGCCTGTACCTCGCGCGAGGTGCTGGGCATCGGTATCCCGCAGATCTCGGCCACCCTCGACACCTCGCACGCACGCGACGTCTTCTTCGAGCGCACCGGCCGCTACGTCTCGATCATCACGGACGGCGGCTTCCGCACCGGCGGCGACGTCTCGAAGGCGATCTGCGCTGGCGCGGACGCAGTTATGATCGGCTCGCCGCTCGCCGGCACCGAGGGCGCGCCCGGTCGTGGCTACCACTGGGGCATGGCGACCCCGCACGCCGAGCTGCCGCGCGGCGTCCGCGTCCACATTGGACAGGGGCACACGCTCGAAGACCTGCTCTTCGGCCCGACATCAAGGACGGACGGCACGGAGAACCTCTTCGGCGCGCTGCGGACGTCGATGTCGACCTGCGGCGCGACCTCGATCTCCGAGTTCCACGACGCGAGGATGGTGATCGCGCCGTCGATTAAGACGGAAGGCAAGATCTACCAGATCTCTCAGGGGACGCGCGGCTAGAACCCGCGTCGCACCTCGACGACCCGACCGATGCCCGCGAGGTCATCGTGGATCACCGCGCTGTCGCCGAACGGAGCGAAGAGCGCCGCGACGTCTTCCGCCTGCCCCGCACCAACCTCGATCAGAACCGCTGCCGGGCCGTCAGCGACGTGATCGGGCAACTCTTCGAGCAGTCCGCGCAGCAGGTCGAGGCCGTCCGTGCCACCGTCGAACGCGAGCCGCGGCTCGGCGTCATGCAGTTCCGGCGGTAGCTCGGCCCAGACGTCCGTCGGGATGTAGGGCAGGTTCGTTGCGATGATCTCGACGCGCTTCGGCAGCGGCTCAAGCAGCGGACCCGCGAGCAGCACGACGCGCTCCATCAGGCCCAGCGACTCACGGTTACGGCCTGCGTAGGCCAGCGCCTCCGTCGACGTGTCGATGGCGAACATCTCGACGTTGATCGCGTGCTTCGCGACCGCCAGCGCGATCGCGCCGCAGCCGGTGCCGACATCGACGGCTCGCACCACGCGCCGGTGGTTGGGGTGCTCGCGGATCGCGGCGAGTGTCGCCTCGACGAGCGTCTCGGTCTCTGGTCGCGGGATCAGCACGCCGGGGCCGACCTCGAACGTCAGTCCGTAGAACTCGCGCCGCCCGAGGATGTAGGCAAGCGGCTCGCGTGCCTCTCGACGTTCGAGCAGCTTCTCGAAGGCGGCGAGCGTCGCGTGCTCGGGCACCTCCGCGCCCTCGGCGAGCACGCGCGTGCGATCCCAGCCTGCGGCCTCCGCGTACATCAGCTCAGCTTCCAGCTTGCCCTCGTCGATGTCGTCGGATGCTCCGGCCGCGATCAGGCGGCGGGCGGCTTCGTGCAGGCGTCCGCGGATACGAGGGGGCATCGCTCAGGTGCTGCTTCGACCTGCGACGGAGCCGGCCGTCAGGCCGTGGTCGCCTGGAGCAGGCGCGACTGTTCGTCGAGCGCGACGGCGTCGATCAGCTCGTCGATCTCGCCATCGAAGATGCGCGACATGCCGTGCGTCGTCATGCCGACGCGGTGGTCGGTGATGCGGTCCTGCGGGAAGTTGTAGGTGCGAATCTTCTCTGAGCGAGTGCCGGTACCGACCTGCGCGCGGCGGGCGTCGGCGAGTTCGGCGTCGGCCTTCTCGCGCTCCATCTGGTAGAGCCGTGCGCGCAGCACCGCCTCAGCCTTCACGCGGTTCTTCGCCTGCGAGCGCTCGTCCTGCATCGCGACCACGATGCCGGACGGCTCATGCGTGAAGCGCACGGCGGTCGCGACCTTGTTCACGTTCTGCCCGCCCGCGCCGCCCGAGTGGAAGATGTCGATGCGCACCTCGTTCCAGTCGATGTCGACCTCAACGTCGTCGACCTCGGGCAGCACCGCGACCGTGGCCGTCGACGTGTGGATGCGGCCCTGCGACTCCGTCTCCGGCACGCGCTGCACCCGATGCACGCCCGACTCGTACTTCATGCGCGAGTAGGCGCCCGTGCCGTGCAGCTCGAACGTGATCTCCTTGTAGCCGCCGGCCGAGGCGTCCGACGTGTTGATCACCTCGGCCTTCCAGCCCTGCCGCTCGGCGTAGCGGGCGTAGATGCGGAAGAGGTCGGAGGCGAATAGCGCGGCCTCCTCGCCGCCGGTACCGGCGCGGATCTCGACGATCACGTCCTTCTCGTCGGCGGGGTCGCGAGGGAGCAACGCGACCTTCAGCTCTTCCTCGATGCGCTCGACCTCCGGACCGAGGCGGTCCTCTTCCTCGTGGCCCAGCTCCTTCTCGTCGGCGTCGCCATCGCGGACAAGCGCGCGGGCATCCTCGAGCGCGTCGGTCGCGTCGCGGAACTGACGAATCAGATTGACGGTGGATTCGAGCTGGGAGCGTTCGCGCCCGAGATCAGCCAGCCGACGATGATCCGAAATCACGTCAGGATCCGAGAGCAGGCGGTTCACCTCCTCGAATCGGGCCTCGATTTCTGCCAGTCGTTCAAGCATCGACTCAGGATAGCAGGGGGGACGGCTAGCGCCCGGTCAGGAGACGGTAGCGGTCACCGACAACACCGGCGGCAGCGTGCCGGGCAGACGTGACCAGTGGTCGCCGCCGTCGATGCTGGCGTAGACCTGCCCGTTGCTTGTGCCGACGTAGACGCCCTCCTGCTCCAGCCCGTCGGTATCGAGGCCCTCGCGGTAGACGCTCTGGTAGTCGTGCGGCCCCGGCAGCCCCTCGGTCAGCGGCTGCCACGATGCGCCGTCGTCGCGTGTGCGGTAGACCGTCAGCTGCCCGTTCGCGACGCGGAAGTCGTCGCCGACGAGCGGCACGATGAACGCGGCGTCCGGCTGCCGACGTGTGACGGCGACCGGGAAGGCGTGGAACGTCGGCAGGTCCGGCGAGACGTCGGCCCACGTGCGCCCGCCGTCGTCGGAGCGGAAGACGCCGGTGTGTGCCTGCCCCCAGAGGCGGTCGGGGTTCTTCGGGTCGAGCCGCATCGTGTGCATGTCGAAGTGCGCGGCGGGGTCCATGTCCGAGGCGACGTTCGCTGCCGTCTGCGAAATCAGTGCCTCGCCGACCGCTTCCACCGGCTGCGGCTGGTGCTGAAACATCTCCCAGCTCGCGCCGCCGTCCGACGTGACATACGAGCCGCCGGCACTGATTGCGATGTACATGCGGGACGGGTCACGCGGGTCGATCTCGATCGAATGTGTCATCCCCGAGAGGTCGCTCTGCGCTGCCGCACGCCGCCGCGTCAGCTCATCCTCGATCGGCTCGCCGAGGCCGTCGACGATCGCCTGCGCCTCCTCCTCGCCCTGCGTGTCCCAGACCTCCATCACGCCCTGCTCCGCACCGGGGACGGGCCGCCAGAACGGGCGCAGCCGGTGGCGGTTGATGCCCTCGACCGACGCCCACGAGAGCCCGCCGTCGTCGCTGCGGAAGAGCCCGGCCGGGTCCGTTCCGGCGAAGATGACGCCGGGCTGCCTCTCGAGGCCGAGCCGCACGTGCCAGATGTTGCCGATCGAGATGCCCATGTCCGACGGGAAGTGCAGCCCCTCCGAGTGCTGATCCCAGGTCGCGCCACCGTCGTCGCTGCGCGCGACCGATGGGTCCCACCAGTTGTTGTTCGCCGCTGCGAGCAGCCGGGGCGTCGTTCCTCGTCGGTCCTCGACCACGTGGTAAACCGCCCAGCCGCGCAGCATCGGCTCGGAGAGCTCCCAGCGCTCACGTCGCTCGTCTGACGTGTAGATGAACGCCCCTTTGCGCGTGCCGACGAGCACCTGAACGCGATCAGCCATGACGCACTCCTCAGCACGAGTGTGATGGTCTAACGAAGCTGGAATTGTACTGGAGGCGGTCAGACCGAACCTGACGCGCGGGTCAGTCCGCAACAGCCCCCGCGACATCGACGAGCGCGACTTCGCGCTGATCGCCGTCGTCGAGCAGCGGCTTCAGCTGCGCGACGCCCTTCGCTGCCTCGTCGTCGCCGACGATCACGGCGTAGCGAGCGCCCGACGAGTTGGCGGCGCGGAGCTGCGCTCGCATCGAGCGGCCCGGCACGCCCGCGCGCACCGCGACTCCCGCCGCCCGCAGGTCGCGGGCAAGTCGCGCGGCGGCGATTGCGCCTGCATCGCCCAGCGGGACGGTGAAGACGTCCGGCGTCACGTCGTCGAGGTCGGGCTCGCTCTTCTCGATCTCAAGCACCAGCCGTTCGATGCCCGTCGCGAAGCCTGTGCCGGGCGTCGAGGGGCCGCCGAGCATCTCGATCAGGCCGTCGTAGCGCCCGCCCGCGCCGAGCGTCGACTGCCCGCCGGCGTCCTGCGGCTGGAACTCCCAGACAGTCCGCGCGTAGTAGTCGAGGCCGCGCACGATCGCCGGGTCGACCTCGTACTCAACGCCGAGGCCGTCGAGCAGCGCGCGGACCTGAGCGAAGTGCTCTGTGTCTTCCTCGCTGAGGTAGTCGAGGATGCTCGGCGCGTCCTGCAGCGCGGGGTGGTTCGCGTCCTCCTTCGAGTCGAGGATGCGCATCACGTTCGTCTCGTAGCGTCGCTGTGAGTCGGCGGAGAGCGTCTCAAGGTGCGGCGCGAAGTGCGCCATCAGCACCTCGCGGTAGGCGGCGCGCGTCTCGGCGGTGCCGATCGAATTGAGACGCACCGTGAAGTCGGTCAGCCCGAGCTCCGCGTAGAGCGTGCGCTGCAATTCGAGCACCTCGACGTCGGCCGCCGGCGACGGGTCGCCGATGCACTCGACGCCGAACTGCCAGTGCTGGCGGTAGCGTCCTGCCTGCGGGCGGTCGTAGCGGAAGGTGGGGGCGAAGTAGTAGAGCCGCACCGGCTGCGGGCGGCTGGCCATGCCGTGTTCGAGGTAGGCGCGGCAGACCCCGGCCGTGCCCTCCGGTCGCAGCGCGAGCGTACTGCCGCCGCGGTCGTCGAAGGCGTACATCTCCTTGGAGACGATGTCGCTCTCTTCGCCGGCCGTGCGCGTGAAGACGCCCAGTTCCTCGACGATCGGGGTCTCGATCCGTCGATAGTCGAAGAGCCGCGCCACGCGTTCGGTCGTCTCGCGCACGTGACGCCAGATCGCCTCATCCTCGGGCAGGACATCGTTCATCCCTCGCGGGGCCTGGAAGTCGGGCATCGGCGGCGCTCCTGCTCCGACTGTACGTGTATCGATGGCGCGTGCGGAAGGGGCGGCGCGGCGTTCGTAGTTGGGGGCGAATCTAGGCCAGCAAGCCGGACGCGGCTTCGGGGTGGCGCGCACTGACGGGTGAATCCGGGCGTGATAGTCTCGACAGAAGATGGTTGTGACCGACCAGACGCCTGCCGGCGTCGCAGAACTCTTCGCAGAACTCGAATCTTACCTACCGCCTGACCGCGTCCGCGACATCGAGTCGGCGTACGAGTTCGCCGAGCAGTCCCACGAAGGCCAGACGCGCAAGTCCGGCGACCCCTACATCACGCACCCGATCGCCGTCACGCGGCTGGTCGCCGCGCTGCGCATGGATCCGAACACGCTCCAGGCCTCGCTGCTGCACGACGTGATCGAGGACTGTGACGTCACCGCCACCGATCTGCGCAAGCGCTTTGGCGTCGAGGTCGCGACGCTCGTCGAGGGTGCGACGAAGATCGAGCGCATCGGCAGCCCCGACACGGCGTCGGCGGACGCTGAGACGCTGCGCAAGATGTTCGTTGCGATGGCGGAAGATGTCCGCGTGGTGATCCTGAAGATCGCCGACCGCCTCCACAACATGCGCACGCTGCAGTACGTCTCGCCGGAGACGCAGCAGGAGAAGGCGCGCGAGACGATGGACATCTACGCGCCGCTCGCGGCCCGCCTCGGCATCTGGCAGTTCAAGTGGGAGCTTGAGGACCTCGCGTTCCGCTATCTGGAGCCGGAGCAGTACCGGCGCGTCGCCAGCGTCGTCAGTTCGCGGCGCGGCGAGCGCGAGCGATTCGTGCACGGCGTCGAGGAACTGCTACGCGACGCACTCGAAGACTCCGGCGTCGACGCCGAGGTTAGCGGGCGGGTGAAGCACCTCTACTCGATCCACGACAAGATGCAGCGCTACCAGGCGGACGGGCGCTCATTCAACCAGATCCATGACCTGCTGGCGGTGCGCATCCTCGTCGAGAGCACCGCAGACGCCTACAACGCGCTCGGTGTCGTGCACCAGACGTGGCCGCCGATCCCCGGCAGCTTCGACGACTACATCGCGAACCCGAAGGAGTCGATGTACCAGTCGCTGCACACCGCGGTGATGGGCCCGGACGCGCACGCTTTCGAGGTGCAGATCCGCACCTACGAGATGCACGACGTCGCGGAGTACGGCGTCGCTGCCCACTGGCAGTACAAGGAAGAGTCGAGCAAGCGCGACCATCGCGATGAAGAGCGCATGGTCTGGCTCCGTCAGTTGATCGAATGGCAGCAGGAGGCGTCAGGGACGGAAGACTTCCTGGAGTCCGTGAAGACGGACGTCTTCCGCGACCAGGTCTTCGTCTACACGCCACAGGCAGAGGTGCGCGTGCTTCCCGCCGGATCGACGCCGATCGATTTCGCCTACCGCATCCATACCGACCTCGGCCACCAGTGCGCCGGCGCGAAGGTGAACGGGCGGCTCGTCCCGCTGAGCACGAAGCTTGAGAACGGCGACGTGGTCGAGATCCAGCGCGGTCGCAAGTCGGCCGGGCCCTCGCGCGACTGGCTCGTCGATGAGCGCGGCTACCTCGGCTCCAGCCATGCGCGCCAGAAAGTACGCCAGTGGTTCCGCCGCCAGTTGCGCGGCGAGAACATCACGCGCGGCCGCGAGCTGCTGGAGCGCGAGCGTAAGCGACTCGGCCTGACGACGGTGCCGGTCGGCCTGCCTGCGGACCTCGGCTACGACGACACCGACGACATGCTGGCGGCGATCGGCTACGGCGACGTCTCGCAGCAGCACCTCACGCAGAAGCTCGCGGACCAGGCGCCGCAGCCTGACCCCTCGCAGTTCGCTCCCTCGCACGTGCCGGTGCGCGGTTCACCAGCGGTGCGTGTGCTCGGCACCACCGGCCTGCACGTCGTGCTCGCGCGATGCTGCAACCCGCTGCCCGGCGACGGCATCATGGGCTACGTGACGCGCGCTCGCGGCGTCTCCGTGCACCGCAACGACTGCCGCAACGTGATCAACGCAGATGAGCACGACCGGCTCGTCGAATGTGACTGGGGTCCGTCGGGAGAGCTCTACACGGCGGGCGTGCAGGTGCTCGCGTGGGACCGCGTCGGCCTGCTGCGCGACGTCAGCACGCTGATCGCGGGCGAGCGCGTGAACATGGTCGGCGTGCGCACCGAGGAGCACGACGACCGCACGACGACGCTGCATGTGATGTTGGAGACAGAGGGTGGCAGCCAGTTCTCAGGGCTGCTGAGCAGGCTGGAAGGGATCCGCGGCGTGATCATCGTCAGCCGCGCGGATTCGCAGGGAGCAATTTCATGATCCACGAGCTACGCACGTATCAGGCCGCGCCGGGCAAGCTGGCTGCGCTGAACGCTCGATTCCGCGACGTCACGCTCGGCTACTTCGCGAAGTACGGCATCGAATCCGTCGGCTATTGGACCTACGCGCACGGCGGGTGGAGCAACGATCTCGTCTACATGCTCGCGTTCGAGGACATGGACGACCGTACGAAGAAGTGGGCCGCGTTCGGTGCGGACGAGGAGCGATTGAAGATCTTCGCCGAGACCGAGAAGGACGGCCCGCTGGTCACCCGCATCCGATCCGACATCATGCGACCGACCGACTACTCGCCACTCCAGTAGCAACGCAGTACGCCACTTCAAGGCTCGCTTGGCGCATGCCGTCGAGGGGGGATCGATGCAGTCGGAATCGGGCCAGAGGTTGCTCGCAAATGCGGGACGGCTTGTCGATCGACACGCGATGCTCTGGGTCAGGCGCCTGGACGCGCCCGTTGATGAGGTCTGGAAAACGTCAGTACCGTCGCAGGCCTCGAAAGGTGGTGGATCGTCCCGCCGACGAAATTCGAACTCCGTCGTGGCGGCGCGTTCGATCACCACTGGAGCAACACGGTCGCGGACTTCAAGGAGCGTGAGTACATCGACTTTGTGGAGAACACCGGCGACTACGCGTCAACCGGTGGCATGCGATTCGAACTGGGCACGGTTGATGAGCACACCACGATGTTCATGTTCCTGGACACATGGGGGCCGGACGCTGTACTTGAGTCCGGCGGAGGAGATGAGGCAGAACAGGCAGGCGGACCGGGCACTCCGTGGCCCGGTGTCGCGGCTGGCTGGCACGCGATGGTGGACAGGCTCGAATCCGTCGCCGGGGGACGCGAGGCTGAGCACGATTACGATGAACTGACCAGGTTCTACGTTGGCTACCTTCGCGACATGTACCGCTGGAATGCGATGGTTCGGCGCGGATCCATCTCTGATTCTCGTTAGATCGCCGGGCGCGAGCGCATCCGGACAGCAGGGCGCTGCGGGCTGACTCGATCGCATCGAGATGTTCAGCGACGTCCTGCTCGCGCCACCGCGGAGTGTTGAAGCGACGGACACTGCGGTAGTCTGCGCGCAATGACTCTTGCCAGCGTACGCAGCGGGGCGCTCACCGGCGTCGACGGCATCGCGGTCGATGTCGAGGTCGACATTGGCAGCGGGCTGCCCGCATTCAACATCGTCGGCCTCCCCGACGCCGCCGTGCAGGAGGCGCGCGAGCGCGTCCGCTCAGCGATCCGCAACTCCGGGTTCGATTTCCCGCTGCGCCGCATCACCGTCAATCTCGCGCCCGCCGACGTGCGCAAGGAAGGCCCGATCTACGACCTGCCGATCGCGGTGGCGATCCTCGTCGCATCGGAGCAGATCGCCGACCGCTTCGCCGAGACAATGCTGCTTGGCGAGCTCTCCCTCGATGGCCACCTGCGCCACGCCAACGGCGTGCTGCCGCTGATCGCAATGTGCGCCGACCGAGCGATCACGACGGCCGTCGTACCCGTCGATGACCTCCGCGAGGCGCAGCTCGTCGACGCCGTGCGGGTCTACGGGCTCGAGACGCTGGCGCAGACCGCCGACGAGCCCGCGAGCTGGCCCGAGGCGGTGGCTCAGACATCGCCCGACGACGCGGCCGCTCCCGAGCTACACGACATCTCCACGGTGCAGGGACACGAGCACGTGAAGCGCGCACTCGAGGTTGCCGTCGCCGGTGGCCACAACGTCATGCTGCAGGGCCCACCGGGGTCGGGGAAGACGCTGCTGGCGCGCTCGATGCCCGGCCTGCTGCCGCCGATGACCGTCGGCGAGGCGCTGGAGGTGACGAACCTACGCTTGAGGGATTCCCCCGTTCGCTGCCGAGAGAAATCTCCGCCGAAATCATCCCCGTGACCATCGCTTGGTCCGCGTCTAGCTCGATTCGCAGGCCAAGTGACTCAACGAGCTTCCGCCGCTCGATGATCTCGGCTGCCACGACGGGGATCTCGCCTTGCACACGCCCCGCATAGGCAATGAGCGCCTCCTCAGGTCCCTCCTCGTCCATCGGCCCTCCACCGTAGACAGCGAAGCGACCGCCGAACTCATCAAGTACAATCTCCGTCGCAATGAACTGCGCGCGAAGACCGGCCGCTCGATCTACATCGTCAGCGCGATTCGCCTTTAGCTCGCGCAGGTGACCAAGCTCATCATCGATGAGCTCAATCTCTGCCGAGGCATCGGTCCCATACTTGATTTCAGCCTGGAACGCCCGCGCGCGCTGGTCGGCAAGGTCTGCAATCTGTTGGTCGATTGCGATCACGGCCGAGAAGTCAACGAGTTCCGCCTCCAATTGACGAATTCGATCCTCGGCAAGGACCGATAGGGCCTCCGGGCCACGGTTGATCGTCCGCTTCATCCACTCCCAGACCGCCTCATCAACCTGAGAGGAACGATGTCTCGGCGCGTCGCACGGTTCAGATCCGTCGGTGCGGCCTTTCGCTGTTGCCCGCTTGCAGTAGTACTCAGGCTCATATCGCTCACCGGAGTTCACCGGAACCGCGCTGGAGGCGTTGCGCGAACCGCTGGAGTCCGGGGTGATTACGATCACTCGTGCCCGCGGGTCGGCCACGTTCCCGGCGAGATTCCTGCTGGTCGCCGCGACCAGTTCTGGCTGCGGTGGACGCCCACCGGAACAGTTGACAGTCTGGTCGCATGTTCAACCTGAATCTGACCTCCTCGGAGAATTCGCGCCGCCGTGGTGCCACGCTCGCGGCCATCGGCTTACTCGCGATCGCGCTGTTCGTGAGCGCGTGCAATACGAAGTCGCCGATCGCCAAGGCCGAGGATGGGCTGGCTTCCCTGCTTGAGAATGAGGGC
>PVBE012534973.1_pt1 | contig 29142 bp, 31 predicted proteins | sample 1631181 | NCBI WGS metagenome assembly PVBE01 (sample SAMN08397723, study PRJNA350692) | Marine metagenome, whole genome shotgun sequencing project. | isolation source: water | place: Pacific Ocean | collected 2012-04
CCCATGATGCCGAACAGCCGGTGTTGCTGACCACGGACACCCACGCGCCGAATAACGCAAGCTGCGTGTTCTCGATCCATGGCGCGGCTGTGTCGGCACAGGAAGTCGCGGCGCTGGATCGGGTGTGCATCCTGTTCGATGGGCTGGACGACCACGCCTTGAACGTCGCTCGGGACCAGTGGAAATCGCTGAAAGCCGCAGGAGCCTCCGCGCAATACTGGTCCGAGGAATCGGGTCGGTGGGAGAAAAAGGCAGAGACCTGAGGGCGTTACGCCGCCCATTAACGGGTGAGGATCAACTCTCCGTTGGTGATCTCGATCCGACCCCAGCGTTGCAGATAGCCCATCCCCAGCAAGGATTGCCGCATCTCGCCTTCGTTCACGACCGCGGGCACATCGGTATCGCGCACCCCGCCCAGTTCAACCTCGTCCAGCCGCACATAGGCGGTACGCACTTCGCCATTGGCGGTGCTGGCACGGCCCAGATAGTTCAGGCTATCGGGCGAAAGCCCTGCGGCTTCGGCATCGGCGCGGGTCAGCACCATATCCGTCGCGCCGGTGTCCACCACAAAGCGGAGCGGCGTGCCGTTGATCGTCGCCGTCAGATAATAATGCCCGTCGCGGGCGCGCGGCAGGGTGACGCTGCCGGTGCTGGCCTCATAGGCTTGGCGCGGGATGTCGCCTTGCCGGTTGATATCCTCCCACAGGCCGTAGCCCGCGGCGACACCGGTAAAGATCATGGCCCAGACCGCGACCTGTTGCAGCGTCTTGTTCCAGCCCTGACGGCTTTGCATAAAGAACCAGCCCGCGACCATCGCCATGAGCACGATCAGATAGATCAAACGTCCTGTTTCAATGTCCGGCATCGTATATCCTTTGGCAATCTTCCAAAGATATGGGGGCAGGGCGTGGAAAAGTCAGCCCGGACCCGGCCCGAAACCGAAAGCGCTGAGCCCGTCGAGCACGAATTGCACCGACAGCGCGGCAAGCAGCATCCCCAAAAGCCGCGTGATCACGTTGATCCCGACCTTGCCCAAAGCGTTTTCAAGGTAGCCGCTGGCCTGCATCGTGATGCCCATGATGATCAGGACGGCAAAAGTGATCGCGACGACGGTCACCAGCCCTTCAAGGCCCGGTTTCTCGCCCGTCAGCAGGATCACCGACGCGATAGAGCCGGGGCCCGCGATCAAGGGAATGGCCAGCGGAAATACCGATGGGTCGTCGTGATCGTCATCCGCCTCGGCATGGCCCTCGCGGCGTTTTGTGCGGCGGTCGAACAACATATCAAGCGCGGTCAGGAACAGCAGAACGCCCCCCGCGACACGAAAGGCGGGCATGGAGATGCCGATAAAGCCAAGCACAGCCTCGCCAAAGGCAGCAAAGACCAGCAACAGCAGCCCCGCGATGACCACCGACCGCCACGCAATCAACCGGCGCTGGCGCGGGGTCATGCCGGGGGTCAAGGCCAGAAACATCGGGCCAATCGCAAAGGGGTCAATGATCACGATCATCGTCGCGAACGCGGTGATCATGAATGCCAGATCAAGTGCCATCATAAAACGTCACCGGGGCCAGCCCCGTCCTTATCCCTTGCGCCGCGCTGGCATTACGCCGACGCGGTTTCCAGTTTTTCCAACGCGCCCATCCAGATCGCTTCCGCCCGTTCAAGCGCGGCCATGACCTCGGCGTATTTCTTGTTCCAGACCTCAAGTTCGCCGACTTTGTCCTTTTCGTAAAGGGCAGGGTCCGCGAGCTTTTTCGCAAGCTTGTCGCGCATGTCGTTGATCTTGGTCACCCGCGCCTCGGCCGTGCGCACTTCGGCGCGCAGGGCAAGGATGTCTTCGCGGTTGGCGCGTTTGGGTTTTGGCGCTTCCTTGACCGGTTTGGGGTTCTTGCTGACGGGCTTTTCCACGGTCAACAGCATCTTGCGATAGGCTTCGAGGTCATCCTCATAGGGTTTGACCGTGCCGTTCGACACCAGCCACAGACGGTCCGCAACCATCGACAAAAGGTGCATATCGTGGCTGACAAGGATCACAGCACCCGAATAGCGCGTCAACGCCTCGACCAGCGCTTCGCGCGATTCTATATCAAGGTGGTTGGTCGGCTCATCGAGGATCAGCAGATGCGGAGCGTCCAATGTGGCGAGCAGCAGCGACAGACGCGCCTTTTGCCCCCCCGACAAACGCCCCACTTCGGTATCGGCCTGATCCGGCCCCAGACCGAACCCCGCCAGCTGTGCGCGCAGCTTGGATTGCATCACACCGGGGCGCGCGCTGATCATATGCTGCAGCGGCGTTTCATGGACGATCAATTCGTCCACCTGATGCTGTGCAAAGAACCCGATGCGCAGCTTGCTGGAGTTGATCGCCTTGCCCTCGAACAACACCAAACGGTTGGAGAGCAGCTTTGACAGGGTAGATTTACCCTGACCGTTTTTGCCCAACAGCGCGATGCGGTCGTCTTGGTCGATCCGCAGGTTCAGGCGCGACAGGACGGGCTGGCCTTCGGTATAGCCAGTCGATCCGCCTTCGATACTGATGATGGGCGGCGAAAGCTCATCGGGCTGCGGGAAGGTAAAGACCTTGCGCGCGGCTTCTTCCGGCGGCGTGATTGTCACCATCTTCTCGATGGCCTTCATTCGCGACTGCGCCTGTTTCGCCTTGGAGGCCTTGGCCTTAAAGCGGTCCACAAAGGCCTGCATATGCGCCTTATGCGCTTGCTGCTTTTTCGCCTGCGCCGTCAGCTGCGCGCGCTTTTCGGCCCGCATTTTCGCGAATTGGTCGTAATTACCCTGATAATACGTGAGCTTACGGTCTTCGAGGTGCAGGATACCACCGACGGCACGGTTCAACAGACCACGGTCGTGGCTGATGATGATCACCGTATGCGGGTATTTCGACAGGTAGTTTTCCAGCCACAACGCGCCTTCAAGATCAAGGTAGTTGGTCGGTTCGTCCAACAGCAGCAAATCCGGCTGCGCGAACAGAACGCCCGCCAGCGCCACGCGCATCCGCCACCCGCCCGAATAGGCCGAACAGGGCTGCTGCTGATCATGGTCGTCAAAGCCGAGCCCCTTGAGGATCGCGGCGGCACGGCCTTCGGCGGACCAGGCGTCGATATCGGCGAGGCGGGTCTGCACCTCGGCGATGCGCGCGGGATCATCCGTTGTCTCTGCCTCGTGCATCAAGGCGGCGCGTTCGACATCGGCGGCCAGCACCGTATCGATCAGCGACACGTCAGAGGACGGGACCTCTTGGGCGATGCCCCCGATCTTGGCGCGCGAGGGCAGGCTGATGTCGCCCGCGTCCAGCGACAGCTCTCCGCGAATGATTTTGAACAGCGTGGTTTTACCCGCACCGTTTTGCCCGACCAGACCCACTTTGTGGCCTTCGGGGATGACCGCGCTGGCTTCCTCGAACAAGGGACGGCCTTCGACGGAATAGTTGATTTCTGAAATGCTTAACATGGACGCGGTGTGAACCATGTCTGGCCCCGCGTCAATCGCGGCTTTTCACGGGGCATGACCCATGCTAGGGAGCGGCCAAATCAACCCCACCTAGGAGAGCTATCATGGCCCTTGAGCGCACATTCTCGATCATCAAACCAGACGCAACACGCCGCAACCTGACCGGCAAAATCAACGCCAAATTCGAAGAAGCCGGCCTGCGCATCGTCGCACAAAAGCGTATTCACATGACAAAGGCACAAGCCGGCGTTTTCTATGCCGTGCACGCCGAGCGTCCTTTCTATGACGAACTGTGCGAATTCATGGCGTCCGAGCCTGTTGTTGTTCAGGTTCTCGAAGGCGAAGGCGCCATCGCGAAAAACCGCGAAGTGATGGGCGCAACCAACCCAGCAGACGCAGCCGAAGGCACCATCCGCGCAGAATTCGCCGAATCCGTTGGCGAAAACTCCGTTCACGGGTCCGACGCACCTGAAACAGCCGCAGTCGAAATCGCGTATTTCTTCTCCGGTCTGGAACTGGTTGGCTAAGCCTTCACAGGTTTGGACAGATGAAAAGGGTCGCAGGCAACTGCGGCCCTTTTTTCATGCAACGGGGATCACATAACGGCGCCCGACCTGTTCAGCCTTTAAGGGTCGGATGGTGTGACGACAGCTCACCGTCCACAGGGCTCACGGTTTTCATCGGTGCCGTTTGTTCAAGGTGACGGTGCAACAGATCAACGTTGCGGATGTTTGCCTTCCAGCCCACGTCAAAGATGTCACCGATCAGGGGGATCGCACCGATCGCAAGGTCGATGCCCACATTCGCCCCCATACGCGCGAGGACCGAGCGGCTTGCGCCCATGCGATGCGCTTCCTTCAAGATATAGCCCGCCGGTGCCAAAGCCAGAACGTCGCCAACGCCCGGTATCAGGCCAAGGATGCTGTCCCAGCCCAGCCGAATGCCCAGAACAGGCACCCGTAGGGCGCTATCCATCGTACGGGCAAGGCCACGCAGCCGGTCAAGGTCGTGTTGAACATCGGGGGAATGTGGCATGGGGCAGGGTATCCTGTTGGGGCTACGTTAGCGACCCAACGCTTATGGGCGCAGTGCCGTTCCGCCGCCGCCTTCGGGTTTCGCAGAAACGCGTTACGCCTCGCGCACACCGATCAGGTTCATCATGCGTTCGAATTCAGAGCGTCCGGTATCATGGGCACGGGCCTTGATCGCGTCGAACTTGACCCGCAGGGCTTTCTTTTCTTCCCCCTTGCAGTCGTTCCACGGGCGCCCCTGAAGCCCCATCACCAGAACATAGTACCCGATGAAGTGGGGGCGCTGACCATTTTGCAGCAACCGCTCATAGGCTGCATCGGCACCAAGATCGCGCAGCTCTTGCGCAGAGTGGATGCCAGCACGGGCGCAGCTTTCCTCGAACGCGGGGCCAAGATTGCGGATGGAAGAAACAGGGTCAGTCATACCGGTCTGTTTATACCGCAGCTTGCCGCCTGTCACTTTCAGATGCTGGCGTAATCCGTAAATATCACCGGCTGGGGTTTTTCCGGCGCGGGTTTGGGTGGGGCGGATTGTTGCTGCTGTGGCGATTGCTTGGTCATGGGTCTTCTCCGGCTTGTGTTGGTCTCTCCGTTTCAGGGGCTACCAACGTTCGGGCGGCCCTTTCGTTCACGGTGAAGTCGAAAACGGCCGGTTTAAGGGCCGGATATGGGCGGTTTTAGGGCGAAACTGTGCCATTTGAGCCATGCGTTTTCCGCATATCCACTATGGTTTGCACCTTTGCTGCACCGCGCACATATGACGGTCACGGGCATTGAAGCCCTGAAATGGAAAGCTGGAAAATGAAAACCGAAGCTACATACAAAACCGCCACTCCGGTCGAAGTCGACCGTCTTCTTGCCGAAGCCAACGCGCTGCGCAGTGCCTATATCTCTGCCGCTGTTGCCAAAGCATCGCGCAAGTTTACCGGCCTGTTCCGCACCGCACCCCGCGGCACGGCAGCAGCCTAAACCGCAAGCGCTTCGCTGACGGAACATACCAAACCGAATGCGGTGGATAGGCCGCCGCATAGACGTGAAAGAGAGAATAAGAAATGAGCTATACATCCACATATACCGCCGCACCTGTTGCGGGTCTGATGCCCAAGCTGCGCCAGTCGCTTGATGCATTCCGTGCCTACAGCGCTGACCAACGCGCCAAACGCCAGACCTTCCGCGAGCTGTCGGCGATGAATGACCGGGATCTGGCAGATATCGGTGTTGCACGTGGCGAGATCCGCCATATTGCCTCGCAAGCGGTTGCCCTGCGCTAACCACGACGCCAAAAGCCACAAGAATTTCCCCGCCGCAAAGTCCTCCCACTTTGCGGCGGTTTTATTTTGTCCGATCAGATGCTTATGCGGTGAAATCCGGCGCTGGTGATTCCCCCAATTTCGAGCTGAATCGCTTGATATCTTCCCCCAAAGGCCCTTCCGCCGCTGCGGCCCCCGAAACAGCGTCTCGCGATCAAAGCCCTTGCCAGAATTTTATTCCTGACCAAGGATGAATGACACCACCGCGGACTTGCTTGACGCTGCGCCATTGAAGCGCGGCTGCGTCATGTTACCTCCCCCTTAGACGTAACGGAGAATATCATGATCAAACACGCCACACTCACCGCAATTGCCCTTGCTACCGGCGTCAGTGCTGCTCAGGCAGAGACGCTGAATGTCGGCATGTCGGGCGGGTACTTTCCCTTTACCTTTGTAAAGCTTGACGAGCTGCAAGGGTTCGAGGTCGATTTCATCAACGCCGTCGCCAAGGAAACCGGCGACGAGGTGAACTTTGTCACCATGTCCTTTTCCGGCCTGATCGGCGCGCTGGAATCTGGCCGTATCGACACGATCGCCAACCAGATCACCATCACCCCCGAACGCGAGGCGAAATTCGCCTTTTCGCAGCCCTATGTCTTTGACGGGGCGCAGGTCGTGGTGAAAGAGGGCAACGAAGACACCATCGGCAGTGTCGAGGATCTGAGCGGGAAGACCGTTGCGGTCAACCTCGGCTCCAACTTCGAGGAACTGCTGAACGAACTGCCGAACGCGGGCGAGATCGACATTCGCACCTATGAAAGCAACATTGCGCAAGACACGGCCCTTGGTCGCGTGGATGCCTTTGTGATGGACCGCGTTTCCTCGGCCCAGTTGATCGCGGAAAGCCCGCTGCCGCTGGCGCTGGCGGGCAAACCCTTTAGCGAAATTCGGAACGCGCTGCCCTTCCGCAACGATGACGAAGGTCAGGCCCTGCGTGACCGCTTCGACGCCGCGATCACCAAACTGAAAGAAGACGGCACCCTGACCGAGATTTCGGAAAAATGGTTCGGCTCTGACATCACAACAGCCGAGTAACACAAGATGCGGGGACTGGATTTCGAATATATGTGGGGCCTGCTGCCCGTGTTGCTGGGCTATGTCCCGCTGACGCTGTTCATGGCGTTTGTGGGCATGGTCTGCGCATTGGTGCTGGCTTCTGTGCTCGCGGTTGAACGGGTGTTTCGGGTTCCGGTCCTCGACGTCTTTGTGCGGCTGTTCATCAGCTTCTTTCGCGGCACGCCGTTGTTGGTGCAGTTGTTCCTGTTCTACTACGGCCTGCCGCAAGTCCTGAGTTTTCTGGGCAAGATCGACGGCGTCACCGCGACCATCATGGGGCTGACGCTGCATTTCTCGGCCTATATGGCGGAAAGCATCCGCGCCGCCATTCTGGGTGTGGACCGCAGCCAGTGGGAGGCCGCGCAGGCTGTTGGCATGACCCAAGGCCAGATGATGCGCCAGATTATTCTGCCTCAGGCCTCGCGGGTCGCGGCACCGACTTTGGTGAACTACTTTATCGACATGATCAAAGGCACCTCGCTGGCCTTTACCCTTGGCGTGACCGAACTGATGGGGGCGACCCAGAAAGAGGCGGCGGGCAGCTTCCTCTACTTCGAAGCCTTTCTCGTCGTCGCCGCGATCTATTGGATCATGGTCGAGACATTGGCCTTCGCACAGCGTCACCTAGAGGTCTATCTGAACAAGGCACATGCGCGATGACCGATACACAGAGCATTCCAGAGACGGGCAGGGCGACGGGTGACGGGATCACCATATCCGGCCTGACCAAATCTTTTGGCAGCACCGCCGTGCTGAATGATATCTCGCTTGATATTGCCCAGGGCGAACGGGTGGTGATCATCGGTCCGTCGGGCACGGGGAAGTCCACGTTGCTGCGCTGCCTGAACTTTCTTGATGCGCCCGACGCGGGCATCATCCGCATTGGCGATATGTCTGTCGATGCGGCTACGGCGAAACGCGCGGATATTCTGGCGCTGCGGCGGCGCACGTCCTTCGTGTTCCAGAACTACGCGCTGTTTGCCAACAAAACCGCGCGCGAGAATATCACTCAGGCGCTGATCACCGTTCAGGGCTATAGCAAGGCCGAGGCCAACGCCCGTGCCGATGCGACGCTGCGCGAAACCGGTCTGTTCGAGAAAGCCGACAGCTACCCCGCTGCACTGTCGGGCGGCCAGCAGCAACGCGTGGGCATCGGCCGCGCGATGGCGCTGGATGCGGATCTGATGCTGTTTGACGAACCGACCTCGGCGCTGGACCCCGAATGGGTGGGAGAGGTGCTCGACCTCATGCGGCGCGTGGCCGAGAAACGACAGACCATGCTGATCGTGACCCACGAGATCCAGTTCGCGCGCGAGATTGCGGATCGGATCGTCTTTATGGACGAGGGGCGGATTGTCGAACAGGGCCCACCGGCAGAACTGCTTGATGCGCCCAAAGACCCGCGCACCCAATCCTTCTTGCGGCGTGTCACGGGATAGGGACTAGACCTTGATCACCGTGCACCCATGGGCGGCGGCGCGGGACAGCAGATCGGGCGACAGCACGGCCCCTGTGACAAGGTAATCATAGGCCCAGATCTCCCCGTGCTGGCAGGCAAGGTCCAAATCCGCCTTGCCCTGATCGGCCACCAGGATCGTTGTCTTGGCGCAGCCCGCAATCGCCTTGCGCGCCAGCACCTCGTCCGAGTTATAGTCCATCACCGCGCCCGACCCCGACAGCCCGCCACAGCTGAACACCGCGTAATCCATGCGGTAGCCCGCGAAAAACGCCAGCGCTGCAGCGCCGATCAGATCCAGATCGCGCATCCGTACATTGCCGCCCGCCAGCTCCACCATCACGCCCGCGGCATTCTGCAGGGCGCACACCGCGTGGATGCTATTGGTCGCGACGAACAGGTCTTTGTGCGACGACAGAAACCGCGCGCAATGCTCGACCGTTGTCCCCGTCCCAAGCGCCACCCGTGCGCCATCGGGGATCAGGTTCTTGACCGCCAAGGCGATGCGCTGCTTCTCCTGTCGCGCGATGGTTTCACGGGGCAGGTAGCCGATATTCTCGCTTTGCTGGCGCAGCTGCACCTTTCCCTTGCGGCGCTGCACCAGTGCCGCATCATCAAGGTCGCGCAGGTCGGCGCGGATGGTCTGCACCGAAACGTCCAGATGCTGCGATAGTTCGGCAGGGGACAAAGCGTTGTTCTGCGACAGCAGCGCAATGATCCTGTCGCGCCGGTCGGTCAGAGTGGGTCGCGCCATCTATTTTCCTTCGAAAACAACTCAAGGTTAGCGGGACCCTAGAGCGACCCCGTCGACGGCGCAATATATTTAAATCTGTTATGTAAATGTCATAAATCTGTAGCGTAAGATGGGAATAAGGCGAGCGTGAATTGCTTTCGTACGAAAGCTACCTTTTCAGGAGAGCCCCATGAAAACCATCCTCACCACCACCGCTTTTGCCCTGATGGCCAGCACGGCCCTTGCAGATACAATCACACTTTACACCTCGCAGCCCAATGCAGATGCGCAGCAGACTGTGGACGCGTTCAAAGCCGCCAACCCCGATACCGATGTCGAATGGGTCCGCGACGGCACGACCAAACTGATGGCCCGTCTGCGCGCCGAGATCGAGGCAGGCAACCCGCAGCCCGACGTGCTGCTGATCGCCGACACCGTGACGCTGGAAGGCATGGCCCAAGACGGTCTGCTGACCGCCTACCAATCCCCCGAGGCTGCCAATTATGACAGCGCGCTTTATTCTGCCGACGGCTTCTATCACTCGACCAAGCTGATCACGACAGGCATCGTCTATAACACCGGCGTCGAGACGGCTCCGACCTCGTGGAACGACCTGAGCGATGCGGCCCTCAAAGGGCAGGTGGCGATGCCATCCCCGCTGTATTCCGGTGCGGCGCTGATCCATCTGGCAACCCTGACCGGCGATGACAGCCTTGGCTGGGGCTATTACGAACAACTGGCGGAAAACGACGCCCGCGCCCAAGGCGGCAACGGCGGCACGTTCAAGGCCGTGGCCTCGGGCGAGAAACCTTATGGCATGGTCGTCGACTTCCTCGCGATCCGCAACAAGGCCGAAGGGTCGCCTGTCGAATTCGTCTTTCCGACCGAAGGCGTATCCTATGTGACCGAGCCTGTGGCGATCATGTCGACCGCCAAGAACGTCGAAGGCGCACAGAAGTTCGTCGATTTCCTGCTGAGCGCGGAAGGTCAGGATGTGGTGCTTGAGATGGGCTATATCCCCGCACGCGACGGCATGGGCGTGCCCGCCGGCTTCCCTGCGCGCGAAGACATGAAACTGATGGATTTCGATCCCGCGACCGCGTTGAAAGACGCCGAAGCCAACAAGGCCAAATTCACAGAGCTGTTTGGCGCCGAGTAATGGGCGTTCTGACAAAAAACGGGGGCAGCCGGTCCGAGGGGTGGCTGCTCTCTACCATTTTGATTGTGGCGATCAGCCTGACCCTTGCGCCGGTGCTGCGCCTGTTTGTCGAAGGGGTGACGGATCAGGGCGCGGTTGGCCTGTCGCTCGCGGGCGAGGTGCTGCGCCAGCCATCGACTCTGAGCGCGCTGAAACATTCGCTGGTGACCGCAGGGTTTGGCACCCTGGTCTCGGTGGTTCTGGGGTCTGCGTTCGCGTTTCTGGTGGCGCTGACCGATCTGCGCGCCAAGGCGGCGCTGGTGTTCTGCCTGATGATCCCGATGATGATCCCGCCCCAGATTACCGCGCTGTCCTGGACCCAGATCATGGGGCCGTCGTCTGTGTTGCTCAAGACCTTGGGGCTGGCGCCGCCACTGGGGTCACCGCAGCCGCTTTATTCGGCGCAAGGTATCATTCTGTTGCTGGGCATCCAGCATATGTCGATTATTTTCCTGACCCTGCGTGCAGGTCTGCGCGCCATCCCGCAAGAGGTGGTAGAGGCGGCGCGCATCAGTGGCGCGCGGGGGCTGCGCACGTGGTGGCAGGTGGTCATGCCTCTGACCCTGCCAAGTTTGGCGGCGGGAACGGCGATCACCTTTGTCACCGCCCTTGGCAACTTTGGCATTCCGGCGATGCTGGGTATTCCGGCGGGCTATGCGACCCTGCCGACGCTGGTTTACCAAAAGCTGGCGGGCATGGGCACCAGCGTGCTGGCCGAGGTATCGATCCTCGCCATGCTGATCGGTGCGGTAGCTGTAACGGGCATCCTGACGCAACGGTTCTTTCAATCGCGCCAACGGGTCTATCTGGTGGGGGCCACGTCGCGCCCCTTGGCGATCCCGCTCGGGGCGGCGCGTCTGCCGGTCGAGGTGTTGCTATGGGCCGTGGTCTGCACGATCCTTGTGCTGCCCATGTTCGGCCTGCTAGCGACGTCGCTGGTGCCTGCCTATGGCGTGCCACTGCGGCTTGACACCGTAACCCTTCAGGCGTGGACCGAGGTCCTGCTGCGCCAACCGGTCACAACGCGGGCTTTTGCGAACTCCTTTGGTCTGGCGATCGGCGCGGCCGTTGTGCTCATGCTGCTCTGCCTGCCGCTGGCATGGCTGATGGAGCGGAACCCGACGCGGCTGTCGCGGCTGTTCGATAGCCTACTGGATCTGCCCTATGCCTTGCCCGGAGTGGTGCTGTCGATTGCGATGATCCTGCTGCTGATCAAGCTGCCGTTCACCGATGCGACGCTGTACGGCACGATCTGGATCATCTTCCTGGCCTATCTGGCGCGGTTCTTTGCGGTGATGTTCCGCCCCGTGCAAGCGAGCCTCAAGCAGTTGGATCCTGCCATGGGCGAAGCCGCGCAATCGGTGGGGGCATCGCTGTTCCAGCGGCTGCGCGATGTGATCGTGCCGCTCTCGGCACCGGCGGCGGCGGCAGGGGCGATCCTTGTGTTTCTCACCGCGTTTAACGAGCTCACGGTTTCCGCGCTGCTCTGGTCCTCGGGGACCGAGACGTTGGGCGTGGTCATTTTCAATCTGGACGACAGCGGCGAGACCGCGATGGCCAGCGCGCTGGCGATGACCATCGTACTGGTGGTTATGGCGCTGATGGTGCTGGTGCAGCTGATGTCCCGACGTTTCCCCAAAGGAGTAGTCCCATGGCAGACATAAGCCTGTCCGCGCTTGGCAAATCATTCGCCGGAGCCCCCGCACTGCATGACATCACCACCACGTTCAAGGATGGCGAATTCGTCGCCCTGCTGGGGCCGTCGGGCTGCGGCAAGACCACGCTGCTGCGCCTGCTTGCGGGGTTCGAGATGCCGACGACGGGGCAGATTTCCATCGGCCCGCGCGAGGTCGCGCATGTGGCCGGCAACCGCATGGTCCCGCCCGAGGATCGCAACATCGGTTTCGTATTCCAGTCCTATGCGCTTTGGCCCCATATGAACGTGCGGCGCAATGTGTCCTATCCTCTGGAGATCCGGCGTTTTTCCAAGGCCGAGATCACCGCGCAGACCGATCAGGCGTTACAGGCGACGGGGCTGACGGACTATGCCGACCGGATGCCCTCCGAACTGTCGGGCGGGCAGCGTCAGCGGGTCGCTTTGGCGCGCTGTCTGGTGTCGCACCCCGATGCGGTGCTGCTGGACGAACCGCTGGCCAACCTTGATGTGGCGCTGCGGGCGTCGATGCAAACGGTGTTCACCGATTTCCACAAGCGCACCGGCGCGACGATGGTCTATGTCACCCACGATCAGTCAGAGGCGATGGCCATGGCCGATCGCATCGCCGTGATGGACAAGGGCCGCATCCAGCAGTTCGACACGCCCCAAACGCTGTATGAACGCCCCAAGAACCGCTTTGTCGCCGAATTCGTCGGGCGCGGCACGGTGGTGCCCATGCGCGGGGTCGAAAAGAGCGATAGCGCCCTGCACGGCCATGTCCTGGGGACGCGGATCGCCGTTCAAAGCGGGGATGACATGCCAAGCCATGTCTGCCTGCGCCCCGAAAACCTGACCATCAGCGAAACCGGCGACCTGCGCGCCAAAGTGGCGCGGGTGACCTATCTGGGCGGCAAATACCTTCTGGAAACCGTCGCGGACTGCGGCACGCGCCTGCTGGCTGAAACACGGGCACGGTTTGATGTCGGCATGCAGCTTGGCCTGACGATCACCACCCCATGGGCATTCTCCGAGGAATAAATGCAAAGCGTAAGAGTACTTTCCGGCATCGGGGACAAGGGCCCCGCATGCATGCAATTGAACACGGGCAATCGGCGCTGGCTGCTGGACTGCGGCTTTGGCCCCGAGGCCCACGCCCATTTTGATCCGCGCTGGCTGAAGGGCGCGGATGCGGTCTTTATCACCCACGACCATATCGACCACATCGGCGGGGCGATCTATGCGGTAGAGGCGGGGCTGCCGATCTATGCCACCGCGCAAACCGCCAAGGCGCTGCCCCCTGCCGCCAAGGTCAACCTGCTGCCCGAACAGGGGGTATCCGTGATCGACGGCGTGCAGCTGACCACGGGGCGCAACGGGCACGCCATGGGCGGTGTCTGGATGCATTTCGCCTTGGGCGAGGGGCTGTTCTACTCGGGCGATTGGTCCGAGGAATCCGACTGGTTCCCTCTGGATCTTCCGCCGCCAGCGGCGACGGCGATCTTGGACTGTTCCTACCAGCTTGACGATGTGCCCCAGACCGAAAGATTTGCAGCACTTGACGCCTTGCTGGACAGGCTTGAGGGGCAGGTGCTTTTGCCAGTGCCGCCATCGGGCAGGGCGGGCGAAATGGCCCTGCACCTGATCCGGCGCTATGGTCACGCCAGCGTCATGCTGGACCCGGAATGTCAGGCGGTGCTGGCGACGGGTCTGCGCAGCGGCACGCTTGGCGTGGATGCGGCCAAGATCGCCCCGCTGCTGGCGCGCGGCCCGCTGGACGAGGCGCGGTTTCTGGTCTGCGACACCCCCAACGCCGATGGCGGTGCCGCCTGGGGCTATGTGCGCGCCTGGCATGAAAGCGGCCGTTTGGGGCGCGACGCGCATGTGGTTTTTACCGGCCATATGACCGCCCATGCCCGCGGGATCTGCAGCGTGCCGGGGGGATATTTCCAACGCTGGAACGTACACCCGCCGCTGCGTGATCAGGTGCGTATGCTGGAACGGCTTGGCGCGAAACGCTTTGCGCCAGCCTTCTGCACCCAGCCCGAGGATTACCTGATCGAGGATCTGGGCGTCGAGGTTTTCATGCATGATCCGGTGCGCCTGTGAGGGTGGCCGCGCTTCCGCCCTCGGACTTTTGCCTGATCCGCCACGGGGAGACGACCGCCAATGCGCAAAGCATCATCGCAGGGGTGACCGATGTCGCGCTGACCGCCCGTGGCCGCGATCAGGCGCGCGCGCTGGCCCATCGTCGCTGGCCGCAGCCGGTCACGCTTTTCGCCAGCCCCGCCGCACGGGCGCGAGAAACCTGCAAGCGCGCCTTTCCGCAGTGCGGTTTTACCGTGATTTCCGCGTTGCGCGAACGCGATTGGGGGGCGTTCGAGGGGCAGCCGCTGTCGCAGCAACCCATACGCGAAGACACCCCCGACGGCGGCGAAAGCTGGCCCGCCATGCTTGATCGTGTCGCAGGCGCGATCCACGCGGCCTGTGCCGCCACACCCGCCGGCCACCTTCCGGTGCTGGTCTGCCATTCCGGTATCATCCGCGCCGCGCGCGTGCTGTGGACACCCCATGACGCGGGCACACGCCCGCCAAACGCCATCCCGATCCTGTTTCAGCGGTCGGGCACATTTCTTGAGGAGAAAGAGCTATGACATCCGCCCCCCTGACACCTTGCGTGGTATTCGACGTCGACGGCACTCTGGCCGAGTTCGACGCGGCAAAGCTGGGTCATCTGGTGCATGGCGTCGAGAAGCAATGGGATGCGTTCCACATGGCGATGGCCGACGCCCCGCTGATTGCCCCCATCGCCAAACTGATGCGCCGCCTGAAGCAAAGCGGCGAGACGATCGTCATCTGCTCGGGCCGCCCTGACGGTTGGGCGGAACACACGATCGCCTGGCTGCACAAACACGATCTGCCCTTCGACGGCGTCTACCTGCGCGCCAAGGATCAGGACGCCGCAAGCGATCCGGAGGTCAAACGCCAAGCGCTGGCGCAAATGCAAGCGGACGGGCTGGCCCCCTGGCTGGTCATCGATGATCGCAGTTCGGTCGTTGACGCATGGCGGGCCGAGGGGCTTGCCTGCCTGCAATGCGCGCCGGGGGATTTTTGACGCGGACGGGTGCAGCATCACGACCCTGATCGCAAGGTTTTACAGTGCATCGCCCCACAGGGGCGTGCGACCAAGGTGACGGCTTGTCCCGCAAGGGGTGGGCCTAAACTGTCAGGGTGAAATGGCGGAGAGACAGGCTGACGCACTTCTGGCCTAATGCCTTGATAATATACTATTATCGGGGATCAGTGCAACCACTAACCACCATTTCAACCCACATCAAAATCAACCGTGCATTTAGCAAGGAAAACTGAGCCGATCATCGAAGTTCCGGACGGACGGACACCCCGCCCCCTATGGGGCGGTTAAGGTGTCCGTCCGTCCGGAACTTTTTTTGCGCTTTCATTTTGGTCCGGTCACATTCGGAACAATGTCTTCTTCAGGAGGGAGAGGCGCGGTGCCGATCCTGACTTACTCAAAATGGAAGATGACTATGAAAACTATGTCCCCCAACTCTCAATATAGCTCTGCACCTGCCGTAACCAAGGCTGGTGAGTTTCGCCCCAAACTAAACGCCCCCTTTGTTGTAAAGAACCTTTTCAAACCCGGTGAGGTCTCAATGATTGCGGGCGCACCGGGTCTCGGCAAATCAACTATTTCAGCAGCGATAGCGGCACACGCCGCGCAGGGTCGTGACTTTGGCGGTTTGTCTGTCCGAAAAACGGTGGTGATCTACTATGCCGCCGAAGACAGTTACGGAGTTCTTTGCCGCGCACATCCATATATGCGAGACCCAGCCTGTGCAAATGCACCGTTCTACGTAGTTCACGGTGCACCCAACCTTATGGACGCTGAAACGCCAGAGAAGGTCGCAAGATTCATCAACGCCAAAAAGGCTGAATATGGTTGTGAGCAGGCGCTCGTAATCTTCGATACGCTGAACCGGTGTATAGGTGAGGCAGACGAGAACTCGTCGAGTGCGATGGGGACTGTTGTTGGTAATGCGACTTATATCGCTCAAATCACTCACTCTTCCGTCGTATTTGTTCACCACGTGGGGAACGGAAATCCTGACAGACCGCGAGGGTCCTCGGCGTTCCATGGCAATGTTGACTGCCTCTGCTTGATTTCGAAAGCGTCTGTATCCGGGTCCGAAAAAGTCGTCCTGCTCAACGCAATCAAACAAAAGAACGCGCAAGAACTTGGTTCACTCCCGTTCAAGTTGGCTGCGTTGAACATCGGCGTAGACCGTGAAGGATGCGAAGTCACCGTTCCTATGGCAATCCCGATGGAACCGAAGGCATTTGCGAAAGCTTTGACGCGGACGAAAGTCGCCAACGACAACAAGCAACCTTCACAGGATACCATAGAACGCGTAGCTGACATTGAACGCGTGCTGATAGAACTCGCTAAAACTGATCCCGGCTGCTATTTCTCTCAATCGGAGATTGCAGAGCGTTCAGGCTCAATCTTTAATAGTGTTAGAGGTTCAGACAGTCTGCGAGTTGCGGTGCGACGGGCGCTGGTAGCCTTGGAGAAGGCCGGTAAGGCCGAGCGCGGAACAAAGGGGTATCGGAGCTCTCTTTCGCCCTCTAACGCCAACGATGACGTCTTGAGCGACTAACTCCCAGAGACGGCGCGCCCTCGGTCACGTTTCCAGAGGGCGTGCTTTCATCGGAGGCTCCTCCGCCTTGCCCTGTCAGCCGCTCCATTTCGTCTTCGAAATAATCGAGCATAGAGGACGCCAGCTGGTGGAGATCCGAAGAGGGGATCGTTGTGAAGTCATGATCTACCAATCTGAATCTGAGGCAGTGTCTCGAAGCGTGAGCCAATATGGTATCAAGCGATTTTCTTAGTTTTTCGTCCATTGCGTTTATTCCCTATGTTCAATTTTTGAAGGCGCACAACGGATAAAATAGTTATTTTATCCCTCTCTCCCAAAAGGTCATGTATGGCACTGTTTTCATTCCGGCACTCTGTGAAGACCTTCTCGCCGAAATGCGGAACCAAAAGCCGCATGGCTGCGATTGGTCAAACCGAAGCGCATCTGCATTACATTACTCGCTCCACAGCGGCGCGGGATATTGTGCGAAAGCGGATTGACCAGCCGACCGATACTTTACAAGGACGCGCCGCAGAGTCTGAAGCTCAGAAGCGACGCGGACGAGTCTGCGAAAGATTTATAATCGCACTACCGGTAGAGGCATCGGTTGAACAGCGAGTGGAGCTTGCTACGGAGTTTGCGGACGCGCTTACGCAGGGAAAGACTGGATACATTTTGGCTATTCACGACAAGGCTGGGAACGGCCAACAGAACCCTCACTTCCATCTTGTAGCGTTCGACAAGCACGAAAAATCAGGAGCGCGTGGCCGTCCTAAGAGCGTCCTTGGTATGTCGAGAAAACACGCTGTGGAGATGTGGGCCGAGAGATGGGCCAGCCTTCATAATCGTAAGATGAGCGAATGGGGTTTCGGAACTGCCTCGGCCATCAGTCATCTTTCCTTTGACAAGCGGGGGATCGACCGCATTCCGGAGATCCATGAAGGCCCTGGGTCTCGCGCCATGAGTTCACGGGGAGCCAAGGCCGCAGCTAAACCTGAATGGAAACACATCGATGCCGGGAAATCGCGGGCCGAAGCGAACAGCGTAATCAGGGAAATCAATCAGCTTAATGAGGAGAATAGATATGCCACAGGCAATCGACTGGGAAGCCCAGATCGAAGAAATCCGGCGGAAAGCGACAGCCGCCGCTCGGCACTCCGAGAGGACTGTCAATGGGGTAGCTCAAACCCTTTCCCAGGTTGGAACCCAAGCACAACTGCTTGTGAAAATCGACAAAGAGCAACAGGGGATCACAAACCGCCTTGGATCGTTGGAGCGGAAACTAATAGAGGAGTTGGATCACGCGAAGGTTCAGCCCATGAAAGGGGCAAACACGCATCCAGCGGTCCTTTTGAGATGGCTAAGTGGCGTCGTGCTCGGCGCACTCCTGTCAGGCGCGTTTTTCTGGAGTTAATCTTCCTGCGGGACACCCTCCGAGCGCGGCTTGCGATTTTTAATGGTCGCCGCCACGCGCGGCCACTGTCCAAGTCCATTGTAGCGTCGCCCACAAGGGCAATAACAAAGAATGTGGCCCGTGAACGCGGCATAGAGAGATCAACGTAACATCTGACTAATGATCAGTTGCGAAAAGGGGAAGTCTCGGTATAAATTCCATTCTAAGTTGAGAAGACAAATTTTGTTTCGCTATATAGACTTAACGCCAAGGTTCAAGGCGTCCTCAGCCATGGGGCGTAATGATCAGATCTTTGGTGTATGGAAAGGTTTTTGAGTGCTATGAAGATTGAGTCCAAAGATACGAACGTTCTGCGCCTATTTACATCTGATTTCCTGCTTATTCCAAGGTTCCAACGACCCTATTCTTGGGATGATGAGAATCTCGACGAGTTCTGGAATGACGTCGTGAAGAATGAAGGAGGCGATTACTTTATCGGCTCTATGGTGCTCTATGAGTCAGGGGCTGAGGAATATGGGGTTGTCGATGGTCAGCAGCGCTTAACGACTATTACAATCTTGTTGTGCGTGATCCGCAACGCTTTCAGCAAACTGGGCAAAGATGATCTTGCAAAGGGACTCCACGCAAAGATTGAAAGGGGAGATATTGATAGCGTTAATCGTTTCGTTGTTATGACGGAAACATCTTATCCTTTCTTTGCTGAAGAAATCCAAAAGTATGGTGAGAAGGACTTTGCAACGACTCCACAAAGGGAAGAGAAGCGACTTCAAGCATCATTTGCCTTCTTCGAAAAGAAAATCGGAGGGATTTTGAGCGCGGTAGACGCAGATGGAATGATATCTAAGGACGACAAACTTGAGGCTAAGATCGCTCGCCTAAAAGAGCTGCGAGACGCCGTTCTCAGTTTAAGCCTTATTAGGATAGAACTGGATAATGAGGACGATGCATATCTAATTTTTGAGACACTCAACACTCGCGGAAAAGACCTCGCCCTAACTGACCTCCTTAAAAACCACTTTTTGAAGACGATAAAGGGCGCAGGTTCTGTTGATGCTGCGAAGGAACTTTGGACAAGAATATTGACCACCTTGGGTAGTAGCGAAGTCGATATTGATCCGGATGTTTTCTTTACTCACTCATGGTCCTCAAAATTCGAAGCGACCACACAGCAGAAAGCCTATAAAAAAATAAAATCAGAGGTGACTGAAAAAAATGCCAAAGATCACCTTAAAGGCTTTGAAACTGATGCATCAAACTACGTTTCGATTTTCAATCCCAATCAGGGCTGGAAGAAGGAACAGGTTGATATCATATCATCGCTATCAGCTATGAGGGTGTTTCGAATAAGCCAACACACGCCGGGCATCCTTTCATTAGTTAGGGCGAACAAGGCTTCTTTGATCAGTGATAAAACTCTCAAACGCGCCCTTCGAGGGATTGAAAACTTCCACTTCCTGTTCACAGCAGTCACATCGTCGAGGTCATCAGGTGGAATTTCGGCTATGTATTCTTCATTTGGTAGAAAAGTGTTTGAGGCGAAGGACGCTAACGAAGCTGGGTTAGTAATCAATGAGTTGCTTGAAAAACTTAAAGAGAGGATGCCAACCCAATCAGAGTTTATGGCTGGTTTCGATCAAATTCATCTCACTAACAGCAACACAAAGCAAGCAAGCCTTGTTCGCTATATCTTGAAGGGGTTCGCCAGTCACCAAAAACTCGCATTTTCCGACGATGCAGCCAACTTGACGATCGAGCATATTTACCCACAGTCCAAAATGGATGGTCAATGGACACCCGAGGTAGTCGGGAGTCTGGGAAACCTTATTCTGCTCACATCTGCTGACAACGGTAAGATAAAGAATGATGATTTTTCAAAAAAGCTGATTACTCTCAAGTCTCTCACTGGTTCCGTTCCTAAAGATGTGTTGGACGCCAAAGATTGGACTATTGAACGGGTTAAGCAGCGAACACAGCAAATGGCTGAGACTGCATACAATCAGATTTGGAATATCGCGTAGGGTTCCTCCGGAGCCCTACGCGGGTCTCTCCAGAACAATACCTAAGGGTCGTTAGCAAACATCTGGATTGTCCGGCGGTTTATCTCAGCCGCCCGTGTTTTAGGGTCTGCGTAAAGCTCCAGCTCGCCCATCGCCCACATCCCCCACTGCTCAAGCAGCTTGTGGCGCTCGTGGACCAGCATCGCGCGATTGTAAGCTTGGACTGTTTTAGACCCAACAGAGTGAGCCAAGACCATCTCGGCTACGTCATCCGGTGCCGCGGCATCCTCCCGCGCCCACGTGCGGAAAGCTGCCCGCATTCCGTGGACGGTGACATTCGGCACGTAGGTTTGCAGCAACTTTCGCATGGTGTTGTCGGAAATCGGCTTTTTAGGATTGCTCGGCGAAGGGAACACGAGCTGGCTGGCTTTCGTCCTCAGCTCTTTCGCTGCCAACAAGACTTCGCGGGCGTGCAAGGTGATTGGAACTACGAACTCGTTTCGAGTCTTCATTAACTCGGCAGGGATGGTCCATTCAGTGAGGCTTTCGTCGAACTGGTCCCAGCGTGCATGGCGCACTGAGCCCGAACGCAGGGCAGTGAGGATAGTGAAACGCAAAGCCAACCCACCGACCACGTTTTGTCGTTTGAGTTTCCCCATCAGCGCAGGCAAGTCATGGTAGTCTATCGCTGGAAAATGCTTGGCAGTCTGTTGCTGTGGCCGCATCGTGCTGAGTATCCCAGCGGCAGGGTTGCCAGTTGTCCGGTATCCGCGCCCACATGCGAAGTCGAAGACTACAGAAATGCGCTGCAACACGCGGCTCGCAGTCGGTGGTTTTGTCGTCCAGATTGGATCAAGAACAGTTTCGATATCATCTTGATGTATCTCTGAAACGGCCAGATCCCCTAAGGTCGGAAATGCGTAAGTTTCAAGCGTTCGAATCCATTGGACAATATGTTTGGGGTGATTGTTGCTATTCTTAAACTTTCGTTCGTAAACGAGGTGAGCGAGCTCTTTGAAAGTTATAGACTTACCTTCATCCTCGCGCGTCTTCACCTTTGGGTTGCCGCCGCTTCTGGCGATCCGGCGGAGTTCGGTTGCCTTTTCTCGCGCTTCCGCTAAGGAAACCAAGCTTGCTGAACCGAGGCCGTAGTCCCGCCGACGTCCCCGAACGACCGTCCGCAGTATCCACCGTCTTGCCCCAGAGGGATCGACTTTCAAATATAGGCCGCCGCCGTCCGAGTGCCGTCCGGGAGCCGCTTTCCGAACAAATGCCGCGTTAAGTTTTTTTTCAAGGTGCGGCCCGGACTTTATGCGCTGCACACTTTCTGGATAGGGTGAACCGTCCATATCATGCCCCTCATTTCATCCCACATTATTTGCGGGAGGTTTGAGGCCAGATGTTGATGCAAACTTGTCAATATCCAGTAAATGTGGGGCTTTTCTGTGCCCTTCCGGCTTAAACCGGAAAAACTGGCGGAGAGACAGGGATTCGAACCCTGGGAACCCGTGAAGGCTCAACGGTTTTCGAGACCGCCCCGTTCGACCACTCCGGCACCTCTCCGCATCGGTGTGGTGCGTCCGTTTAGGATGGATTTTGCGGGGTGGCAAGGGGGGCTAGGCCAGTTTTCGCGGACACGGGGAATTTCATTGCTGACAGATGGATTTCGCCTAAGCTCTTGGGGTGGATCAACTTGAAAGGAATGCCCTGATGCGCCGTCTGTCCCGTTTGCCGTTAGCTTTATGTTTTGGATTGGCGGTCATGGTGTCGCTGATTGCACCGATGGCGCGGGCCGCCGACAGGGAAAGGGTCGATGCATTTCTGGAAGTCACAGGGTTTGATGTCGCCCTTGAAAGCATCCGGCTGTCTGCTGATTCCGCGCCGCAAATGCTGGGGATTGATGCGGATGCCTTCGGCTCTGAATGGTCGCGTCTGGTGCGCGAGGTATTCGAGACGGATTTGATGCTGGACATGGGGGCCGGTATTCTGGCGCAGGCGCTCAGCGATGAGGCGCTGGAACATGCGTCGGATTTCTATGCCAGCGATCTGGGCCAACGCCTGGTGGCCGCCGAAAACGCGTCGCATATGGAGGAAGACGATGCCGCGAAGGCAGAGGCGGGCGATGCGATCCTGAACGGGCTGCGCGGGATCGATTCTCCGCGTGTGGATCTGTTGGCGCGTCTGAACGGGGCAAGCGATGTCGAGGAGAGCTCGATCAAGGCGCTGCAAGAGGTGCAGATCCGGTTCCTGATGGCAGCGGCGGGCGCGGGTGTGATCGAATTGCAGATGGAAGAGCCCGACCTGCGCGAAGCGATGCGCGCGCAAGAGCCCGAGATGCGCGCCTCTATCAAAGAGAACGCGCTGGCGGGTGCGGCCTATACCTATCAGGCGTTTTCCGATGAAGAGGTGCTGGTCTATGCCAAGGCGCTGGAAGATCCGCAGATGCAGGAAGTTTACGCGCTGATGAACGCCGTGCAGTTCGAGATCATGGCGAACCGGTTTGAAGAGGTCGCACAGCGGCTTGGCACCATGCAACCCAGTCAGGACCTGTAACCATGCGCGCCTTTGTTCTTGCTGCTGGCCTGTGGATGCTGGCGCTGCCGCTTTGGGCCGACGCGCGGTCAACCGTGCTGGTGGATGTGCTGCGTCTTGGTGAACTGGCCGAGATTTTGCAGCGCGAGGGGTTGGAGAACGCGGAAACGCTTGATCGCGATATGCTGGGCGGGCAGGGCGGCGCGGGGTGGGCGCTGCAGGTGCGTGCCATCTACAACCCCGAACGGATCGTCGAAACCCTGCGCGGGGCATTGGATGCGGGCTTGCAAGGGCAGGCCCGCGAGGATGTCATTGCCTTTTTCGCGCAAGACACGGGCGCAAGGATCATCACGCTCGAGAACGAGGCCCGCGCCGCCATCACCGACCCCGAGGTGGAAGACGCCGCCCGTGCAGGTTTCCATGACCTTGAGGGCAGCGACGACCCACGTCTGGCGCAGATCACCACATTGATCGACAGTGGCGATATGATCGATCGCAATGTTACCGCCGCGATGAATTCCAACTTTCAATTCATGCGCGGGATGGCAGATGGCAACGCGCTGCAGATGACAGAGGCCGAGATGCTGGCCGACGTGGCGCAGCAGCAAGACGAGATCGCTCAAGACACGCGCGGCTGGCTTTATGGCTATCTGCTGCTGGCGTATTCTCCGCTGGAGGATGCAGAGCTTGACCGCTATATCGCCTTTGCGCAAAGCGATGCGGGGCGCAGCCTGAATACAGCGCTGTTCGAGGGCTTTGGCACCGCGTATGAAGACGTGTCCTATGCCCTTGGTCGCGCAGTTGCGTTGAACATGGTGGCCGAGGAATTATAGCCAGCCGCACCGCCTTTGCGATAAGTCCTGCGAGGCCCGTGCTGGCCCTTGACATCAGGGGGGCGGTGCATCATACGGCAAGCCTCAACCTAAGGGTGCCCGTTTCGGGTGCCTTTGTTATTTCATGAACATCCCGAAACGGGATGCGCTGTCCGAGGTGGGCCAAGGCCCGACAAACGCCCGAACGGGGACCACAGGATGCGGAAACAGTAAAGGAAGACGCATGTTTGCGGTCATCAAGACAGGCGGCAAGCAGTACAAAGTTCAATCCGGCGATATGCTGCGGGTAGAACGTTTGGCTGCTGACGCGGGCGAAACAGTCCAATTCAACGAAGTTCTCATGCTGGGCGGCGATTCCCCCAAGCTGGGTGCTCCTTTGGTCGCAGGGGCCGGCGTTCAAGCCGAGGTCGTCGATCAGATCAAGGGCGAGAAAGTCATTCACTTCGTCAAGCGCCGCCGGAAGCACTCTTCCAAGCGTACCAAAGGCCACCGTCAAAAGCTGACACTGGTCAAAATCGGCGAGATCCTGTCGTCCGGCGCGGATAAATCCGACGTCAAAGCGGCAATCGGCACCGGTTCCGTCAGCGCTGCTGCCGTGACAGCCATGGAAGAGCGTTATGCGCTGAACAAAACCGATCAGGCCGAAATGGCCAAGCGCGTGAAGAACAACCAGGCCGAAGAGAAATCGGCCAAGCCTGCCAAGGCGAAGAAGGCCAAAGCTGCACCCGCAGCCGAAGGTGCCGACGATCTGAGCAAGATCTCCGGTGTTGGCCCCGTCATCGTTGGCAAGCTGAACGGTGAAGGCATCACAACCTTCGCACAGATCGCTGCTTGGACAGACGCTGACGTCGAAGCTATCGAAGAGAAACTGTCGTTCAAAGGTCGCGTCGGTCGTGAAGACTGGATCGCACAGGCCAAAGAACTCGCAAAAGGCTAAGGAGAGACACCAATGGCACATAAAAAAGCAGGCGGCTCATCCCGTAACGGCCGCGACTCAGCAGGTCGTCGTCTTGGCGTGAAAAAATATGGCGGCGAAGCTGTCATTCCCGGCAACATTCTGGTGCGTCAGCGCGGTACAAAGTACTGGCCCGCTGAAGGCGTTGGCATGGGCAAGGATCACACGATCTTCGCAACCGTTGACGGCAAGGTCCAGTTCCACAAGGGGCTGAAGAACCGTACGTTTATCTCGGTCCTGCCAGCGGCAGAAGCCGCAGAATAAGCCGCACCCGAGAGGTTTGAAAATTTAGGGATCGGCGGAAACGCCGGTCCCTTTTCCATTTTATCGCCCAGTGTTCACCCAGGAAGGGAGGGGCCGTTATGTCACGATCAAACCGCCCCGAGCTGAGCGATGGCACCATCCGTCTGCGCGCGCCCGAACACCGTGACATCGACGCCCGGTTCAAGCTTGGAAACACGCCCGAGATCCACCACATGTTCGGGGCAGAGCTGAACGCCGTGCCGGTGATGACCAAGGCGCTGGCCGAACGCTGGTATGAAACGCAGTTGGTTGAACCGCTGGCCTGGGTCATCGAACATCGCGGCAAGATGATCGGTGCGCTGCGCCTGCACAGCCTGCGTCCGTGGGACGCCAGCGCCGATGTCGCGATCGGCATTCTCGCCCCCAAGAAACTGGGCAAGGGGTTGGGGACACGCGCGCTGCATCTGCTTGCGGCCCACGCCTTTGGCCCGCTGGCGCTGCACCGCCTCTCTGCCCGTGTGCTCGACATCAACGAACGCGCTGCGGCCTGTTTCACCAAAGTCGGCTTTGCCGCCGAAGGGCGTGCGCGGCAGTCGTCTTTTCTGGGGGGCGAATGGCACGACAACCTGTTGTTCGGGCTGATCAAACCTGATTACGCTCCGCCCGTCTATGACGCCAAGCCGCGGCAAAAGCGCAAAAAGAAGAGCCAGTCATGAGCGTCGCCCTGACATCCTTTATCGTCTTCGCTGCAAGCCAGATCGGCACACCCGGACCGGCGAATATGGCGCTGATGGCCACAGGCGCGCGCTTCGGCTTTCGCGCGGCAGTGCCTTTTGTCGCGGGCGTAGCCCTTGGCAAACAGCTGGTGATCTGGCCAGTGGGTTTCGGGTTGATGCAACTGGCCGACCGCGCGCCGGGGGTTTTCGTCGCGCTGAAATTCGCCTCTGCCGCCTATATCATCTGGCTGGCGTGGAAGGTTGCGAACCTGCGGTTGGGGCAGGGCGCACGAACCGAGGCCGCGCCGGGCTTTCTGGCCGGGCTGATCGTTCACCCGCTGAACCCCAAGGCCTGGGCGATGATCGTGGGCAGCTTCACGGCCTTCATCGCGCCCGGCACGCCTGCGCTGGCGGCGACGGCCACGGTGGCCGCCGTGCTGCTGGGATGCCAGATCGTGCTGCACCCCTTGTGGACGCTGGCCGGTGCGGGGATCGCAAAGACGGTCGCAGGCAGCGTTTGGGAGAAATATTTGATGTGGACCTTGGCCGCTTTGACGGTGGCCTCTGTCTTGTTCGTGCTGTTCGGAGGAGGGACATAACGATGGAAGATTTAACAGTGTCGCAACAGCAAGTGATTGAAACAGAACGGTTTGACCTGCGCCCTGTGCGCATGTCGGATCGTGGGATGATCGAACATTATGCCAGCGATCCACGGGTTGCGATGCGCACCGCATCCATCCCGCACCCGCTACCGCCCGGCGTGATCGAAAGCTTCATCACCCGTGCCACAAGCACCCCGCGGACAGAGGATGTCTGGGTCATGGACGGGCTGAAAACCGGCGGCTCCGAGGTGATGGGCGTGATTTCCCTGATCCGGATGGACCGCGATCAATCCGAAGTCGGCTATTGGGTCGCCCCTGCGTTCTGGAACACGCATCTCGCGTCCGAGGCGGTGCAAGCGCTGGTGCAGGCCAATCCGCTGCGCAACAAAAATATGTTCGCCTCGGTGTTTCGCGACAACCCTGCCTCTGCCAAAGTGTTGACAAATGCGGGCTTCCGCTATCTTGGCAATGCGGAAACCTATTGTCTGGCGCGCGAGACCTGCGTACCAACCTGGACGTATAGCCATAAACTATGACCACACGTGCCCCGAAAGGCCCTTTTGATGAAGTTTCTTGACCTGTGCAAAGTCTATATCCGCTCTGGCGCAGGCGGGGGCGGTTGCGTGTCTTTCCGGCGCGAAAAATATATTGAATACGGTGGTCCCGATGGCGGAGACGGCGGGTCGGGCGGATCGGTCTGGGCCGAAGCCGTCGACGGGCTGAACACGCTGATAGACTTTCGCTACCAGCAACACTTCTTTGCCAAGAACGGCCAGCCCGGCATGGGCAAGCAGCGCACCGGCAAGGACGGCGATGACATCATCCTGCGCGTCCCCGTGGGCACCGAGATCCTTGATGAGGATCAGGAAACCGTGCTGGCGGATATGACAGAGCTTGGTCAGCGCGTCGAACTGGCGCGGGGCGGCAACGGCGGCTGGGGGAACCTGCATTTTAAATCCGCGACGAACCAGGCACCGCGCCGTGCCAATCCCGGACAGGAAGGCGTGGACCGCACGCTGTGGCTGCGTCTCAAGCTGATCGCGGATGTGGGTCTGCTCGGCCTGCCGAACGCGGGAAAATCGACTTTCCTCGCCGCGACATCGAACGCGCGGCCAAAGATTGCCGATTATCCGTTTACCACACTGCACCCCAATCTGGGCGTTGTGGGGGTGGATAATACCGAATTCGTCGTCGCCGATATCCCTGGCCTGATCGAAGGCGCGTCCGAAGGGCGCGGTCTGGGCGATCTGTTTCTGGGCCATGTCGAACGCTGCGCGGTGCTGCTCCACCTGGTTGATGGCACGTCGAACACCATTGCCGAAGATTACCAGACCATCATCAACGAACTCGAAGCCTATGGCGGCGAGCTGGCGGATAAACCGCGGATCACCGTGCTGAATAAAATTGATGCACTGGATGAAGATGATCGCGTAACCGCCCGCGAGGAATTGGAAAAAGCCTGCGGCGGAGAGGTCATGATGATGTCTGGCGTGGCCCGCGAAGGCGTCACCGAGGTGCTGCGGGCTTTGCGTGGCCAGATTGACGACGACCGGCTGCGTTTCCGATCCGAAGATGAAGAAGAGGCACCTTGGCAACCCTAAGCGACGGCACCCGTATCGTTGTAAAAATCGGCTCGGCGCTGCTCGTCGATCGGGCCACCGGCCAGCTGCGCCGCGATTGGCTGCAAAGTCTCGCGCAGGATGTGGCGTGGCTCAAGGGGCAGGGCAAGGATGTGGTGCTGGTGTCTTCGGGCTCCATCGCTTTGGGGCGTGGTGTGCTTGGGCTCCCGCCAACCACGCTTGCGCTGGAACAATCTCAAGCCGCGGCCGCGGTGGGGCAAATCCGTCTCGCCCGCGCCTATGAAGAGGCGCTGGAACCCTATGGGATCACCGCCGCGCAGGTGCTTGTCACCCTGGAAGACAGCGCGGATCGTCGGCGGTATCTCAACAGCCGCGCCACGATGGAGCAGTTGTTGTCCATGGGGGCGGTACCCATCGTCAACGAGAATGACACCGTCGCCACGGACGAGATTCGTTTTGGCGACAATGACCGGCTCGCGGCGCAGATCGCCGTGACCGTGGCGGCAGACCGGTTGATCCTGCTGTCGGATGTGGATGGTTTCTATTCTGCCAACCCCAATGACGACCCCGATGCCATCCGCTATGATGTGATCGACACGATCACCCCAGAGATCGAGGCGCAGGCGGGCGATGCGGGCTCTGGTCTGTCCAAGGGCGGCATGAAGACAAAGCTGATGGCCGCGAAAACCGCGACCGCCGCGGGCTGCGCCATGGCCATCTCCGAAGGATCACCTTTGCGGCCTTTGCTGACCCTCGAAAACGGGGCCAACGCCACTTGGTTCACCGCGCAATCCGACCCCCAAACCGCGCGCAAACAATGGATTACGGCAATCAAACCGCGCGGCAGCGTCACATTGGATGCCGGGGCGGTGGCTGCCATGTCCAAGGGCAAGTCGCTTTTGCCCGCCGGTGTCACCGCTGTTTCCGGTCCCTTCGGGCGCGGCGACTCCGTCGCGCTGCTTGCCCCTGATGGGCGCCCCATCGGGCACGGGCTGACACGCTATACCTCGGCAGAGGCAGAGCTGATCAAAGGTCGTCAATCCTCTGAGATCGAGGCCATTCTGGGCGCGCCGGGGCGTGCTGCTTTGATCCATCGGGACGATCTTGCGCTTTCCTGACATCCAAATGGTTTAAAATCCTCGCCGAAGGCTTTAGGTAGAGGGCAACCCGAAATGACAAAAAAGCAGTAATTAGGTTATGACCTTGGATATGACACAGACAGACGACATTCCCGCGTTGATGGCGGATATTGGCGCGCGCGCCAAAGCCGCCGCCGCGACATTGGGCTTTGCCAGTGCCGACCAAAAGCAGACCGCGCTTGAAAAAGCCGCCGACGCGCTGATGGCCAGCAGCGCCGATATTCTGGACGCGAACGCCAAAGATCTGGCGTTTGGCCGCGACAAGGGTCTCTCTGACGCGATGATGGACCGGCTGTTGCTGGATGATGCGCGCATCAGTGCCATCGCCGACAGCCTACGTAGCATCGCCGCACAGGATGATCCCGTGGGGCAGGTGCTGACCGAATGGGATCAGCCGACGGGTCTGAACATCCAGCGCGTGCGCACGCCTTTGGGTGTCATCGGTGTGATCTATGAATCGCGCCCGAATGTGACCGCGGATGCCGGTGCGCTTTGCCTCAAGGCGGGTAATGCCGTGATCCTGCGGGGCGGCTCCGAAAGCTTCCATTCCTCGCGCGCGATCCATGC
>PVBE011178227.1_pt1 | contig 29137 bp, 20 predicted proteins | sample 1631181 | NCBI WGS metagenome assembly PVBE01 (sample SAMN08397723, study PRJNA350692) | Marine metagenome, whole genome shotgun sequencing project. | isolation source: water | place: Pacific Ocean | collected 2012-04
CCGGATTTCAAGGGCCGCTGACCGTGCCGATACCTCCTCCGAACCGCCGCGCCGCTGCGCTCGTCTTCCTAATCGCGTTCGCCGCAGCCAGTCCCGTCGTCGCCGACGACACGCTGCCCGCCATCGAGACGGCGCAGGGTAGTGTGCTGATCGGCAAGGGGGAGCCCTGGCTGGTGTGGGCAGACCCGGCCCGCGGCCCGGACACGTGGCCGCTGAGTCACCCCCCGTTGAACCGGGTCTCCCTCGCCGATCTCGCGCCCCCGGGCGTCGTTCTCTCCCGGGATCGGGCCATTCCGCTCTATCCGAACGCCGAGGTCGGCCAACCGCGCGGCACGTGGGTTGCGGACACCCTCGCCCCCTACACCGGGCTCTCCCTGTCGACCTGGACAGCCGGCGCCACCGCACGCGACGCGGAAGCCCTGCACCGCTGGCAGTCAGGGGCGCGCGAGCCGAGTCGAACGGCCATGGTCTACGACTCCGGCACATCGGCGACCACCGGCGCGATCCGGGCGGTGCCGGAGTCGGGTTTGCAGAACCTCTACTTCGCCCGCTCCTTCCGCATCGACGATCCATCTCGTGTGGCGGCGTTGCAGATGGAGATCGAGTTCTCGGCCGGCGTGATCGTGTGGATCAACGGTCGACTCGTGGCTCGGCACCACATCGCCCCTGGTTTCGAGGCGCACGGCAACGCAGGCACACCGTACTGGCTCCCCGACCACGTCAACCAGACGATGTTCCGGCGCTGGCAGATGACCTGGCTCGGCATCGATCCCTCGGTGCTGCGCCCCGGCGACAACCTGATCTCCGTGGCCGTGTACAAGCGCCCGACGGGCGGGCCGCGGGCGTTCTACTTCGACCTCGGCCTAGAGGCCCACGACGAACCCGGATACACGAAGCCGCCCTATCTGCAGCACCTTGGCCTCGAGCGGGTCACCGTGATGTGGGAGACGAACGTCACCGGGTTCAGCTACGTCGAGTTCGGAACGAACGCCGACGACCTCGACCGCGTCGCCGTCTCGGCGCAGATCGCCTCTGCCCATCACGAGGTGGTGCTGCCGCACCTGAGACCGGACACCCGCTACCATTACCGGGTTCGCACGGTGTCCGCGAACGGCGACGTCGTGCCGCCGAGCGAGGTGCGATCGTTCGTGAGCGGGACACCGCCTGGCACGTCGTTCACGTTCATGGCGTACGGTGACAACCGCACGCATCCCGAGATTCACCAGCCCCTGATCCGACAGATGTGGGACGACGCGGTCGGCAGCAACGCTCGCTTCGTGCTGTCGACCGGCGATCTCGTGACCAACGCCTCTCCCTGGCGAGAGTGGCAGGACGAGTTCTTCGAGCCCGCGCTGCCCCTGATGAGCCGTTTCCCCTATTACACGTCGTTGGGGAACCACGAGGGGAACCACGAGAGCTACTATCACTACCTCGATCTGCCCGGGAACGAGGCCTGGTACAGCTTCGTCAACGGAGACGCGGAGTTCTTCGCGCTGAACTCCAGCGCGGCCTACACGACCGGCTCACCGCAGGCGGTCTGGTTGGAGGGAGCCCTCGCCGCGTCGACGGCGCGTTGGAAGATCGCGTTCTTCCATCACCCGCCGTACGCGTGCACGCCGACGCGGAAGCCGGGAGACCTGGGTATCCAGGAATTCGTCGTTCCGCTTCTGGCACGCTACGGTGTCGACCTGGTGCTGCTCGGGCATGACCACTTGTACGGCCGCAGCGCCGAGATCGACGGTGTCCGATACGTGATCACCGGCGGGGGCGGAGCGCCCCCGTACCCGGCCGAGCCAGATGAAATCAACGAAATCTGCATACGCGAGTACCATTACTGTATGGTCGACGTGAGCGAACACGCACTGCATCTCCGGGCGATCGCGCTCGGAGGGGTTCCACTGGACGACTTCGTCATCACCCACTGAAGGTCCATGTCGGACGAGGCCGAAAACGGTCCGCGGGGAGAGGAGAACCAGGACAACGGCTGGGAACGCGAGGAAGAAGCGACCCACATGATGTCGAAGTACGAGAAGCTCGCGGTCGACGCCATGACCGGCTCGGGACCGAAGACCGCCGCGCGCGTCGCCGACTTCGATCTCGGTGGAGCCGTGCCGCGCCAGGAGCCGGCAAACCGACCCTTCCAGTCGAAGGACATCTACGTCCGGCTCGAGAACACCATCTACGGCCCGATCACCCAGGACGAGCTCTCCGAGATGTTGGAGAGCGGGCACCTGACCGGCTTCGAGAGCGCTTCCGCCGATCTGCGGCACTGGACGCCTCTGATCTACCACCCACGCATGACGCTGAGCGGGGAGATCGACCCCGACGCGACGCACGAGCTGCTCCACGGACACAGTACACTCCCGACTGCGTCGCGAGCCCCGAACGCCGTCGACCTCGAAGCCCTGGCCGACCTTGACGACGACGCCCCGCTGCCGGGTACGCCGTTGGCGGCCATCTTGATCAGGCCGATGCGCGTGTCCCGGAAGACCGGGCTCCCGCTTCCGGTGCACGCCGACCTCGCCGAAGAGTCGATCGACCGCGTCATCCAGCGCACGGAGATCTCCGACCAACAGGCCGCCGCCGGTGCCCAGGCTATCGCCGACCTGGGAATCGTCGGCCCGGCCCTCGACGAAGAGGCCGCTTCGCGCCTGGCTCTCCCGGATGACGCGGAGGAGATCGACCCCGACGTGCCCGACCGGGCAGCGGTCGCGAGGGCAGATACGAGCGGGGCCGTGGAGTTGGACATCGAGGTCGACGTCGTGTTCGTCAACGAAGACGGCGTCGAGACGACCGACGAGCCGGACGCGGAGTCCGACGACGAGCCAGAACTGGTGCTCGACCCCGAGGTGCCGGACGACATCGACCTCGAGGCCGCACTCGACTCGGTCGGCGCCGATGAACGTGCCGGCGACGACGACGAGCCACGAGCCGGACGCGGCGGGTCCGAGCGCTCGGGGATCGGCGGGTTCCTGATCGGTCTGATCATCTTCGCGATCGTGATCGCGGCGGTCTATGTCCGGATCGTGCGGACGACGCCGAGCCCCGGCACGCCCGCTCCGACGCCCATCGGCGTAGAGACGACCCCAGAAAGCGCCGGCACCGACGAGGCGGCGACGGGTTTCGTCGCTCTGGGTTCCGGCGAAGCACCGGCTCCCGCGGTCGGCGAGGGTTCCGCCGTGCCGACCGAAGGCTCCGCCGAGCTCACCGAGGGCTCTGCCGACGGGCCCGTTGCCGCGGAGCCAACCCCCACCGGTGTCGATGGCGTGGACCCCTGAGCACGTGACACGGGCGCCTCAGCTCCCGATCGTCGCGTTGTGCGCCGCTCTCCTCGCCGGGTGTGGTCACGTGCCCAGAGCGCTCGACGGCGCAACCCTGGGTATCGACACCGCACTGCGGCTCGCCGATGCCGAGTCCGAGCGCACCCGGAGCGCCGAGAGCGTACGCGGCGCTCGCGACGTGGTCGCCCACGCGGTCGATCTGTCCCCGGACCAGCTCTCGAGGACGTCGTATATCCGTGCGGTCCGAAGCGGCGATCTGGAACGAGCCGCGAGGGTCCGTGCCGTTTGGTTCCCGCCGCCGAACGCCCCCAAGGTCACGGTCGCGAGTATCCGGTTCGCCCTGGCCAATCGGGACTTCGGATCGGCCCGGTCGCTGGCTTGGGCGGCGGTATCACGCATGGCCGCCCACCGACCGGCAATGACTCGCCTCTGGTACACCACGTGGACCGAGGACGACGTCTTCTTCCCGGCGAACGGCCGCGCTCGCGAGCTCGACCCCGCCATCGACCGGATCAGCTGGTTGGGCGGCGGCAGCACCCTCACCTTCCGTTTGGTGTCCGGGGACACCACGGTTCGCGCGTTCAAGCCGACACAGCTCCGCTATCAGTCCAGCCCGCGCGGCGAGATCGCCGCCTACCGGCTCTGCTCGCTGATCCATTGCGGCTTCGAGATCCCCCACAACGACGAGGTTCGCATCTCCCGCACGCGGATGCTCGAGCTGAACGGCCGCGACGATGCGCGGGCGGTCGCTGACTTCGACCGCCGCTACTCCGACCTGATCTGGTTCGAAGAGGGCGACGAACGCTGGCTCCACGGCGCGTCCGAAGCGTGGGTGCCGGAGTATCGGGAGTTCGGCATCGAGTTCACCGACCACTGGCACTTCCTCGTCGACGGCGACGCGGGCCGGGTGTCGCTGGCAGCGGTGGAGATCGAAGACGTGCTCCGCCCTGTCTTCAACACGCGAGGCCGCCGCAGAGACCCGTCTGCCGGCGACACCGGCGACCTCGACGGCGTCGAGCTGGCCCGACAGCTGTCGAACCTCCACGTCTTCGACTTCCTGCTCAACAATTGGGATCGCTACTCGAGGCGCTACCCGGGCGCGAACACCCACTGGCACCGAGACCACATCATCTCCATCGATAACGGCGCCGCCTTCCCGCGACGAGGCACCCATCACACCTTGTCGGGCCGCGTCGAGAGACGGACCTCGCCGGTGCGGGTCTTCTCGCGGCGCACGATCGACGCGATCCGATGGATGCAGCCGACCGCGGTCTTCCCGATCCTCTTCCCGCCCAGCCCCCACTTCGACGAAAAGACCGAGTTCTCCCAGTTCCTCGACCGCCGAAAGATGCTCCTCGCCCGGGTCGACGAGATCGTCGCCGAACACGGGGAGGAACGGGTGTTCATCCTGGATTGATCGCAGCGCCGATGCGGAGCGACAGCGACTCCCAATCCGAGCACGCGGCCAGCAGGAGCTCGGTCATCGCATCGACTCCCACGGCGAGACAGGCCTCATCGACGTCGAAACGCGGCGTATGGATCTGGTGGACGATGCCTCGCGCTTCGTTGCGTACGCCGAGGAAGAGGTAGCAGCCGGGAACGCGCCGCGAGAATGCCGCGAAGTCCTCCGCCCCCATCTGCGCAGGCATGAGGACGAAACCGACGTCGGGAAGCGCGCTCGAGATCACCTCGCCCGCGAAGTCCTCGAGCCCGGGGCGATTCTCCGTCAGGTGCGTGCCACGCACGAACGAAAGCCGAGCCGAGCATCCATGGGCCTGCGCGGTGCTCTCGACGATCTCCCTCGCGCGGGACATCGCGAGATCGCGCATCGCGTCGTCGTGCGTCCGGAGCAGGCCCCGCAGGCGGGCTCGATCCGGGATCACATTGTACGCATTGCCGCCTTCGAAGCGGCACACGCTGAGGACGCACGGCGAGCGGGTGTCGACGTTGCGTGACACGACCTGCTGCAAGGCCTGCACGATCGCCGCGCCGGCAAGGAGCGGATCGGCCCCGTCCTGCGGGTAGGCGCCGTGGGCCATCCGCCCCGTGATCTCGATGTCGAAAAGATCGCTGGCCGCCCAGACGGTGCCCCCGGTGTAGCCGAGCTGCCCGACGTCGAGGTTCGGCATCACGTGCAGGGCGAACGCGGCGTCGACATCAGGGTCCGACAGCGCCCCCTCCTCGACCATCTTCTCCGCTCCGATCACCTGGCCCGGGCCCGGAGCGGCCTCTTCGGCCGGTTGGAACACCAGCTTCACGCGTCCGCGCAGATCGGCGCGTCTGTTCACGAGTGACGCCGCCACGCCCAGGCCGATCGTCGTGTGCACGTCGTGCCCGCAGGCGTGCATCACGCCGGGGTTCTCGCTGACGTAGTCGTGGTCGCCCTCTTCCTGGATCGGAAGAGCGTCCATGTCGGCGCGGAAGAGCAGGGTCGGCCCGGGGTGATCCCCCTCGACCACCGCGATCACCCCGTGCCCGGCGACCCCGGCGCGCGCCTCGATGCCGAGCGCAGTCAGGGTCCGCACGACGGCCGCGGCCGTTCGACCTTCTGCGTGCGAGAGCTCGGGGTTTCGGTGGAGATCGCGCCGGATCTCGACGAGTTCTGTGGGTGACAGACGCATCAGGGTTCCTCTCTGACGACGGACGAAGCGAAGGTCTCCGCGGCCTCGTTCATGCGTCGGATACCTTCCTCCAACGTGCCCGCCGGTGTCGAGTAGCTGACGCGAAGCAGACCGGCGGCACCGGAGCCGAACGCGCTGCCCGGGATCGTGATCACGCCCCCGCGAACGAGGTGGCGAGCCAACGCGACGTCATCCGAGATCCCCGGACGCTCGACCAGCAGGTAGAACGCGCCGTCGCCACTGACGATGGACCACCCGGTCTCTTCCAACGCCCCGACGGCCTGCTCGCGCCGGTCTCGGAGCGTCGCCGCGAGGCGCTCGACGCCCGCGCGCGCGGCGGCGTCGAAGCCCCCGAGCGCGGCCTGCTGCACCAGCGTCGACGCCGAGGTGACCAGCTGCTGCTGGAGCGCCACGAGCGGGCCGACGAGCCCGGGTTGGGCGATCAACCAACCGATGCGCCAGCCGGCCATGCCGTGGCTTTTCGACATGCCGCCGAGCACCACCCCGCCCGCGGGCTCGACGTCGAGCATCGAACCGTGACCGGGCCGGCCGTGCTGCAACGATCGGTAGATCTCGTCGCTTAGCCACGCGACTCCGCGCTCGGCCAACCCTCGGCCGATGCGCGTCCACTCGTCCGCATCGGCGACGGCGCCGGTCGGATTGCCCGGGCTGCACAACACGACGAGGCGGGTCGGCGGCGTCAACGCCGCCCGGATGTCCTCCCAGCGCGGTCGAAAGCCGACCTCGCGAGAGAGGGCGTAGGCGACCGCTCGACCTCCGGCCAACTCGGCGAGCGTCCGGTAGACCGGGAAGCCGGGGTCCGGGAAGAGCACATCGTCCCCAGGGTCGACGAGCCCGAGCATCGCGAGGGCGATACCCTGCTGCACGCCGTGGGTGATGATGACGCGGTCCGGAGCCACCTCGAGAGAATCCCCGACCCGCTCTCGGAGCGCGGGCAGTCCGGCGGGCGGGCGATAGGGTGCGCGCCGCGTCTCGATGGCGGCCCGCGCGGCGGCGCAGACCCCCGGGGCGACATCGGCGTCGGCCATGCCGAGGCCGAGATTCACGGCGTCAGGCGCCGCTTCGTCCATGATCCGGCGGATCAGGGTCACCCGCAGGTCCGCGATGCGGCGAGCGGGTCGCATCGACAGGCCGGACGCACTCAACGCAGGTCGCCTTCGAGCGCCGCCCTCAGGTCGGTCTTCTCGTCGCGATACTTCACGATGACGGGGCATTGGACGTGCAGGCCGTGCTCCCGGGCGAACGAGCTCCCGCCGATCGGCCGGCTACCGGGTACGACGACCGCATCGGCCGGAATCTCCAACGGTTGTTCGCTGTTGGCGCGGTACACGGTCTCGTTGACGAGGTCGTAGACCGGCGTCGACGCGGTCAGGATCACCCCCGCCGCGACCACCGCTCCTTCGCGCACCAGGGTTCCCTCGTAGATCCCCGCGCCACCTCCGACGAGGACACGATCCTCGACGACGACCGGACGCATTCCGATCGGCTCGAGCACGCCCCCGATCTGCGCCGCGGCCGAGAGGTGGACACCGCGCCCGATCTGCGCGCACGACCCGACGAGCGCGTGCGAATCGATCATCGAGCCGTCGTCGACGTACGCCCCCACGTTGACGTACATCGGCGGCATGCAGGTCACGCCACGCCCAAGGTACGCGCCGGCCCGCACGGACGACCCTCCAGGCACGATGCGGGTCGAGCGCTCGACGAAGGCGGGACGCTGGATCGGGAACGTGTCCTTGTCCGCGAAACAGAGCGGATCGCCGCCTCCCTGCTCGACGATTCGACCGATGCGGAAACCGAGGAGGATCCCCTCCTTGACCGCGGGGTCGACGCGCCACTCCCCGTCGGAGTCCCGCGAGGCCGCACGGACCTCGCCGGACTCGAGGAGGGCGACGAAGTCGTCGAACGCCGCGCGAACCTCGGCGGTCGGTTCCCGAACGCCGCTCGCATAGGCCGCGCGAATTGCTTCCAACATGGTCGTTTTCCTCGGTTCGCCGCTTGCGCGGGAGCGTCGTTGCGCTCCGGCGCCGGGGTCCGTACACAGTCAGAACCCCGACCGGACGTCAACCGCCGACCCCGCGAGGGTGTTCCGAGTCCCGACCGCAACGCCCGGGCGCACCCGTTGGATCTCCGCGCACTCAATCCACAGCAGGCCGAAGCCGTTCGCCACGGCGATGGTCCGATTCTCGTCCTCGCCGGTGCCGGCAGCGGCAAGACGCGCGTCATCACGACCCGGGTGGCGCACCTGATCGACCGCGGTGTCCGGCCCGAGAACATCTTGGGAGTCACGTTCACGAACAAGGCCGCCGCCGAGATGCGAGGGCGGGTCGCGGAGCTGCTGGGCGACGAACCCGCCCGCGACGTTCACCTCGGCACCTTCCACGCCCTGGGCGCCTGGCTGCTGCGCCGTGAGATCGGCGCGCTCGGATTCGACCCCCGGTTCACGATCCTCGACGAGTCTGACCGGCGACGAGCGATCCGGCAGGTTCTCAAGGAGCTCAACATCAGCGCCGACCGGAACGAGCGCGCGGTGCTCTCGGTCATCTCGCGCGCCAAGAACGCCCGCACGACACCGGCGGAGCTCCCCGACGTGCGCTTCGATCCGGCGATGCCTCGCGCCCAGCGCGCCTTCGAGCGCTACAATCTGGCGCTGAAGAACCTCAACGCGGTCGACTTCGACGACCTCCTGCTGCTGCCGACCCGGATCTTCGAGGCCCACCCGGAGGTGCGCCAGAAGTACCGCCAACGCTTTCGTTACGTGTTGGTCGACGAGTACCAGGACACGAACGCGATCCAGCTCGCTTTCCTTGGCCAGCTCGTCGGTCCGCCACACAATGTCATGGCCGTCGGGGACGATGACCAGTCGATCTACGCCTTCCGCGGCGCGGTCGCCGACAACATCCTCTCGTTCGGCGACCGATTTCCTTCGGCGAAGGTCATCGCGCTCGAGCAGAACTACCGCTCCGTGACGTCGATCCTCGACGTGGCGAACGCGGTGATCTCCCGCAATCAAGAGCGGCACGACAAGCGGCTGTGGAGCGAGCTGGGCACAGGCCCCCCGGTCGAGGCCGTCGAGCTGGAAAACGACTTCGACGAGGCCGACTGGATCGCCCGACAGATCGCCGGAGAGTCGGGGAGCGACAATCGATCGCTGCACAACTTCGCGGTGCTCTACCGGGCGAACCCACAGCTCGATCTGCTCGAGGAGGCCCTCCGCAAGCGCGACATCCCGTATCGGATTCTCGGCGGTCAGAGCGTCTTCGACCGAAAGGAGATCAAGGACCTGCTCGCCTATCTGCGACTGCTCACCAATCCCCGCGACGACCTGGCGCTACGCCGGGTGATCAACTTCCCGACCCGCGGTGTGGGCACCACCTCGATGGCGCGCCTCGTCGAGCACGCGCGGACGACCGGGAGACCCCTCTTCGACGTGATCCGCGACCCCGCGGCGCGGCAGGGGATTCCCGCCAGGACCTCGACGAACCTCGGCAAGTTCGTCACGACGATCGAGCGGGCGCGAACCCGCCTCGCACAGGAACCTGCGGGCGCGGTCGGCGACGTCATCGGCCAGCTGCTCGACACGATCGGCTTCGAGGCGGCGATCAGGGCCGCCGAGAAGAGCGCGAACGTCGCCCGAATCCGCTGGGAGGGAGTCCAGGACGTGGTCGACCGGATCGGCTCCGAGCGCGGCGACAGCGCGTGGAGGACCCTGGAGAATTACATCCAGAAGATCTCCCTGGAGACCGGCCCGGCGTCCGACAAGGAGAGCGACCCACGGGGGCGAGTCACCCTGTCCACCATCCACTCGAGCAAGGGGTTGGAGTTCCCCGTCGTATTCCTCTGCGGCTTGGTCGAAGACCTGCTGCCGCACATCCGTGCGAAGGAGGAGACCGGTGGGATCGCCGAGGAGCGGCGGCTCTGTTACGTCGGCATGACGCGCGCCCAACGGCGCCTCTTCCTGACGCATGTCCGGACGTCGCTCTTCCGCAACGAGCGCATTCGGAGGAAGCCGTCGCGCTTCCTCGCCGAGGTCCCCCCGGAGCTGATCCGTCGTCGCCAGGACGACCAACCGTCGGCTTGGGAAGCGGAACAGGATCGTCTCAACACCGAGCGATTCGCACAACTCCGCGCGCTCCTGGAGCCACGCTGATGCGACGACGCGCCGGACTCCGACATCGGCGGCCCCTGTCGAGACGGGAGCTCCTCGCGTGGTTCGGGGCTTCCGCCGCCCTCGCGGCCGTCCCTACACGGGCCGTCGCGTTCGGCGAGGACTCGCTCTTCGACATGCCGCTCGTGCGTTACGACGCCCCGAGCTGGAATCCACGCCCCACCGCGATCCGCAGGCTCCTGTTGGAGCTCGAGATGACCACGAGCGTGGAGATCGTTCGCGAGCCGGCCGTCGTCGAGTTCGCGCTGGCGGATCTCGTCGAGACGCCGCTCGTCGTCTTGGCGGGAGACCGGGAGTTCCCCCCGTTCGATCCCGCCGCACGCGAGGCGCTTCGTGCCTTCCTCGCCGCTGGAGGCCTGCTCTTCGTAGACTCCTGCGAGGGGAGAGCCGACGGCGCGTTCGCCGACGCTGTGCGCCGGGAGATCGCCGAGTGCCTCCCCGATGCGCCGCTCGCCCCTCTCCCGGCGGATCACGTCCTGTACCGGTCGTTCTACCTCGTGGAGCCGGGACCCGGGCGGCTCCAGGTCGCCGACCTCGAGGGGGCCGTCCTCGACGACCGGCTCGCGGTCGTCTTCTCCCAGAACGACCTCCTCGGGGCGTGGGCGAGAGACAACTACGGCAACTGGGAGTTCGAGATGCATCCGGGCGGGGACCGTCAGCGACAGATGGCGATCCGCTTCGGGGTCAACCTGGCCATGTACGCGCTCTGCCTCGACTACAAGGAAGACCAGGTTCACGTGAACTACCTCCTCCGACGAAGACGATGGCACGTGGATTGAGCCAGATGCCCTCCGCACCGCGGGCCGAACGGGGCCGTCGATGCTGAGCGGACTCGGCGAATTCAACCGCGGCACGCTCCTGTTCCTCGGCGAGCTCACCCGATGGCAGATCGGCCTGCTCATCGTCATCGCCATCGGCATCTGGGGGCTGACCTGGCTCGACCTGCGCGACCTCGGCCGCGCCCGCCGGGCCACGTTGCTCGCGCTTCGTGCCGCCGCGCTCGGGCTCGTCCTGCTCCTGGTGTTGGAGCCCGCTCTCGAGCTGAAGCACGTCAGCGTGGTCCGGAATCACGTAGCGGTCCTGGTCGACACGTCCGAGAGCCAGGCGCTGTCGACGGGAGATGGCTCGACCCGGATCGAACGCGCTCGAGACCTGCTCGAACGCATGCGACCGATCTTCGGGACACCCGACGAGGAACACATCTACGACCTCTTCTCCTTCGACCGCGAGCTCGCAGAACTCGACCCTGACGACATCGGGGAGCTCCCGATGGCCGCCACCGGCGATGCCACGCATATCCTCGAAACGGTGGAGGCCGTGGTTGACCGATTCGGGCGCCGCGAGCTCGGAGGAATCGTCGTCATCTCCGACGGAGTCGACAACGGGTTGCTCGGCGCCCGCATGCGCCGCGGCGAGTCCCTGGACGCCGAGACGCTCGAAGCTCTCGCCGCCCTCGACGTGCCGATCCACACCTTTGCCACCGCCGAGCCCGGCGAGATCCGCGACGTCGCGGTCGAACGGGTGCTTTACGACGACTTTGCCTTCGTCCGGAACGCCGTATCGGTCGTGGTCGAGCTCCGCGTACTCGGATTCGACGGCGAGACCCTACCCATCACGTTGAGCCGCGAGGGGGTCCCTCTGCGCCAACGCAACGTCGAGGTGCTGCCCGGCCGGTCCAGGTACCGCGTGCAATTCGAGTTCGTGCCGGAGCTGATCGGCAAGGAGATCTACTCCGTCGAGACGCCTCTCCGGGAAGGAGAGGCCGTGTCCGAGAACAACCGCGAGTTCTTCGTACTCAAGGTCATCCGGGACAAGATCCGCATTCTGCAGGTCGTCGGCAGGCCGAGCTGGGACGTCCGCTTCCTGCGCCAGCTCCTCAAGGGAAACCCGAACGTGGACCTGATCTCGTTCTTCATCCTGCGCACCCAGGACGACCTCCATCGGGGGTCCGATGACGAGCTCTCCCTCATCCCCTTCCCCACCGACGAGCTCTTCAACGAACAACTCGGCAGCTTCGACCTGATCATCTTCCAGAACTTCGACTACGGCCCCTATTCGATGCGGCAATACCTCCCGCTCGTCCGCGAGTACGTGCGCTCGGGCGGAGGTTTCGCCATGATCGGCGGTGACTTGTCGTTCGCGTCGGGTGGGTACGCCGTGACCGAGTTGGCCGCCGTGTTGCCCGTCGGCCTGCCGGCCGGAACAGACCCGCGCACGCTGATCGACGAATCATCGTTCCGCCCCGTGCTGACGGATGCGGGCAGTCGACACCCGTTGACGAGGCTGACCTTCGGCCAGCGCGAGAACGCGGAGCTCTGGCGAGCGCTGCCGACGATGCGGGGCACCAACGTGGTCCTCGAAGCGCGCGAAGGTGCGGTCGTCCTGGCCACACACCCGCGGCTGCAGGCCGGCGAAGCCCCGATGCCGGTGCTCGCCGTGAGCGACGTCGAAGAGGGGCGATCGATGGCGATGACCTTCGACAGCTCGTGGCGGTGGAATTACGAGCACGTCGAGCGCGGTGGATCGTCGGGGCCGTACACGAGCTTCTGGAACAGTGCGATCCGCTGGCTGATCCGGGATCCCGAGCTCAACCTCGTGCAGGTCGAGGTGCCGCGAGAGATCTACGCCCCCGGCGAGCGCGTGGAGGGATCGGTCCGGGTGTTTCGCCCGGACTACGAAGCGGCGGCCGGGGTCTCCGGGCGCCTGACACTCCTGCGTCGGGATCTCGACGCGCTGGCGATCGACGAGCGAGAGGTCGTCGACGAGCAGGAGTTCACGGCCGACGAATTGGGCCGCCATGCCTTCGGGTTCGAGCTCGACGAGCCGGGTGCGTACGCGATCGTCGCCGAGGCAGACCTCGACGACGGCTCCTCGTTGCGTGACGAGGAGATCCTCCTGGTGGTGCGGCGCAGCCGCGAGTTCCGTGACGTCGAACCGAGACCGGAGCTGCTCGCGGCGCTCGCCGGAGCGGCAGGCGGCCGATCCGACGACGCCGAGGGTGGGCGTCCGAGGGGGCTGGACCTGCGACCGGCCCGGGTCGAGGAGGTCAACCGGCGACGGGTCATCGACGTCTGGAACAGCCCGTTTCTCCTTGCCCTCATCGCCCTCGTGCTGGGTGTCGAGTGGTCGTTGCGGCGGCGATGGCGGCGCGCCTGAGGAGCCCCGGCCGGCCTGACGAACGAGCCGAGCCGCACGCCCATTTGCCATTCGGCCCGCGGTTGTTAGAATCCACCGAATTCCACGGGACCCTTCCGACGACTTGCACGAGACGATCACATTCCCAGTCGCCTACTGCGCTGCGTGCAGCCGCGACGTGATCGTCGGCCACGAGCTCGACGAAGAGGATCGTTGGGTCGGCACCTGCACACGTTGTGGTGCGGTCGTCTCGCTCGCCGACGCGCGCTCAGTCGCCCCGGCGACGGCCTCCGCGCTCGGCTACGCGCTCGGCGACGGCGACGACGCGTGCGGGGCAGACAGGGGCTGTGGAAGTTGCGGGACCCCAATTCGTGTGCGCCACGACGATGGCCACGCCGCCAGCAGGATGTGAACCGGATGTTCTTCGAAGTCCACCTTCCGTCTCCCGAGTCCAAGCGCTACGAGACCCAGCTGCAGATCGAGGCCTCTTCGTGGAGGTCAGCGCTGTTCACCGGGCTCGCGCAGTCGAACGATGTCCCGGATTCCCTCGATGGCTTCTACGTCGACATCGGCGAGGAAGAGATCCGAGTCACGGATCCGAACAATCGGCGGGTCATCCGGATCGTCAACATCGACGAGACCCAAGCGCAGAAGTCCCAGATCATGAAGGCCATGACGGGGCAGTTCCGTGCTATCCCCACGGCAGAGCCTCGACCTCGGCGGAAGTCGACGGCGGGCGCCGGCGCCCGCTCCGTCGGATTCGAGGACAAGGCGACCGGCGCCTTCCGGCCCATCGTCTCCACCGAGATCAAGAAGCCGAACGGCGAGTCCGGAATCGAGGGACGCGTTCTCCAGGAGACGGTCCAGCCGAAGCCGGAGCCGACCGAGTCGATCATCGAGCTCGCCGCTCCCGTCGCCGAGGCCGTCGCCGAGACTCCCGCCGAGCTGGAGAGCATCTCGGAGACCGCACTCGAAGACGTGTTCCTGGAGATCACGACGATCTTCGAGCCCGAGTACGCGATGGAGGACGCGATCGACTTCGTCCTCAACCTCGCCACGAAGTACATCCCGTCGGGTACCGGCGGCGTGCTCTTCGCCTCGGATCAGGCCGATCACCTCTACTTCGCGGCATGCCGCGGTCGTGGCAAGAAGAAGCTGCTCCAGGCCGAACTCAGCATCCGCGCAGGGGTTCCCGCCCACAGCCTTCGTGACGGGTTGGCCCTCTCCATCACCGACCCCGAGAACGACGACCGCCACACCGACGAACTGGCGAAGAAGTCCGGTCTGAAGCCCGACTCACTCTGCTGCGCCCCGATCCAACACGGAGATCGCGCGTTCGGCGTCATCCTCCTCGTGAACCGTCAGCAGCGTTCGTTCTACTCCCAGTACGACTCGAACATCGCATCGTACATCGGGTCCCAGATGGGCAAGTACATCCAGGATCAGCTCGACGCCGCACCCCTGGAGTAGCGCGTCTCGCCCTCTTCGCTCCTCTGCGGCTTGGCGGCTTGGCGGCTTGGCGGCTTGGCGCGAGTCTGCAGAGCGAATCTCGCGCAAAGACGCAAAGGCACAAAGGGACGGACGGCGCCTTGGGCTCAGAAGGTTGGGTAGCGGCTGCGCGCGTGGGTGTCCCAGACGCGTTCGACGATGGTCGCCACCTCTGAGCGGCGCGCCGTGGGATCGACCGGACCGCCGGTGTCGTGCACGAGCAACACGAGATCGCCCCACCGCTCGATCACCAGGACGGCGGAGGCGACCTCCGACGACCAGCTCCGGCCCTCGCCCGATACTCGCTCGACACGCTCGGCGGTCTCCAGCCAGGGCACCGTCAGCCGCGACGCCACGGCGGCGAACGCCTCTGCGTCGCCCTCACTGTCCCAGACGCTCAGCCACACGAGTCGGTCACGCCCGGGCTCCCCTTCGAAGCGCCAAGCCTCGAGCCGGTCTCCGTCCCAACCTTCGACCGCACGCTCGACCGCGGACATCGTGACGACGTCGGCCAGGAGCTGACGCAGCAAGGATCCAATCGCGAACTCGCCGAAGACGTCGACCATGTACCGATCGGCGACGGGATCGGACGCATCGAACGTCAGCCACGTCGGTGCATCTGTCCTGTAGCGTTCGGGGTGCAACACCTGCTCGGTCGAGCGCGGCGGCGCGTCGTAGACCGCGTCGACGGCGGACCAGTCGTCGGGCGCGACCAGCGCGAAGACGAACTCGAGCCCGGTCACGTACGGAAAGACGAGCTGCTCCCACAGGAAGGGCGGGACGCTGTCGTCGGGCGGCTCCGACGCCTGCGAGAGAGACAGCCGGATCCCCGCTCGCAGCGGTGATGGCCGCGTGATCGCGCTCGGATCTTCCATCGCGTACGCCGCCATGACGGCGAGGGCATCCCCCTCGATCAGCGCCTGCGCGGCGAGCGCCACGTCGGTCACCCACTTCCCCTCTCCGAACATGCCCGCGATGCCCCACCGAAGGTCTTGCACCGCGTGGAAGAGTTCGTGCGCCATGACCGGCGCCTGGAGCGCGATCGGGGTGTCGTCGAGGATGAAGAACGTCTCGGTGACGTCGTCGTAGAATCCGGCGACTTCGCGCTGCAGCAGCCCCATGTATACGTCGAAGAAGCGCTCCTGCGGCCCGACGATGCCGAGCAGGACAGCGATTCGATCCTGCGCCTCGCGCAGGTCGTTCGGGACCTCACGCTCCACGATCTCCAAGATGCGGTCGAGCACGTCCTCCCGGCTCGTGACCGCTCGGGCGACCTCTCCGTCGACCGTCACCGCCCTCAGATCCTGCACGACCGAGAAGATCTCGTCGGCCTGGCGCAGCAAGACCTCCGGGTCCGTCGCCATGTCGCCGGCCGTCCCGTCTGCGGGCGCCGCGCCCTCGGGCGGAGCGGCCCACGATGCCGCGGAAGCACCGATCACGAGCACACCGCACAAGCACGGAGCGACGAGTCGTTTCAATGCGCGGATGATCACGGGTATCCTGCCAGCGTTTCGGGTCCCGCCTCAACCACCACGCGTCCAGGCCCATGTCCAGCCTCTTCCCGTTTTCGGAAGTCACCGTCGAGCTGATCCGGATTGCCCTGCTGGAGGACCTGACCTTCGGCGACGTGACGACCGACGCGATCTTCGACCGCGAGGCCACGACCCGCGCGGCATTCGTCGCCAAGGAGGCCCTCGTGGTCGCCGGCATACCGGTGGTCGAAGAGGTGATGCGCCGAGTCGACGCCGAGGCCACCATCAACTGGGCGGTACGTGACGGTTCGACGATCTCCGAGGGCGTCTTCGGAGAGATCGAAGGCCGCGTTGGCAGCATCCTGCGCGCCGAGCGTACGTTGTTGAACTTCCTGCGACACCTCAGCGGTGTGGCGACGCTCACCAAGCGCTGCGTTGCCGCGCTCGGCGACGGCGGCACTCGTCTCGTCGACACGCGAAAGACCACGCCGGGCTTCCGCGAATTGGAGAAATACGCCGTACGGATGGGCGGCGGCTCCAACCACCGCTACAACCTCGCCTCCGGCGCGATGATCAAGGACAACCACATCGCCGCGGCGGGCTCGATCACCGCCGCCGTCGATGCCGTGCGGGACCATGCCCCGTTCCTGCTCGGTGTCGAGGTCGAGGTCACCAGCCGCGCCGAACTCGACGAGGCCATCGCCGCCGGTGCTGACGCGGTGCTCCTGGACAACATGTCCACCGACGAGATGCGAGAGGCCGTCGCACGGGCGGCGGGTCGGGTCATTGTCGAGGCCTCCGGCAACATCACGGAGAAGCGGCTGCCCGAGCTCGGAGGCATCGGCCTCGATATCGTCTCGGCCGGCGCCCTGACCCATTCCGCCCCGAACGTAGACATCAGTCTGCGTATCGCCCCAGACCGGTGATGTCTGACGAGCTGCTCATCTACCGCGAAGAGGTCGCCTCGACGAACGATGTCGTGACCGCGTGGATTCGCGAGGGCTGCCCGGACGGCCGAGCCGTGTGGGCGGGCACGCAGTCTGCGGGCCGCGGCCGGCTCGGTCGCGAGTGGTTCTCTCCGCCCGGCGAGAACCTCTACCTCAGCGTCGCGATCGCCGGCCCGGCCTATGGCTCCTGCATGACAATCGTCCCTCTCGCCGCCGCGGTCGGGGCCGCCGAGGCCATCGCCGTGCAGACCGGGGTGGAGGCGTCGCTCAAGTGGCCGAACGACCTGCTCGTCGACGGCAAGAAGGTCGCCGGGGTCTTGTGCGAGGCCGTGACCGAACATGGGAGTATCGTCGGTGCCGCGGTCGGGGTCGGGGTCAACGCGAACACCCCGGCCGACGGTTTCCCCGAGCCGCTGCTCGAAACCGCGACCAGTCTGCGGGTCGCGGCCGGCCGGGACATCGTGCTCGCTGATCTCGCCGCAGCCGTACGACGCGGAATCGTCGCGGAGTGCGAGCGACTTGCCGCCTACGGCGCCGAAGGCGTGCTGGCGCGATGGCGAGCCCGAGACGCGACGACCGGCCGCCGTGTTCGCTGGGACGAGGGTGGCGAGGCTCGGCAAGGGACCGCCGAGGCGTTGGCTCCCGACGGTGGGTTGCAGATCCGCACCGGCGAGGGGGCAACCGTCGTGATCCGATCCGGCGAGGTACGTTTCGAACCGCTCGACGGAGGCTGAGCCAGGGCGACGAACCGTTTCAGTTCGTGTTCGCCCGGTAGATCAACCGCAACCCCTCCAGGGTCAGGTCGGCATCGAAGTCGTCGATCGTGCGGCAATGATCGGCGAAGAGGGCCGAGAGCCCTCCGGTCGCCAGAACCCGCATCGGCTCGCCGTACTCGGCGATGAATCGCTCGACCATCCCGTCGACGAGCGCGACGTATCCGTAGACGATCCCCGACTGCATGCTGGCGACCGTGTTTCGCGCGATGATGCGATCCGGCAGCGCGATGTCGACGCGGGGCAGCTTCGAAGCGCGGCGGTAGAGCGCGTCGGCGGAGACTGTCACGCCGGGGCAGATCGCACCGCCGAGGTACTCCCCGCATCCGCTGATCGCGTCGAACGTCGTCGCCGTGCCGAAGTCGACGACGATGGTCGCGCATCCGGTGCGCGCGTACGCGGCGACGGCATTGACGATGCGGTCCGCGCCGACCTCGCTCGGATTGTCGTACAAGACCGGCATTCCCGCGTCGATCCCGCGACCGACCACCAGCGGTTCGATGCCGAAGTAGCGCCGCACCATGTCGGCCATCATCGACTCCATCGGTGGAACGACGGACGAAAGCATACAGCCATCGACGTGGTCTATCTTTGCCGGAGCGGCCTCGAAGAGCTGGCGAAGCAACACCCCGTACTCATCCGCAGTACGAGACGAGTTGGTCTCCAGCCGCCAGTGATAGGCCAGCTCGTCGCCGCGATACACCCCGAGAACGATGTGGGTGTTCCCTACGTCGACGACCAGCAGCGTCGTTCCTCGGCCGGCCGGATCAGCGCTCATAGGGATCGGCAAGCCCCACCGGGCCGGAGTCTCGCCGCGGCGGCTGTGGTACCGCGACGCCGCCGCTGTCCCGCGGCGTACCGCCGCTCCCGTGCCGCCGCAGCGACACGGTCACGGGTCCTTCCGTGGGCCGCAACGGAACTTCGTGGGTCGTCGTTCGGTAACCCTCGGCCATCACCACGAACTTCAGCGTGGTCTCGCCCGGCAGAGCGGGGTCGCGAACGAAGAAGAACGTGTACGGCAGCGCTACCGGAGCGTCGTCCGAACCGTCGAGGCTGGCGAACGCCCGTGCGTCCTCCCGGTTGACCTCGAGCGTGATCGGCACGACGAAGCTGCTCGCTCTCTCCAACGCCGATCCGACGGCGGGGCCGACGGTCAGCTGAGCCACGGTGATGACGGGGCTGGCGTCGACTCGGGTTGGCTCCGGGGTCGCGTCTGCTTCGACCGCCGCCCCGACATCGGTCGTGGTCGCCGGGTCCGTCGGTTTCGGCCTCACCAGGGAGGCGATCCCGACGCCTGCGACGACGAGCAGCAATCCGAGCGCGATCGCCACGTAGATCACGGTCGAGCGCTGCCGCACGTCGACGGGTTGTTCCCCGCTGGCCATCTCCTGTCGGGAGGCCCCGAGCGTGTAGCGCGACTTGTTTTGTACGGCCCCGCTATCGTCCCCGTTCGTCGAGACACCGAGGGTCTCGAACACGTCGGTCGAGATCTGGGCCGGCGCCTCGGGTCCACCTTCGCCCGCTATCGCCACCGTCTGCGCGGAACTGCGAAGCGCCGGATCGGTATGCCCGGGAGGCAGCGCGGCGTATCTCGATGCGACCGCCTCCACGGCGTTGAGCAACGTATGCACGTCGTCGAAGCGCTCGTCCGGGTCCTTCTGCATGCACCGGCGCGTGATCGCCTCGAGTTCGGGCACCGGTTCCATGTCCGGGTTCACCTCGGCGAACGTCGGGATCGGCTCGTTCACGTGCTTCACGAGCACGCCGACCGGGTCGTTGGCCTCGAAGGGCGGCACCCCGGTGAGGCACTCGAACATGATCACGCCCAGCGCGTAGATGTCCGAGCGGCCGTCGAGCTCGAACGCCCGCGCCTGTTCGGGCGACATGTAGCGCGGCGTACCGAAGATCATCCCGGCCTGCGTCAGTGTCGCCTGGCCGAACTGGTTGTCCTTGAGCTTCGCGACGCCGAAGTCGAGCACCTTCACGTGCTCGTCCTCGTCCGTCCCCACCTGGTTGAGGAAGAGGTTGTCCGGCTTGATGTCCCGGTGGACCAGCCCGGATGCATGCGCCTCTGCCAGCGAACGGCAGGTCTGCATGATGATCTTGACCAGTCGCCCCGGGGCGACGCGCCCGTCACGTGCGAGGAGCCCCTCGAGGCTGTAGCCGTCGAGCAGCTCCATGACCATGAAGAGCATGTCGCCTTCACGGCCGAAATCGTAGATCCGGATCGTGTTCGGATGCCGCAGATTCGACGCCGCCTTCGCCTCGATCTCGAAGCGCTTCACGAGCGACTCGTCGCTGATCAGGTCCGGGATCAGGGTCTTGATGGCGACGGGGCTGTCGGTGCGCTTGTTGCGCCCCCGATACACCTTGCCCATCCCGCCGGCGCCGATCAGCTTCTCGACCTCGTACTTGCCCTCGATCGTGCGGCCGACCACATCATCGTCAGCGTCCTGCGACCCGATGTGTTTGGTATCACTACCGGGGATCACTTCGGTCGCTGATGCGTCCTTTTCCTTCGTGGGTCCGTCCTGCACTTTTCCAGCGCTCCTTGGGCGTCGTGGCGCCTCGGCCCGGTGCGCGACCGAGGAGCGTGAAGGCGCGGAGTACGCTAGTTCAGACGCCTCCGCGGTGTCAATCCAACCCAGGGGGAAAACCCGAGCCCGAATCCCGGTGGACTTCACCGGCGTCGTTCGCTACATGCGGCATGCATCCACCCTCTACCCGTTCGGTATGCCGGTCAGCGAGATCACCAGTCGCGCGCAGATCGCAGCCGCGCTTTGCAACAATCCCGTCGCCAACGCGTACCCGCTGGGGTACCTCGACGAGTCCTACGCAGACTACTGCCGCTGGTTCGGGTTCCGACGCGAGGGGGAGCTGATCTCGGTCATCCTCCACTACAAGGGGCTGAGTCGACCGGGGCTCTTCTCCTGTGGTGAGCGAGAAGGAATCCGGCCGATCCTGCGCGAGCTGCGTGACGAAATGCCCGCAAGGGCGACCGCCCACCTCCGCAAGGAACATCGCGACGCTTTCGGCGCGATCTTCGACGGCCTCGACGAGCTGCCGCTCGTGAGCCGAATGGGACTGAGCCGCGACGAGTTCCGCGATATCGGCGACCCGGGACCGGTGGTCGAGCGACTCACCCATCGCGACACCGCCCGGATCATGGAGCTCTACCGGCTGTGGCCCGATAACTTCTTCGAGCCCTACCAACTCGAGACCGGGCTCTACTTCGGGGTGAAGCTCGACGACGGCTCCGTCGCTGCCATCGCGGGGGTTCACAACCTCTCGCTCACCTACGATGTCGCGGCGATCGGAAACCTCGTCACCCACCCCGACCACCGCGGCCACGGGTACGCCAAGGCCTGCACCGCTCGCCTCCTGCGCGATGCGTTCGATCGGGTCGGATACGTGACCCTCGACGTACGGCAGGAGAACGAGCCCGCCGTGCGCACGTACCGGCGCTTCGGATTCCGCGAGTTCGCGGAGTTCTACGAAGGCGAGATCACACGCCGGTAGCAACGGGACGGGACGGACGATCGCATCGGGTTCGACGCGACCGGGTCAGGGCAGGCAGGCCGCGAATCCGCGACCAACCCGCTCGCACGCCGTTCCCGGGACCGACGCGCAGTCGCCGTCGTTCTCGCAGCCGATCGTGCAGATGTTCCGCCGCGCAGTCGCAGGCTCGAACGCCCAGCATACGTCTGCCGTGTCCACGCAGTCGTCGTCCGAGTCACAAAGTCCGCCGAGGTCGACCGTGCCGTCGCCATCGAGGTGACGACAGCCGCCGCCGCCGTCTTCGTCGCAGACGACGCGGAGAGGCATCAGGTCGAGACACTCCTCCCCATCTACGGTGCACGACTCCGACACCACATCGAACGACAACGAGTACGCCGTGCTCAGATCCCGCTCGCCGGGGAACTGGTTGACGCGAATCCGGTAGACGCCGGCGTCGAGGAAGCGGACGTCGACCTGCTCGGGGTTGCGGTCCGCCGACGTCGCCGCGGCGAGCAGCCGGCCAAGCTCATCGAATACGAAGACATCGAGATCTGCGGTCGAGTCCCAGGCCACGTCGACGTTCAACCGGCTGCCGGGCTCGCTGATCTCGAGCTCGAACCAGTCGTCGTCCACGTCGCAGATCGCGAGGTCGTCCACCAGGTCCGCGTCCGACCCGAGGGTCGACGCCTCGCCGGGCACGTCGTTCTCTTCGCTCGTGTCGTCGCTCCGACACTCGGCGAATTCGGCTGCGGTGCAGAAGCCCCGGCCCTGGCGCTCGGTGTACCGGCAGAGCTGACCCTCGTCACAATCGCCGTCGACCCGGCATGGGTCGAGGTCGCAACGACCATCGTCCTGGCAAGCGTAATAGGCCGGGCAGTCGGTGTCGTCGCTGCAGGCCGGGAAGCAGATGCCATCGTGCCAGAACACCAGGCAATAGCCGCTTTCGAAGAGGCGGCAGTCGCCATCGGCGCCACATTGCGCAGTGCAGAAGTTGTCGTCGAAACCCGGCGCGTTCTCGTAGCACGCGAGGCCGCCGTCACAGTCACTCGCGTCGTCGCAGGGGCCGCCAGGCGCTGACAATTCCACCGGTTGAAACGCGACACACGCACCGTCTTCGCAGAGCTGCCGCCCAGCGACGGACCCACAGTCTCCGTTCGAGTCACACGACTCCGGAACCACCTCCACCGTCAGGTTGTATCCGACGTCGTTGCCCAGCTCGGTGACGAAGTGATCCACCACGAAGATGTACGTTCCAGCGGCCACGACCGGCCACTCGAGCAGCTCGGGATTCCCTTCTTCCGTCGCCGCCTGCGCCACTTCCCGACCCTCGGTGTCGAAAATGCGGAGATCCAGGTCGTTGCCCGCGTCGAACGCCAACTCCGCATAGACCGACGAGGGCGCGTCGAGCTCGAGCACGAAGTAGTCGTCGTCCTCCTCACAGACAGACAGGCCGTGCAGGTAGGCGAACCCATCGCTGGCGGGCTCGATCGGAGTCGCCGACTCGATCCCGTCGTTCGGCTCCAGGGCGTCATCGCCGCAGATCGGCGCCTCGTCGTCGACGCAATGCCCTTCGATGTACGAGCACCGGAACCCGTCGGCGCAGTCGACGGCGTCGCCGCAGGACACCGCGATGAACAGGTCATACGCGCCGGAAGCCCCCTCGAAGCTGTTGACGCGCACGAGGTACGCGCGGTCCGCAGGCACATCGAAGACCAACTCTTCGACGTCTTCGCGCGACCCGGAGACCGCGACAGCGCTCTCCAGTGAGTGATCGCCTGCGGCCGGCAGCAGGTAGAGGTCCAGGTCTCCGACCCGATCGGCGAACTCGATGCGTGCGGTGATCCGTTGGCCCTCGCTCCCCTCGACCAGGAACCAGTCGTCGGTATCGGCGCAGATGTGCAGGCCGTCCTGACGCAGGAATCCGCTGTCGACCAGATAGGCCTCGTCGCCGCTGTGATTCGGGCTGAGGCCATCTTCATCGTCGCAGGCGACGATGTTCACGTCGATCGTGATCGGCGCACCGTCGGTCTCCCCCACGTCCGTGTCGGCCGCCGCTACGTCGACCGCCGCATCCCCAGCGTCGGCCGGCTCGTCTTCAGTCGTTTGTTGCGCGTCGTTGCAGGCCGTTGCCGCTGACAATACCAGGAACCACGCGGCCGCGGCCGCCAGCGTTGTGCGAATCTTCATGTAAAGATACCGAAGGGACGGGAGCGCCCCGTCCTGATAGCCGCGCTCGTCGGCCATCTCAAGAGCCCCGCGGATGTTTCCCGACAACCGAACCCGATCGCCCTCCGCCGGAGGCTACGCCGACGCGGTGGGCAGCCGGCGATCCCGGCTGATCGACTGGTTCGCCGATCAACAACGGGACCTGCCCTGGCGTGAGACCGACGATCCGTACGCGATCTGGGTCTCCGAGATCATGCTCCAGCAGACTCGTGTCGAGACCGTCATCCCCTACTACGAGCAGTGGATGACCCGTTTCCCGACCGTCTCTTCACTCGCCGGCGCGGACGAAGATGAGGTGCTACGTCACTGGCAGGGGCTCGGATACTACGCCCGAGCCAGAAACCTGCACCGAGCTGCCGCCGTCGTGCTGCGAGACTTCCACGGGGAGGTTCCCCGCGAGTTGAACGACCTCCGGTCCCTTCCCGGAGTCGGACGCTACACCGCCGGGGCCATCGCCTCGATCGCCTTCCGAACCCGAACGCCCGCGGTAGACGGGAACGTGAAGCGGGTCGCCGCCCGCATCGAGGGAATCGAGGCCCCGATCGACGCGACCGAAGCCACGAAGACGATCTGGCAATGGGCTGCCGATCTGGCCGAGCATCCGAACCCGGGCAACGTCAACCAGGCCCTGATGGAGCTCGGAGCGGTCGTCTGTACGCCCAAGCATCCCCGCTGTCCGTCGTGTCCGGTCGGCGACCTCTGCCGCGCGAACGCAACCGGCCGCGCAGATTCACTGCCTCGAAAATCCCGTCGGCCTCGCACGCGCGACGAACACCACTACGCGTACCGACTCATCGATACCGACGGACGCGTGCTCGTCGCCCGGCAGCCCACCGATGGGTTGCTCGGCGGAACCTGGCTCTTCCCGACCGCTCCGGTCGACGGCGATCCGACGAGCGCCTGGCGCGCGCGCCACGCCGGAGCTTTGGCCGAGGCTTCGATCCGCGGCGACGTGGAGCACGTCTTCACGCACATCCGCATGCGGTTGACCCTCGTCGACGCTCGTCCGAAGAGCCCCGTCCGCACCGTGATCAGCGATGTCGACGAGGTTCGCTGGGCGCGTGACGACGACCTGTCGGACCTGCCACGGTCTACCCTGATGACGAAGTTGATTCGCTCGTTCGGCGACTGATACCGAGGTTCATCGATTCCATCGGGTTCCGGCTTTCCCGTGCCGCCGGTGGCGGCGTTGCTCACTCGCCACATACCACCAGCCACGCAGCTCGCTCGCGTCTGGCGATCGGCGACCCGTTCGGCGCCGTCGACCCGACAGAATCGTTGATCCTTGGTATGACACGGCCCAAGGAAGGACCGCGTGGTACGGCCTTGATCAACGGACCAGCCGACAGGCGAGCTCGAAGCGGTCCGACGAGTCCGACCGCGTGAGCATGTCTCCGCCTGGAGCCGATCCCTCGCAATGCACGAGCTCCCCATCCGCGGTCGCGCCGACCAGGCGGAACAGGACCACGCCACAGGGGACTCCCTCGATCGCGAGACGTTCGAGAGGCCGCGTGCCCGCGTCGGCGACGGGAAGCGCCGGACCGAATTCCGTCGACGGGTACCACGCCCACGACAGCGCGGTCGTCACCCCCGGAGGCCGGTCGACCACCATCAGGTCGAGCGTACAGCCGCGGAATCGGACCCGCTCCGCGGCGCCCGATCCGGCCACAGTGACGTAGCCGCGACCCGCCGCGGCACCCGGTGGCGCGTGGATCAGGATCACCTCCTCGTAGGCTGTCCCAGCGGCCAACCACGTCTGGAGCGCGGCGTCCCGTTGTGCCTCGGGCAGGTCGAGGCCCGGATCGCTGATCGCGCGCCAGAGGCTTCGGTCGGGCACGGGAGGTACGGCCGAGAGATCCGATCGGAACACCACGGGGTGCAACGCCGCGACCGACCCGAAGAGGTATGGCGTCATTCCGCCCCCCTCGACGACGAAGAGATCCGCGATGTTGACCAGCGGCTTCACGAAGCGCATCGGGCGCTCGACCTCGCCCGCGCCGTCGCCGTAGGGATCGAAGACCAGAGGGAGTCGCCAACCCGTCGTCTCCGGGGGCTGCCGAGCCACGGCCAACGCCGGCTCGACCACGTGCCAGCTCGCCTCGTGATAGCCGAGCGCCCAGAGATTCGACGCCACGGCGAAGACGGCTGCGGCGAGGCCGGCATATCGGCTGTTCGGCACGGCCGCGCAGAGAGCGACGAGCCCGAAGACCGTCGCAACGCCGGCAAACCGGGGCGAAAGATACTCCCACGCCGTCGTGTGCAGTGGCATCGACAACGCCACGCACGAGAGCCCGATCGCCACCAACGCGTAGAGACGGGCATTCGGAACGCGCAGGCCGACGACTCCACCGACGATGATGATCCCCGGTGTCAGGGCCGAACGCCACCACGGTCCACCCAGGGCGGTGGCCCCGAACGTCAGCAGACGCTCGCCGAGCGGCAGCCACAACGCGGCCGCCTCGGTCCCCACCGAAGCCGCCGACGCCGAGCCGGCCCCCGCCAACACTAGCGCCAACACCACGCACGCGGCTGGCAGCCCCGCGGCCGTCATCAGCGCCGCCTCGCGCCACCGGTGCCGTGCGCGAACCGAGCGGACCGCCAGCAGCACGATCCCGGTCAGTGCGGCCGGGAACACGTGCATCATCGCTTGCAAGAAGAGCGCCCCGGCGAGCAGGGCGCGGTGTCTGGAGCGCATCGCAGTCCCCGGAATCGCCGCGCCGAAGATGACGAGGCCAAGCACCGAGGCCGAGCAAAAGGGCAGGAACCCCATGTAGATCGGCCACCGCAGCGTCAGGCCGAATGCCAGTAGCGACAGCCACCGGCTGCCGACCAGCCGACGGCAGGTCCACCATGCGGCCCACGCCCATCCCAGCGTGATGCACGTCACGACGACACGGTGGGCGACCAACCACCCCAGCCAGGGCTCCAACGGCCTGAAGAGCCAGTGGTAACCGAGCGACGTGACCGGCGCGCCGACCTCGAGGAACGAGTCCGCCCCCGTCTCCGCCAGGTGGTTCGACAGGAATCCGGACAAGATGTGGTGCGGACCATCGACGCTCGGCACCCACGGCACGGACCAGATAGCGGCGACCACCGTGAGTGACAGCGCCACACCGGCCCAGAGCGTACCGTCGCGGCGCAACGGGGTGGCCCCGGCTGTCTCCGACGTGCTCATCCCGCACCCTGTGGCCGCGTGCCGTCTCTCGTCCGCAGACAAGTGCGCATCCGTTCGGAATCCAGCTCCATGGGTGCCCCTTTTACATTGAAAACGCCCGCAGGGCTGCTAATCCACGTCCCTATGAGCGCGCCCGAGCCCAGCACCGCGCCCTGCAAGGTCTACATCGAGACCTACGGCTGCCAGATGAACGTCGCCGACACCGAGCTGATGTACGGCGGCCTCGTCGAGTCCGGCTATGCAGTTGGCACCGATCCCGGAGACGCCGACGTCATCCTGCTCAACACCTGCGCGGTGCGAGAGAAAGCGGAGACCCGCATCTACGGCCGCGTCTCCCAACTGCTCCGGTTCAAGTACGCCCGACCCGACCTCGTGCTCGGCATCACCGGGTGCATGGCCGAGCACGTCAAGGAACGCCTCCTCGAGCGCGCTCCATACGTCGATCTGATCGTCGGCCCCGACGCCTACCGGCGCCTGCCCGATCTCCTCGAGCAGGCCCGAGCCGGAGCGACCGTGATCGACGTCCAGCTCGACAAGACCGAGACGTACGAGGGCATGAACTCGGCGCGCGGAGCCGGGGTGTCGGGCTGGATCTCGATCCAGCGAGGGTGCGACAAGTTCTGCACCTTCTGCATCGTGCCTCTTACCCGTGGCCGTGAGCGCGGAACGCCCCCGCGAGAGGTCCTGCGCCAAGCCCGCGAGCTCGCCACGATGGGGTATCGCGAAGTCACCCTCCTCGGTCAGACCGTCAACTCGTACCGGTACGAAGGCGTCGACTTCGCGGCGCTTCTTCGCTCGGTCGCCGAGATCCCCGGGCTCGATCGCATCCGCTACACGTCGCCCTATCCCGTCGACTTCTCCGAGGATTTGATTTCCACGCTCGGCGAGCTCGACAACGTGCCGAACTACCTGCATCTGCCGGTCCAGAGCGCGGCGAGTCGCGTCCTGGAGGCCATGAACCGGGGCTACACCATCGAGGAGTATCGGCGGCTGGTAGGCGCACTGCGAGCGCAGATGCCCGACATCGCGATCTCGACCGACGTGATCGTCGGGTTCCCGGACGAAACCGAGGACGAACACGAGGCGACACTCGACCTGATGAGGGAGATCGAGTTCGATTTCGCGTTCATGTTCGCCTACTCGGAGCGCGAAGGGACACTCGCGAGCAAGCGAATCATCGACACGGTGCCGCCGCCCGTGAAGCAACGCCGCTTGCGCGACGTGATCGCGCTTCAGGAGAGCATCAGCGAGCGCCGATATTCGCGCCGTATCGGCGAGGTCGTCGAGGTCCTCGTCGAGGGTCCATCCCGGCGAGACGACGGAAAGTGGTTCGGCAAGTCGGCGGACTTCAAGACCACGGTCTTCGACACGAACGCGACGATTCGTGCCGGCGATCTGGTCGAGGTTCGGGTCGATCGCTGCACGAGCCACTCGCTCTTCGGGACGACGCCCGCGGGTCGGGAACAGCGCTGACAATGGCGCCGGAACACGCTAATCGGGTGTCGGCATTTCGCTTCCGGCGACGAGGACGATGCGCAAGGTTCTGCACCTGATCCGGCATGGCGAGACGAGCGCCAATGCATCACGCATGATCGCCGGTTGGGAGGATGTGCCGCTCACGCAGCGAGGGCAGGCGCAGGCACGAGCCCTTCGGGACCGCTTCGATGGGCAGGCATTCGAAGGGATCTGGTCGTCCGATCTGGCTCGAGCGGTCGAGACGGCCCGCCTCGCCTATCGCGAACCGGTCAGGGACGCCCGCATTCGGGAGCTGCACTTCGGCGACCTCGAGGGGGCGCACTGGGAGCGACTGGACCTCGACATCCTGGAGCAGATCGCCGACTTCCGGAGTTTCGCGGCGCCGGGAGGCGAGACGGTAGGCGCGATGGAGGTCCGCATCCACGAGTTCGTCGACGACCTGGCCGTTGGCGAGCACTTGTTGTTCACGCATGGCGGCGTGATTCGGCTGTTGTTGCACGATCTCGGCATTCGTCGGTTCCTGGGGAATTGCGCGATCGTGGTGGTCGACTGGGACAAGAAGGAGATCATCGCGGAGTATGAGTCGCCGGCGGTTTGATCTGGCGGCCTCCGGCCGGCCCGGTGCCGGGCCGGGGGCGAGGCATGGCCTCGCCCCCGGCCCTGATGGCCCCCGCCCCTGCCGGCCCGATCAAGGGCGAGGCCCATGCCTCGCCCCCGCCCCTGCTGGCCGGGGCCAGCAGGGGCGGCAAAAACGTCGAGAGCCTGGAACGTGTGTGTTCCAGGCTCTCGAAAGGGTGCCGGCAGCGACCTACTCTCCCACAAAGGTAACTCTGCAGTACCATCGGCGCAGGAGGGC
>PVBE010324464.1_pt1 | contig 29135 bp, 26 predicted proteins | sample 1631181 | NCBI WGS metagenome assembly PVBE01 (sample SAMN08397723, study PRJNA350692) | Marine metagenome, whole genome shotgun sequencing project. | isolation source: water | place: Pacific Ocean | collected 2012-04
GGGCCACCTCGGCCGCCAGTGCCTTGCCCTCCAGGCCAGGCAGCCCCGGCAACCAGACCGTACCGACCACCGCCGCGCTGCTGCCGAACAGGAAGGCCCTGCGGGTCATGCAAGCGCCTCGCTTGTGACTATCACCTGATTTCTTTGGCATAGCGTATCCTCTTTCTACTGTTGAGCGACTCTGGCCAGGTATGACTCCAGCCCGATACGCTTGGCCCGGACCTGCGTCAGTCCGGGTACGTCCGGCATCACGCCATAGGGCGGCACCTCGGGCAGCTTGAGACGGATCTCATCACCACTGATTTCCTCGAGGAAAATCACCAGCGACTCCTTTTCATCGTCGTTGAGTTTGAGCGGCTTGAGAATCGGTGTTTTGTTCTCCAGCCCGTGGGTGCCGTCGGTGAACTCGTTGTCGCCGCCACCCTCGTCGTAGAAGTCGATCACTTCCTCCAGTGTGTAGAACTGTCCGGCGTGCATGTAGGGTGCGGTGTAGGCGAGATAACGCAACGGTGCAGTACGATGCTTGCCCACATCTGTACGCCGCTTGGTCGAGTAGTACAGTCCCGCGTCGTCCTTCCAGTTGCGGTAGTACTTCTCGTGCACGCCCTTGGCGTAGGCCTCCCAACGGAAGGTCACGGTATTGATGCCCATTTCCTCCCATTCCAGCGGCCTCGGTACGCCGAGGTTGTAGTACTTCTCATCAGTCAGCGTCGGCCCATTGTGGCACTCGATGCAATTGGCCTTACCCTCGAACAGTTCCTTACCCTTGAGCGCCACCTCAGACAGTGCTTGTTTGTCACCGGCAAGGTAGCGATCGAGCGGGGTGTCCCGCTGATTCAGGGTCCGCTCGAAGGTGGCTATGGCCATCCAGGCGTCCCCGATGTTCGGCAATTCGGTGCCGAAGATCTCACGGAACTTCTGGATGTAGTACGGGGTCTGCCGCAACCGGGCCTCCATCACGTCGTCCTCACCGTTACCCGCTACGGCACCCTTGTTGGCGATCGGTGCCTGTGCCTCGAGACTGTTGGCGTTACCCTGCCAAAAGAGCTTCCCCAGATAAGCGGTGTTCACCACGGTTTGCGAATTTCGCCAATGCACCGTGCCGGGATAGCCTCGTGAGATCGGGTCACTGAAGCCCCAGCCCTGCTTGGGATCATGACAGTCTCCGCAACTTAAGCTGGCATCGCCGGTCATCTTGGGATCGAAGAACAGCTTCATACCCAGCTCCGCCTTGGCCTGAGTGATCGGGTTGTCTGGTGGTGCCGGCGGCGGCGGCAGCGGTGCCAGTGGCGGATCAGCATCGGGGTCTATCTTGGACAGTATGGGATCTCTATCAGCCATGGCATTGGTGCAGACCAACAGCACAACGGCGACCAAGGAAAAGACCAACGGTGATGGCATCGATAGTTTCAGTTTCATTTTCTTCCCGCCAGGCTAGTTCTTGACGTCCAGCCAATCGTCTATAGGCTCATATTCCAGTGGTATGGCTACTTTCTGGGCAGTCGGTACAACCGGGCTGCTGAGACTGCGCAGAAAAGCCACCAGTTGGGCCTGTTCGGTACCGTTCAGGTCCAGAGGTTTCAAGTCAGTGGCCAGTGGGTCGTCGTGGCCACCGCCTGCTGTATAGAACTCGACCACCTCTTCAAGTGTCTGCAACATCCCGTTGTGCATGTAGGGCGCGGTGTGCACGACCTCGCGCAGAGTGGGTGTGATGAAACTGCCGACATCACGGTAGTCTTTGCTTACCAGAAAATAACCCACGTCACGACGCCAGATGTCAGCTTTAGGCACTCCGTGGTTGGTGATCACAGCACGGTAGGCGATGTGGCGCAGCGGGTCGTTGAAGATCTCCAGGTTCTCCGGCACACCGGTATTGTGAGGCAGACCGTCGGAGAAATAGGGACCGTTGTGACAGGACACACAGTTCGCTTTTCCTTCAAACAACAGTCGGCCTAGCTGCGCCTCTCCTGACAGACTGTCGTTGTCAAATGGTACGTCTCTTGAAACCAGCGTCTGCAGAAATGCGACCAGGGCCTTGCGGCCTTTGCCCGAACTACACTCGCCATTGAAGTTATCCTGACACATCTGAACGTATACGGGATCCTGCTTCATCCGCTCGTGCATTAACCGCATATCCATGTTCATCATCATGCTCTCGGTGATCTGATCGCGGAGCACGTCGTTCAGGTTGGCACCCATGTGACCATCCCAACCCCAGCCGGTGTCAGCAAAATCTGCCTTGTACACCACGTTGATCAGGGTCGGTGCATTGCGGAAGTGGCGGGTACCGGGATAGGCATCAGACAACGCCATGGGCTTGCCTTCCTTGTCGGTCTGGCGGGTGAAACCCTGCGCCGGGTCATGGCAGGTGGCGCAACTGATAGCACCATCCCCCGAGACACGCACATCGAAGAACAGCCGCTGACCCATCTTGGCGAGCGATTCCTTGGGGACCTCCTTTACTGGCAAAGGCCCAATCTCCGGAAAGCCGCTGGCCTGGATTGCCACACCCGGAATGGCCAGTGCCAATACGCTGCCGGTTATAACGCTGGGAATGACCGACCAGAGATTTCCCAATCGTTTCATCTTTAATCCTCCCCGTCCGGAAACATTGTTGTTTACCCTGAGCCAGTGCCTAACCGCCCGACAACCGGCCTCACGAACGAAATCATTAAGCTCAATCATGAAAAACGTTCGGCCCGACCAATCCTTCCGCATCTGATATCTGGTGCAGTACCACACCAACGCCGATCCGTTGACGGGACCATGCGTCTGCTGGATACGATTTCGTTTACCGCCACGTGTTTGTACCGACCCCCAGCGTTGTAGGATTTGCTCACTTGTTTATGAAGCAATTACCGTGCCAACTGGCATAGAAAACAAACCTACCCCTGTTTTTAGGGCGAAATACGGCGTGTCAACGGCCCATCTGATCTCCGCAATCTAAGACATCGGTGAACGGATCATTCCATCTCGGGCAGTTTGTTTTACACGGTGTTCAGATTTGCCAGGGGAAACCTTCGGCACAGCAACCCCGGCGGTTGACCCACGGGCTGGGCGGCTGAGCTTTCCGACCTGTGTTAAAGCGCTACAGGTTATTCAGTCATGGGTAGGGTACCCGGGTCCGGCTGCCCCGAGATCAATCAACGCCGGTGTCAGTTAATTGTTGTCGGGTGCTTCCAGAGCATACTGGTTGATCAGCCGTCGCAGCCTGGGGCGAGACGTGCCCAGGATTTCACAGGCCCGGCCGCGGTGCCACCCGGTATGCTGCAGAACCCGCAGCACGTGACTCTTTTCGACTTCCCGCAGACTCATATGAACATCCCATATGGGCAATGGCTGCAAGCTCTGTTTAGATATCTCTGACGGCAGCAGGTCCAGCGTGATCGAATCTCCCGCGCACATCGCTACCGCTTTCATCAGAAGATTCTCCAGTTCCCTCACATTGCCTGGCCAGTCGTAACTGTAGAAGGCCTCCATAACATTCGGGGAAATAGTCGACACGCTCCGGTGAAATTCGCGGTTGATGCGGCCAAGCAGGTGCGGAATCAACAGAGGAAGGTCCTCCAGGTGATCCTTGAGCGCAGGCATCTGGATACTGACGACCTGCAGCCGGTAATAAAGATCTTCCCTGAACCGGCCTTCATCCACTAGTTGTTTGAGGTTCGTGTTAGACGCTGAGATGACCCTCGCGTTGGTCTTCTTGGTCTCTTTACCCCCCACTGGCATGTACTCCTTCTCCTGCAGTACACGCAACAGTTTGGCCTGTATGTTTGGGGATAACTCCCCCACTTCATCTAGCAGAATAGTGCCATTCTGAGCTATCGCAAACTTTCCAGGCTGGCTGCTGACGGCACCGGTAAAAGCACCCTTTTCATGCCCGAACATATCCGATTCGAGCAGGGTCTCTACCAGTGCCGCACAATTGATTGCGACAAATGGTCCGTTCGGGGTAGGGCCTACGCGGTGGATGTTGCGGGCCACCAACTCTTTGCCGGTACCACTGGGCCCCTGGATCAGTACTGTCACCGGTTTCTTCGAAATCAGCCCGATGGTTTTGAAGATCTCTTTCATCAACCGGCTGTTACCAACAATACTGTAGCCCCGTTCACCAATCAGACTCGCCGGTTCCATCTGGAACCCCTGGCGACTGCTTTGACGGCGTGTGATTGCGCGTTCTACAGCCTGATCCAGTTCACCGATATCGATCGGCTTGGCGATATAGTCATCCGCTCCGAGCTGCATGGCCGTGATGGTGCTGTCCATATCGTCGAAAGCAGTGATCATGATCACTGGCGTTTTCGGGAAACGGGACTTGAAATCCGGCAACGCTTCCAGGCCGCTTTGCCCTGGCATACGAATATCCATGATGATTACTTCCGGGGCCATCGACTCGGCAGCCGCCAGGCCGTTTCGGGCATCGTAGGCCAGTTCCACAGTGTGGTTCGCGCTGTGAAAATGCAGTTGCAGAGTACGGCAACTGGCGATGTCATCATCGACAATCAGTATCTTACTCACGGGTTCCTGCAACCTCGAGCATCCTGAACTCATCGCTGTCGGGCCGTAACGTTACTGTCGGCCCGTTTGTCTGGTCTGCCTCCGTCAGTGGCCGTGTCGGCAGATTCACCCTCGCACGTGCTCCTCCACCTGGCTCATTCGACAGAGTCGCCGTACCGCCATGTGCCGCTATGATCTGGCGGACGATGGTCAACCCGAGCCCTGTTCCTTTGGCTCGACTGGTAAAAAATGGCTCGAACACCTTACTTTCAGTTCTGTGGTCCAGGCCGACACCATTGTCGATGATCTCTATGCAGACGCGGGGGATGTCCTCACCCAGGTCCAGGTGTGAGCGGACGCTGATCTCTCCCTTCCCTATTCCTGCCTCGACGCAGGACTCGATCGCATTGGTGATCAGGTTGGAGATCGCCTGCTGCAGACGATGAGGGTCGCCGTAGAGGGTCGGTAGGGACAACTGGTTCCAGACCTTGAGCCGGATATGGTGCCTCTGTATTTCCTTCTCACAAAGCAATACGGCTCTGTCGATAATCTTGCTGATGGTGAGCCACTCCCGATTGAGAACAGTAGGCTTGGCATATGACAGGAGTTCGCTCAAGATCTTCTCCATGTATTGCACTTGATCCAGTGCGATCTGTTGCAGTTCCTGATCGCCTTTGCCATGCCCTTTGCTGGATGAACGATTGAGGATCTGCAGTCCCATCTTGACCGACGACAACGGATTGCGCAGATCGTGTGCAACCATCGCAGCCATTCGGCCCACTGTTGCCAGGGCGTGGGCTTCGACAACCTGTCGGTCGCGCTCTTCCAGCTGGTCTTTCAGCGCCCGCCGCTCGGAGAGATCAACCACCGAGCTGAGCACCATGGTTTCTTCACCGGCCTCGATCGGGTTGAGGCCGATGTCTACCGGGAAGACATGTCCGTCGCGATGTTTACCGTGCAGGTCCACACCCGAACCCATCGGCCTGGGGATGGCGGCGTCGGCGTAACGGCGGCGTAAGCCAGCATGGGCCTGACGAGCTTCGTCAGGTACCAGCATGTCCAGCGACTGACCGTGCATTTCCTCGCGGGTGTAGCCAAACATCTCCTCGGCTCGGGAATTGGTCAACACCATGATGCCCTGCGGGTTGGTTAAAATCATTGCGCTGGGAGCTGCTTCGACTGCCAGCTGAAAGTTCTTTTCCAACCGGGTTCTCTCGGTGATATCTTCCTTGAGCGCGAGAAAGTGGGTTACTTCACCACCTTCATCTCGTAGTGGAGAAATAGTGGTGGCCTCCAGGTACGACTGCCCGTTTTTCTTGAAGTTGTTGAAAACACCCTGCCATTCGCGCCCGGCCTTGAGGTTGGACCACAACTGGCGGTAGTCTTCCGGCGGCGTCTCTCCTGATTTGAGGATACTGGGTTTCCGGCCAATCACTTCCTCGTTGCTGTACCCGGTCAGGGCGCTGAACCGTGGGTTGACGTACTCGATATGGCCGTCGGTATCGGTAATCATCACCGTCACCGGACTTTGTTCGGTGGCCGCGGCCAGATTGCGCAGCCACTCATCGTTTTGCAGCCCGGACCGGGGTACCTCACCGATGTAGGTCACCCCCGTGACCTCACCGCTGACGTCCCTTTGCAATGACTCACTCCAGGCGACTCGGTAATTGTTACCGTTGCGATCCTGCAGGCCAGCATCGAACACGTCTGGCTCGAGTTTCCCGGTCGTCAGTCCGCGCAGCCTCGCCCGACTGGCCTCGCCAGCAGCCGGCGTCACCAGTGTATCGATCCGGTCGTGGCCGAGGAGTTCCTGCCGGGAATAGCCAGTGTGCTCGAGTACGGCATTATTGACGAACACTATCCGGTCCATCGGGTTGGTGACTACCACTGGGTTTGCAGTAGATTCAAGTGCTCGCCCCATTGGCTCAACCAGGACCAACCGGTCCAGTGCACGCAACTGCCTGATTCGGGCCATGCCAAACCCTGCGACCGAAATCAACCCGAGCAGGCAAAGCAGACCATAGGCAACGAGATAAGTACTTTGGCCTAGCGCCAAGCGTAGCAGTACACTCGGAAACAGAGCCACGATGAACCAAGAAGACCCAGGTGAATCGGCCACCCCAGTCATCTTCTGCAGATCAAGCCGCGCAAAAGTAAAAACACCACGGCGGTCGACATGAGTGCCGGCACTGTGCTGTGTCATTCGCTTCCAGACTTCGGGATAGTAATTTTTAAATCGCGCATCCGGATCGTAGACGAACCCCGACTCGAGCTCCTGCCGGGGATTGCTGAGCCAGTAGCTGCGGTTGTCCACAACCATCAATCTCTCACCCGCACTGCCAATGGCGTTCTTAAAGATCTCGGCCAGGGCTTGACCCTGATAATTGATCAGGATCACACCGCGCCGGTGTCCGTTGTCGTCAAACACCGGCGTCGCCACCCGGAACATCGGTCGCGGTATCTGCTCGACCTGACCCCACTCGATATTGACGTCTACGGGCGAGATATAGATCTCACCTGCATTAAGGTCGCGGGCCTGCACAAAGTAGTAGCGCTTGGATTTGTCCTGCAGCTTCTGTCGCTTGACGATTCTGGGCCCGTCGACGTGGTAATTGACCCGCACCACCTCTCGGCCACGATAGCCCAGGAGCCTGATCTGGTCGTACATCGGCCGCTGGCGATTCAAGGCGCTGAATTGCGCCGCCAACATCTCGGTCCGGGCATCGCCCAAAGACACCGGTACACCGATGTGCTGCGCGGTTTCAGCAAGAAAACGCGCGTCGGCGATGGTCTTGCTGAGTACCTCTTCTAACACGGTCTGGGCCCGTTTCACGACCGTATCCTCCTGCTCCTGATGTACTTCGCGGAACTTCTTCAGATCCAACAGGTAATGGCTGATACCAATCAGGGCAGTCAGACTCAACAACAACAGGGCCAGCACCCCGGTTTCGATCAGGGCACGCTGTGGCGGCCCCCGGCTACGCAAAAAACGGATCATGCCGGTTGTACCTTCGACCCGGCAGGAGAGCTGGAGCTGCTCAGCCGCCGGCCGTGCCACTGCCCCGCCATCAACCTTTCAAGAGTCGGCCCGCGGCGGTGCCGGAATAACGGATTGAGCACGGCCCCACAGCCGGTCAAGATCACAGAAGGCTCGGCGGCAACCCGGGCACTACCAGCTGCCATGAGCGGGGCTATCACGGCCTGTTCATCGATGTTGCCGAGATCAGTGTGAGGGAGAAATGAAGACCTGTTCCGAGGCAACGGTACATGGCTAACGGCAAGACCGCCCCAGTAACCGACGCTGACTCAGGACACATCATGTCTATCTCGTTTCATTCCACCTTCACCACAGACGCTTCACCGTCGATTCCAGGCTGGCCAAGGTCGATCACTGTGCTGACCCGACGATTCAGGACAAACAACGGGGTGTACCGTCTCTTACCCTGTAACCTCAGCAAAAACTGTGCCATTCAGCTCTATGGTGTGTTTCAGCCGGGAAACGGGGAAACCCTCTGGTCGTAAGTGAACACTTTATTCAATCAGTCATCTTGATCCTGATCAGATTAAACACATTGTTCATCGTGCCTTAATGCTGAAACCGGCCTAATACACGGTTACGACACAAGTACAGAGCAAAGAACGACAGACCGCATTGCGTGCTATCTCGGATCAAACAGGCGCAGCCTGGTCCAACCAGGCCAGGGTCTGGGACTCGTATTTGTAGCTGCCTTGTTCCCGGCTCTTCGACCGGGTGTATTCTTCAGTGCCTGGAATCCCTTCGGGGGTTTCCTTGGATACCTCTCTGGTGCTTGCCGGTTTTAACCTGGCCCGATCAGATTGGAAAAGAACAGTACCCCCGGGGGCTGAATCTGAAGATCACGGGCACTGCTGCACTGCCGTCTTGAAGCTATCTGATTGGGCGCGGCGCAGATGGAACGCTCAAGAGGTGTGCCGAATCGACCGTATTACGGTGTAGTTACGGTTTGACCGGTACCTTAGATCGGAAAGACAACATTACACTGCCCTGTCCCGGAACTTGGGAAATAGTCCGTCAGAACCTCTGCACTACCCTTGTAATGATCCCAGCCCAGCACGGCAAACAGCATCGCCGTGTCATGCATCCAACCCTCCCCACTGCAGTATTTTGCGTAATCAGGCAGTATTTCCAGAAACTCCCCGATCCGGGCCTGCTGCCACATTTCAAGCACCAATCGATCTACCGCTTCATTAAACGGACGGCTGATTTTAAACAACCCCTGCTCGACCGAACGGTTGTCCCATATCCGATGGGAAAGAGAACCACTAGCCAATACGACCACCTTTTCATCAGATTCCTCAATCGCCTGACGCACCGCCTCGCCAACTGTCCTTGATTCCTCGTAACCGGCGTCATAGCACCAGCCGGAAATGGCGACTACTTTGAGCTGGCATGATTCATCGATGTAATGCAAGGGCACCAGGGCGCCATAATCGAGTCCGAGTGAGGGAACATCTGAATGTGCCCGGGTTAAAACGCCATTGGCGGTTGCTATATCGGCGATGGCCTGCCCCAGCACCGTATCACCGGTATAGTCGTATTCCAGATTGCGGATGAAATGTGGGAACTCAGAACTCGTATACGATCCCCGATGCTGACTGTTGCAGTTGATGTGATAACCCGCATTCACCAACCAGTGAGTGTCGAAAACCACTACCGAGTCAGCAGCTGCTGCCTTCGCCCGTCTGCCGATCTCCCGTAACCCGTCGATGGCCGGTTGCCTGCACCCTTCATGCTCTCCAGGCATTTCCGAGATAAACATTGAAGGAACGTGCGTTACCTTGGCCGCCAGAACGACCTCACCCATGAATATGTCTCCCTGTACCCGGTTTAAGGGACAACTTATCTTTAATCTATTTTGTAAGATTATTGCCTGGTTGGCTTGACATCGATCAATTTCTCAAGGGATAGATGCTGCACCACGGCGTGCCTTGTACTTTGAAAATCACTCAGCGCCGTGACAAGAAAATTTCGATCGATTAACCACTCGGGTTTGACCGGAATCAAACCGTATTCACATCTGCATAAAGATACCGACGGTCAGATCGATCAGCTGCAGTAGACCCAACAACTCATCTCCGATGACGGCATGAGATATGAATTGGCCATCAATATGGAGCGCATCAAGCCGACGTCAAGATGCACGATGTCGAGCGGCATACTCTGACAATAGTGCAGAGGGTCGAAAAAGTAGCAAGGTGCTAGATCGTACAGTGCCCCAGCCTTTGAGGGCAATCTCTGACCCAAGAGCTGACCTGCCAGGCCAACTCTGATCCGACCCGATTCCAGATTCTTGGTGTTTTTGGGGAATACGCTTATGATTTCCCCTATTGACCCCCTGGCATCAATCCAGCGGCACGGATAATCGATGCCGCCTCTTTCACTCGAAAATCACTATATGAATACAGGCAAACCGGCATTGGTTGAATTCAAGGATGTCGAGAAATCTTTCGACGGAGAGACCCTCGTCGTTCAGGACTTGAACCTTCAAGTTCAGGAAGGTGAGTTCCTGACGTTTCTAGGGCCTTCCGGGTCTGGGAAAACCACGACGTTGCTGATGCTGGCCGGCTTCGAGTCCATGACCCGCGGGGACATCCTGCTTGCGGGTCGTTCTCTGAAAAACGTAGCGCCATATCGGCGCGATATTGGTATGGTTTTCCAGAACTATGCGCTGTTTCCACATATGACCGTCGAGGAAAACCTTGCCTTTCCACTCGAAGCGAGAAAGATCCCAAAATCCGAGATCGCGTCCAAGATCTCCCATGCACTGGAGATGGTCCAGCTGGGCGACTTCGGCAAACGGCGACCGGGTCAGCTCTCCGGCGGCCAGCAGCAGCGGGTGGCCGTCGCTCGAGCGCTCGTTTACGAACCCAAACTCGTTTTGATGGATGAGCCACTGGGAGCGCTCGACCGACAACTGCGCGAGCAGATGCAATATGAGCTGAAACATATCCACGAATCTGTTGGTGTCACGATCGTGTACGTCACACACGACCAGGGGGAGGCGCTGACGATGTCGGACCGCATCGCTGTGTTTAACGAGGGCCTGATTCAGCAGCTGGCTCCACCCTCAGAAGTCTACGAGCAACCCGATAACGCATTCGTGGCCCAGTTCATTGGGGAGAACAATCGTCTCATGGGAACGGTCGAATCGATCCGCGACGACCAGTGTTCGGTCCGCATCGAAGGTGGGCAACAGATCGTACAAGCCCGTGCCGTCAACAACGGGCCCGCAGGAAGCCGCACGACACTGTCACTTCGCCCGGAAAGCGTCAAGATCAATCCCGAGGGCTCCGGGTATTCCGAACGATTTGAAGCCCGGGTCGAGGAACTGATTTATCTGGGTGACCATACCCGGGTTCGGGTCAGCGTGCTGCAGCACGATGACTTCATTATCAAGGTGCCACGGACGGACGATGCACCGGTCCTGCAGGTAGGCCACACCTGTACGGTGGCCTGGCAGGCCAAGGATTGCAGAGCCCTCGATGCAACTCAAGACTGATATCACCGCGTGAACACCCAGTAAACCGATGGCGATTGCGACCACAAGCCAACCCGCCGAAATCGCCGATCTGCCGCTGAAACTGCGGTTGAAGCGCGCCGAGCGCATGCGCAAGCTGCGGGCGCTTGGCCTGATCATGCCACTTTTTCTGTTTCTGATGATCGGCTTCCTGATTCCCATCGGATCCATACTGATACGAAGCGTCCAGAATCCCGAACTGGCTGAAGTTCTGCCCCAGATGTCAGAACTGCTCCGGGCCTGGGATGGTCAAGGGGAACCGCCTGTAGAACTGCTGTCGGTAATGGCCCGGGAGCTAATTTCAGCCAAGGCCGATCGCTCTATCGGCAAAGCCGCCAAGCGCCTCAACTACAACGTTGCTGGTTTCCGGACTTTGCTGATGAAAACCGGTACCAAACTGGAACGGGCGGCTAAAAAGGAGGGGCTTGATGTTTTATTAGCCGATCCTGATCTGCTCAGTCGATTCCACAAAATTGACAAACGCTGGAAGGACCCCCGTTTCTGGGCCATTTTGAAACAATCGTCAGAACGGCATACCTTGTATTTCCTGCTGCAAGCCATCGATTTGGACTGGGATCAGTTCGGTGAGATCGTGCAAGTTCCCGAAGACATCGCAATTTACCGAGATGTCCTCTGGCGAACCGTCTGGATCAGTCTTGTCGTAACAGTGGTCTGCCTGTTTCTGGGCTATCCGATCGCCTTTCTGCTGGCGACCTTGCCGACCAGGAAAAGCAACCTGCTGATGATCTTGTTGTTGCTGCCGTTCTGGACCTCCCTCCTGGTCCGTTCCACCGCCTGGTTGGTGCTGCTCCAGGGCCAGGGCCTGGTCAATGACGTCGCGATCTGGATCGGCCTGTGGGATGAACCCATGATGCTGGTTCGGAACCGGATCGGTGTCTACATCGCCATGGTGCACATTCTTCTGCCATTGATGGTTCTGCCAATGTACAGCGTGATGAAAGGCATCGATCCCTATCACTTAAAAGCTGCCGCATCACTGGGTGCACGGCCCATCCGATCTTTTCTGAAGGTCTACCTACCCCAAACTATTCCCGGTGCCGGTGCCGGCGTACTGCTAGTTTTTATTCTTTCCCTCGGCTACTACATCACGCCGGCACTGGTGGGTGGACCCACCGACCAGATGTTGAGTTACTTCATCTATTTCCATGCCAATAACACAGTGAACTGGGGACTGGCCGCTGCCTTGAGTGTTGTGCTCATGGTCTGCGTACTGGTGTTCTTCAGCATCTACCAACGCCTCGTCGGTGTCGGCAACATGAGGATGAACTAGCCCATGGCTATGGCCCCTTATTCATCGTTGGGAGAGAAAGTCTGGTATTACCTCTTGCGGGTGATCTGTGGGCTGATTTTCTTCTTTCTGATGGCTCCTATCGTGGCGATTATTCCACTTTCCTTCAATTCTATTCCATTTTTTACCTACCCCATGGAAGGATTCTCGTGGCGTTGGTATGCAGTACTCTTCGGCGATTCCACACAGTCGATCCTGTGGCAAAGAGCATTTGTTAACAGCATCATCGTCGCAGTCGGATCAACGACTCTCGCTACGATTCTCGGCACAATGGCCGCGATCGGAATGACCCGGGCCAATTTTCCGTTCAAGAGTGCATTGATGGCGATCCTGATTTCACCCATTATTGTCCCAATCGTGATCGTGGCCATCGCAATGTTCTTCTTCTATGCCAGGATCGGTCTTGTTGGCAATATGTTCGGCATTATTTTTGCGCACACCACACTGGGTGCGCCTTTTGTCGTCATCACGGTTACGGCGACCCTGCAGGGATTCGATCAGAACATGATCCGGGCGGGTTATATCCTGGGTGCGCGGCCGCTGCGGGTTTTCCGGAAAGTGACGCTACCCTTGATACTGCCGGGTGTGGTCTCGGGGGGATTGTTTGCGTTTGCGGTATCCTGGGACGAGGTGGTTGTCGTGCTGTTTCTGGCAACAGCGGAGCAGCACACCGTGCCTCGCCGGATGTGGAGCGGAATCCGGGAATTGTTGAGCCCGACCATCATCTCTGCCGCAACGATTCTGATTATGGTCTCTATCGTCTTGATGTTTACCATGGAGTGGCTGAGACGCCGCGGCGAAAGACTGCGGGGAATCAGTCCCAACTAGCACGAAAAATCGTCAGGACAACAATTCCTCAACAACGCCGTTTGTTCGAATTCGAAGTCATCACCGGCACGGCTTCTGCCACGCTGCAAAAAAGAGGCGGGCATAGCCCGCCTCTTTGAAACAATATGACGAGGGTATCGTTAGTCTTTAGCGACCCAAGTATTGTACCGTTTTGACATGTCGTCACCATTGTCGACCCACCAGTTCGTACTGGACTTCAACCAGTTTTTCATGTTCGCCGGCGCCGTTGGCAAATGAGGAAGAATCTTAGGATCGACATACGCATCACAGCCCTTTCTTAAGCAACCGTAAGAGATGTATTTGCTTTGGTTGCCCTGATTTTCTGGCGAAGATGCGAACTTAATGAATTCCCAAGCGAGTGCTAACTCGGGATGGCCGGCAGGGACAATCCAATAATCATAGTCGATGACCTGGCCATCCCACACGATTTCAAAGTTTCGCCCATCGTTTACGATTGCCGTATACGCCCGGCCATTCCAGGCACTGGTCATGGATACCTCTTTATCGGCCAGAAGCTGTGGAGCTTGCGCACCGGATTCCCACCAGATGAGATGCGGCTTGAGTTCACTTAACTTGGCGAATGCGCGGTCTACACCTTCTGGGGTGGACAACACTTTGTACATATCGCTGGCAGCAACACCATCGGCGAACAACGCGAACTCAAGGTTCGGGTTAGCACCTTTATACAGAGCGCGCTTGCCAGGGAACTTGCTGACGTTCCAGAAGTCGGCCCAGTTCGCCGGACCCGCCCCACTGATCTGATCCTTGTCGTAAACCAGGGTGGTCGACCAACTGATCGTGCCAACACCGCACTCATGGCCCGCACCAGCCGCCATATCATCGGGACCGAAACCCAGGGCATCATAATCGATCGGCTCCAGAATACCTTCGTCACAGCCTTGCTGGACATCCGGGCTTTCTGCATCGATGACGTGGGTAGTGTAGGTATTGGTCTCGACCATCGCTCTGATTTTGGCCAGATCACCACCCCATTCGTCTTCCAGCACGGTGTGGCCGGTCGCTTTCATGAAGGGCTCATAGTAGGCCTTGCGCTGGCTTTCGCTGTAGGACCCGCCCCAGGACGTTGCAGTTAGGTTGTCTGCAGTCACGGGACCGGCAAACCCGGCGCCAAATAGTACGAGCGCTCCCAATGCTGCTGCGCTGTTTGTTGCTAGTCTCATTTCATCAATCTCCTCTTGATTGTGTGGCACAAATTCTTCCGCAAAAACACACGGAGTCACTATCTGCCAATTAATAATACCCGATTTACCCCTTTACCAGGAATGATTTCACTATTCTGATAACGGGCCGCCCTGCGAGGTCCATCAAGTCCCATATCCGAATTTCAGCCGTTCTACCAATATACCTTGAGCTGAGTTTGTTCTGATACAGTCTGATAAACAGACCAGCGTTCATATCTGTTCGAGGGAATTCCCATGTCAATATCTGACGATCCGAAGTATCAGTACAACATGACCATCAAAATGTTCGGGTCACAACCCGAGCCACCGTTTGAGACACCCGAAGAGGTGACTCGCGTGTGGGGGCGCAACTGGGGTGTAGACAATGATGTCGGGCAGATCCGATCAGTATTGATGCATCGCCCGGGATCGGAACTTTCAATTGTCGACACCTCCAAACGCATCGATCAGCTTGGCACTTATGGTGACCTTGAAGCCGGCTGGTACTGGCAAAGCTCGGAAGTGCCGCCGATCGCCGATATGCAGCAACAGCACGATGCGCTGGTCAGAGTTCTCGAGGCAGAGGGCGTGGAAGTCGAATATCTTGAAGGCGTTGAATCACCCAGGCTCAAGTCCTGTTACACCCGGGACCCGCTCATCATGGTCAAGGGCGGCGCAATCGTCTGTCGCATGGCCCCACGTATCCGGCGCGGTGAGGAACTCCCGGTCACCCGTACCTTGGCCAGACTGGGTGTTCCTGTCCTGCGGACCATACACTCGAACGGCATCATTGAGGGCGGTAGCTTCGCCTGGCTGAATTCATCTACCGCCGTTATCGGGCGCTCAATCCGAGTCAATGACGAAGCTATCAGCCAGCTTGATGATGTCCTGAAGCGCCAGGGTGTAGAACTGCTGGTGGTCGATCTTTGCGGTTACCAGATCCACATCGATGGGGCATTCGTCATGATCAACCCTGGACTTGCCATGGTCGACCCGAGCCAACTGCCCTACTGGTTTCTTCAGAAACTCAAATCACTGGACATCGACAGCATAGAGATCTCGCCTGCCGACAACAGTTGGATCATCAACTGCCTGGCAATCAGTCCAGGCCGGATAATCATGCCCGAAGGTGCTTCACCTAGGGTGGCAGATGAACTCGCACGGCACAGCGTCGAAGTCATCTCCTTGGATTATGATCAGGTACAACTAAACGGCGGCGGCATTCACTGCTCGACCTGCCCACTGATACGAGACCCCGTCTAACGCCCTAAGAGCTTGAGGTTCAACGTGCCCAGCGCAGGGCCAGGGGGCTTAAATCCTGCACGAGAGTCAGTAACCCTTCTCGCGTTTCCAGGTCCAACGGCCCCAGAGGATGGCGTACGTGATCCGACCGGATCACGCCCCCTTCTTTCATAATGACCTTGGTGGCCCGCAGGCCGCACTGCCGATTCTCATAGTTGATGAGTGGCAGGATTCGGTTATAACACTGCATCGCGCCTTCTCGATCACCTGCCTGGAACTTTTCCACCACCGGTTTGATCAGATCGGGGATCAGTGCCGAACACATGGTACCGGTAGCGCCGGCATCAAGATCGGCCATCAGGGTGATCCCTTCTTCTCCGTCGAAAGGGCCAAGGATATCGTCCCCACCCTCGGCAATCAGTGCACGCAGTTTTCCGGCTGCCTGAGACGTCTCGATCTTGAAGTACTGGAGCAGCGGGATCGATTGTGCCATTCGAACCAGTAATGACACCGGCAAGTGGACTCCGGAAAGTGGTGCATCCTGCACCATGATCGGGATACCGCCCGCAGTGGCGGCCCTGTCGAAATACTCGAAAATAGTCTGCTCAACCGCCTGCAGCCCAACGCCGTGGTAAGGCGGCATCAGCATGACCATATCCGCACCCAGATCTGCTGCACTTCGGCAGCGATCCTCGACCACCTGGGTAGAGAAGTGCGAACAGGTGACGATCACTGGAACGCGCCCGGCAACATACTCAAGGCACACACGCATCAGTTGATCTCGCTCAGCATCACTCAACAGGAACTGCTCTGAATAGTTGGCGATAATGCAAAGACCGTCAACACCCTGGTCGATCATGCAATCCAGCGCCCGCTGCTGACTGTCGATATCCAGTGCCCCGACGTCGTCGAACGGTGTCGGTACGATCGGGAACACGCCCCGGTATGCCGCAGATTCATTCATCGCAATACCCTGCTGTACTGATGTGCGCTTATGTCGCCAGAATTGGTGAACTGGTTGATGTGCCCGGCATAGTGCCAGTGCCGGTACAGGATAGCAGTCTTTTCACGCTCCAGAATATCAGGGTCCAGATAATAACGCGAAGGCAATGTATGGGAAGAAGGTGCCGGAGGTGGGCTATCCATTGGTTGGGCTCGGAGCATTGTAGGATCTCGATTAATCTGGCAATTCCAGCATTCTGGATGCTACTCCTGCAGTACGTAACATCACAAACAAACTCAAGGGCATTGGCAGCCAAAAGTGAGCTTTTTCTCACCCTATACTTTCAGGCGATAAGCGTGCAGGTGTTCATAATGTGGCAGCACCTGCTCGTAGAGCCGCTTTGCATGGTCGGGTGCGCCCGAGATGTCCACGTAACCCGGTTGCTGTGCTGTCAACCCGGTAGAAGCCCTTAATGTCTCGTGCCAGGAGCCACCGTCATACCAGCTGTATGCCTCCGTACCGGCACCCGCCTGCCAGGTTAATGCCTCTTGTATAAAAGGTATACCTGCCGCGTCACAGTAAGCGCTAACCATGCCTTCGGGATTTTCCAGAAGATCGTCCGAGTCAAGAACGGGCGGCGCCTTACCGTCGCGATCTGCCAACCGATCGAACAACTCACGCTGCTCCAGGAACGCCAGTTCCTTCAAGTGCACATCCGGCCAGCGCTTCTGCACGCTGGTCACCACCTTGGCTGCATCTCGAATCAGGAAGGAATGATTGAAGTGGCCGAGAAACTCATCGTTCCAGTGATTCTCGATGTAATGAGGAAAATCCTTGGAAAAAACGGGACCCCGGACCGCGGCCTGTTTAAGCTTCGACCAGACCTTCTCAAAAGTGAGCCTCGGCTTTCTTGGGCTGTCCGGCGTCAAACGAGGCCACAGGGCACCATCGCCCTCGTACCACCATTCCCCGAATGGCTCATGAAAACATTCCATATCGCCGCGCTGGCGCATCATCCACTCGAAGGCGGTGCCAGTGGATCGGGGCGTTGCCCAGAGCACAAGAATCTTGTGCATTGGGCTTATCTTTTCAGCAAGAACAAGACACTACCCTGGACCATGGGGATGGAACAATAGTCGCCTCCCACCTGTATAACTCAACAGAATCCATCACTTTGTGTTTCGCAGCCGAGCACTGGTCAAAGTCATTTAGACGTGCCCGGTACAGCACGCTAAACATAGTTCCGGTCTTCTAGAAACACCAGTATCTGATCTGCCAGTAGCTCCGGATTGTTGCCTGCAGCCTCCAGAACAATGTCAGCATTTTCGGGGACCTCGTAGTCAGAGTCGATGCCGGTAAAGTTCTTCAATTCTCCGGCCCTTGCTTTTTTGTACAACGACTTCGGGTCGCGCGTTTCACAAATCGCCAGCGGCGCATCTACAAAGATCTCAACAAACTCGTCTCCGTCCATAAGGTCTCGTGCCATCTGGCGCTCAGACTGAAACGGTGAAATAAATGAGGCCAGTACGATCAATCCTGCATCCACCATGAGTTTTGCGACCTCCGCGACCCGGCGGATGTTTTCGACCCGGTCCTGATCGGTAAATCCGAGGTCGCGGCTGAGTCCATGGCGAACGTTGTCACCATCGAGCAGATAAGTACGCCTCCCCATCGCATGCAGCTTTTGTTCCAACAAATTTGCAACCGTCGACTTACCGGCCCCGGAAAGGCCCGTGAACCAGAGCACGCACGGTTTTTGCTCGTTAGCCTCAGCACGAGCCGCCTTGTCGACTTTCATTTGGAACCAGCCGATGTTGGTGGCTCGGCGCAGTGCAAAGTCGATGACTCCAGCGCCAACTGTTGCGTTCCCGCCCTTATCGATCAGAGTAAACGCACCGGACCAGTCATCGCGGGCATCGTCATCGAATGGAACAGCCCGGTCCAAGGCTATCTTGCAGTAACCGATCTCACCCAAGACCAGTGTTTTCGCTGCGAGATGCTCCAGCGTCTCCGGGTCAACACGATACGAGAGGTCGGTGATCTGGACCGTTGCTTCGATCCCAGCGAGGCGAATCAGATAAGGTCGCTCCGGAAGCATGGGATCGTGGCCGGCCCAGACAAAATGGGCAGCAAACTGATCTGCAGTTGGCGTTTTACCGTCAGCGGTTGGTAACAAGCCATCGACCAGCGGCTTGTACTCACCGCTCAGAAGCGCTGCCGACACATCACGCAACTTTCGGACTTTTCTGCTCTCTTTGTCCTGCGAAGTACGTTCACTCATGTTCTAAAGATCCAATCCTTGGGCGTCAAGCACCTGGGACCGCCACGATATTCCCGACATGGCGCTTGTCTATAAATGCCTGCTGTGCTTCACGCAACTCTTCCAGCGGGTATGTTGCGGCCAACAACGGGCGAACTTCCCCGCGCTCGATATATCCCACGAGATCCGCAAAGACTCCCGGTGGTGGTACCGTAGCGCCGGTAAAAGTGAGGTCACGCAAATAAAAGATGCGTAAATCAAAATTGACTATAGGTCCTGCAATAGCACCTGCACAAGTGTAACGACCGCCACGCGAGATAACCTCGATCAGCTGTGGCCATAATGCACCTCCGACCACATCGGCGACCACATCTACAAAATCCTGCCCGATTGTGTCAAGCAAGGCGGACCTCAAGTCCTCCGGTGACCGGTCGATCACGGCATACGGCCCGACCGCACGCACGCCCGGCGCTTTATCAGCCCCAGACATGGCAATACATCTTGCACCACGCCGATTAGCCAGCTGTATCAAAGCGCTACCCACACCACCGGAACCACCCGTGATCAGTACCGTGTCTTCCTCCGTGACTTTAGCGCGGTTCAGCATATTCTCCGCAGTGACGTAGGAGCAGACGTAGGTTGCCAGCTCCGCGTCCGATAAGGAACTATCAACAGGACGAATCTGGCGATGAGAAACCTTGGTGTACTGTGCGTAGCCACCATCGCATTCACTGCCGAAGTAGCCCGTTTTGGCAAGATTCATAGGGTCGTCCCAATCTCTAAGCCACCCATCAATCATGACACGCTGACCCATTAACGATTTCTCGACCTGATCACCTACATTTACCACTGTGCCGACCGCATCAGCCCCTTGGATGCGTGGGAAAGAGACGGACGCACCACCCCAGGCACCGTCCTGCCCATCAGCGCCAACCAGGATCTCACCGGTGGTCGCATCCGTGTTGCCTTTGGAATACCAGGCACTGCGTGTATTCACATCGGTATTGTTGAGGCCACAGGCACCGACACGAATCAGCACCTGGTCAGCTCCAGGAACCGGGGTGGGCCAATCCTCGTGAAACACCAGCTTGTCCAGGCCCCCGTGACCGGTCAGAACGACCGCCTGCATAGAGTCAGGAATACCTTCAAGTGTCACGTTGCCCTCTTCTCCCTTACTCGCTACCGGGTAAATAGACAGCCACCGGTTCACCGAGCCATTCCTCGTCGGGTACGACACCAAGGCCTGGTTCGTCCGGCGCCGACAACATACCGTCTTCGACGCGAGCGCCCCGGCCTGGTGCCAAGTCAACAGTGATCATATCCTGACACGACCAGACTCGCAGGCGATAGGGCTCGGGAATGGTTTGGGCGAGATGGACGGCATCCGAATTCGCCAGTACGGTACCGCCGGTGGGCATTACTGAGATTCCAATACCGTGCGCAAGTGCCAGGTCGCGGAGGCGAGCTGCGCGGGTTAGGCCAGCCACCTGGTTAATCTTTATGTTGATGAGTTCCGCGATCCCTTCGCTGACAATTAGGGTCATATTCTCCAATGTGTCCCGCCGTTCGTCGATCCCAGAAGTCGACGACGACGGACTGAACGACGGCCACGGCGGTGAAGCTGTACTGGCTGGCGGTGAATGCATCGGCACGCTGAGCTCTATCCCTATGATTTCAGCGCCTAAAAACTGCTTGCCTTTGCCTATCTGAAACCCCAGTATGCGGTGCAGGACACCCGGGTTGACGTGGTCATCATGGGTCAGTTGCGACGGGCGACCGTATAGACCGAAGCAGCCTACGACCCCGACAACCTGCGTCCGAGAACCTGAGGACACTAACATGTCTGATCCCGCCATTGCTGTTGCACCGACCCTATCCCAGGACGATTACCACGCCATTGCCGCACAGGCAGACTCACTATGGCAGTTTCTGTTCATGGCTGAGCCACCCCGAAACCAGGCCGACATGGCAGCAGCTGATACCGAGGCCATGCGGTGGCTGGACACCGAAATGATGAAACGCGATCAGTACATGCTGCCCGGCGTGCGCCGCTTCGTCTCATGCGTACACACCGATGTCGAGCTCGAAAAGACGCTGCAAGCGCTCGATGAAAGCTCGGACCCTGACCTGACAGGCTGTACATCAGTGCCGACGGTGAGATCATGACCGATCAATCGATTGGATTTTCGGTTGCAGACTGGTGCCCTCCCCCGGCTCCGTCGGCCGACCCGATGACCGGCCGATACTGCCGGCTTGAACGACTTGACGCTGATCAACACGGTCCATCCCTGTTCGACGCCCATGCACTTGACGCCGACGGGCTCAACTGGACATACCTGCCCCATGGACCGTTCGACCTCTACGGCGATTACTACGACTGGCTGAGTGGGATGGCAAAACAGAACGATCCCTTTTTCTTCACCATCATGGACGCGACCAGCCAACGGGCAACCGGCATTGCCAGCTATCTCCGTATCACACCCACAGCAGGGACCATCGAAGTCGGCCACATTCACTACTCTCCGCTGCTACAGAAAACGCCCGCAGCGAGCGAGGCCATGTTCCTGATGATGAAGCACGCATTCGAGCTCGGTTACCGGCGCTACGAATGGAAGTGTGACGCACTCAATGCACCTTCACGGCGGGCAGCCGTGCGGCTCGGATTCTCTTATGAAGGCGTCTTTCGTCAGGCCACAGTGTACAAAGAACGCAACCGTGATACGGCCTGGTACGCGACCATCGACCAGGAATGGCCCGAACTCAAAAAGGCTTTTGAAGCATGGCTCGACCCGGCAAACTTCGACGAGGCCGGAACACAGAAAACCAGCCTGTCCTCGCTCACTGCGCCTATCTTGAAATCCATCGGCTAGTGACACTCCGCCTGACAGAAAACGAATTCGATCACATCAGCCAGGGGTACGACCCGGTGGCCTCGCGTTCGGGTTCGATTCACAGCGACTGTTACCTTGATGCCCGATTTCTAGACGTCGAACGGGAACAGGTATTCCACAGGACATGGCAGTTCGTGTGCCACGAGGAAAAACTGCGCGAACCTGGCAGCTACGTGGCCGGCGACGTTCAGGGCCAGAGTATTTTTGTCGCGCGTGACAGTGACGGCGAACTACGCGCCTTCTACAACGTCTGCCGACACCGCGGCCATGAGCTTCTCAGCGGTGAAGGACAGGTCAGTGCTATCACCTGTCCCTACCACGCTTGGGTCTATAACCTCGATGGGTCCTTACGCAGAGCCCGGCGCAGTGAACTCATCGAGAACTTCTGCAAAGCTGATAACCGTCTGACCCCCATCCAGGTGGAGACCTTCTGCCACCTGATCTTCGTCAATCTCGATGCCGATGCGGTATCGCTTGCGCAACAGTCCGGAGACCTCGGGAAAGAAGTTCTGTCTTATGCTCCGGACCTTGGCAATCTAACCTTTGCACACCGCCTGACTTACCGGCTCAAAGCCAACTGGAAGGCAGTGGTGGATAATTTTCTAGAGTGTTATCACTGCCCCGTGGCACACAAGGATTTCGTGACCCTGGTAGAGATGGATACCTACAAGGTCAGAACGCACGGTATTTACTCCAGTCACATGGCCAAAGCGGGGCGCAGCGACAACCAGGCCTATGCAGTTGAGGGTGCGAGCGTGACCGATCACGCGGTCTGGTATCTGTGGCCGAACACGACACTGATGCGCTACCCAGGCAGGGGCAACTTCATGGTCTGGCGATTTATTCCGGTCGGCCCGGAAGAGACCTACGAGGAATTCGACTTTTTCTTCGAGAGCACACCGCCCACGGACATAGAGATGGAAGCCATCGGCTTTATCGACACCGTATTACAGCCCGAAGACATTAATCTGGTCGAGAGTGTCCAGCGGGGCATGCGCACACCCGCTTTCAACCAGGGGCGTTACATGGTGGACCCGAAAGGCTCCGGAATGAGTGAGCACGGCGTGCACCATTTCCATGGCCTGATACTGGATGCCTACCGCCGGGCTTGTGAACCATGAGTGACGGCGGGGGGAACCTTGCTGGCCGGATCGCTATCGTGACCGGCGGCACGGGTGGGATCGGTGCTGCCGTCTGCGCTCGGTTTGCCCGCGAAGGCGCAACTGTATATGCCGCAGATGTCGCACAAGATGCGGTCGATCTTCCAAAGGGGATCACGGCAGTTGCCTGCAACGTCACCCGGCCGCAGGAGATCACCGACCTCATGACCCAGGTGGAATCCGTGCACCAGCGGCTGGATATTCTGGTTAACGCCGCCGGAATTGAGATCGAGAAGACCGTGGAGCAGACTTCGCTGGAGGAGTGGAACTCGATCTTCGCGATCAACGTGACGGGAACCTTTCTGGCCTGCAAGCACGCTCTGCCCTTGATGCGTAACGCCGGCGGAGGCTCGATCATCAATTTTGGCTCTTATGATGGTTTTATTGCCGACCCGGGGCTTGCGGCCTACTGCGCGACCAAGGGTGCGGTACACGCCCTGACCCGGGCCTTGGCCTGCGATCACGGCCCTGAGAACATTCGGGTCAACGCAGTCTGCCCCGGCTATGTCGACACACCCATGCTGCAGAATTTCTTTGGTTCACACGGAGACATTGAAAGCCTCAAGGATGAGGTCCGACGGGTACATCCTCTTGGGCGCTACGGAACTCCCGACGATGTCGCCAACCTGGTCAACTGGCTTGCTGGCGATGAAGCACGCTATGCATCCGGCCAGCTCTGGGTGCTGGACGGTGGCCTCACGGCCCAGGTTCAGCAGATGCGTGTGTGATGAATCGAGCCCTTGAGAACAAAGCCGCTGTAGTGACGGGCGGCAGCCGGGGTATCGGGCGGGCCATCGTCGAAGCATTCTCCGCACACGGTGCACGGGTGCTCACCTGCGCCCGCAGCGGCGATGGCACTGACCTGCCGAGCGGTGTGCACTGGATGAAGGCCGACGTCAGTCGCTCAGCAGATATCGATACGCTGGCAGTACAGGCGCTTGAGGTGCTCGGCCAGATCGACATTCTGGTCAACAACGCCGGTACCCAAATTGAAAAAACGGCCCTCGAGAGTTCCGACGAGGACTGGGACAAACTGATGGGAACCAACGCGCGGGGCGTTTTCCTGATGTGCCGGCGACTCATACCGCTGATGGCGGAATCTGGCGGAGGTTCGGTCATCAACATCGGCTCGATCAGCGGCGAACATGCAGATCCCGGCATGGCGCTTTACAACGCCTCCAAGGCCTTCGTCCACGGACTGACCCGGTCGATTGCCGTCGATCATGGCCATCAGGGCATCCGCTGCAACGCCATCTGCCCCGGCTGGATCATGACCGAGATGGCCGATGCCGCCTTTGCCCAGGCCAAAGATCCCGCTGCGGCCAGGGCCGATGCGCTGGCCCGCCATGCCGCAGCCCGGTTTGGCCAGCCGGTTGACGTTGCCCAGGCTGCTGTGTGGCTGGCCTCGGACACCTCGACTTTCATGACCGGCCAAACACTGACAATAGACGGCGGCCTGGTCGCGTCTTCACCGCTGCGGCCGGGGCTTTTCTGACCCCAAACTACCTCGATTCTGCTGTGACGGCAGATCTTGTGCTACGTACCAGGCTTGTTCCAGGTGAAATCACCACAGGCCAACGGCATCGGTGAATGGTTCCACAAGACCATTCTGCAGGAGTTCTGCCAGGTCACGTTTCGTAAGAAGATCTATACTGATCTAGAGTCTCTGCAAAGAGGTCGGGACGCCTGGCTTGAGTACTACAATGATGAACGTTCTAGATCAAGCAGGGCACGCTTGTACTTTAAACCGCCGGCATATCCAGTCAGTTTTCCGTTGGCGCCGATCACCCTGTGGCAGGGAATGACAATTGCGATCGGGTTGCGCGCGTTGGAGCCACCGACCGCGCGTACCGCTTTGGGATTACCAATCGCGCGGGCGATATCTTGGTAGCTTCTGGTTACGCCGTACGGTATCTGAAGTAGTGCATCCCATACTTGGCGCTGGAAGGGTGTGCCTTGTGGCGCAAGATTCAGTGAGAAAGTCTGACGTTTGCCGTCGAAATATTCATCTAATTGTCTAACGCAATCGGTATATCTGGTTTTGGTGGGCTGCCAGTCGGGCAGTGGCCATTCATCCAGCCGCTGTGTGGGCAGCGTCAATGAATGCAAGCACCCACCCTCACCGACGATAAGAATCGATCCCAGTGGCGAATCATGATAGCGATAGTCCATCCCGTCGGATTCTATTGATTTGGCAATAACTAGGAAATTGAAGTTGATTCCATCGCACCGTGCTGTTCTCGATAGGCTATGAGATCGTTCAGCCAGTCTGGGTCCATCTCAGGAACCGATGAAAGCAACAGGGTAACGTAACAAAAACGCCCGGACTTCCCAAATATACCAATTTTTCCCAATTCACCAGTCACATACCCGTTGCTCGACCTAATTCCACGAAGGTGCATTCGGGCCCTGAATACGGAACAAATCCTGGTTTGCCGGTAAACTAACGTTCAGTATCTTCGGCCCAGTCCAGAGTGCCGGTCGACAGTCTCAAGCCACTATGAAAACCAAAGACATTCTGTCCAGAGATACCCGCATCCTGTCGCAGGATCAGCGCGAATCCTATTTTGAACTAGGCTATGTCGGTTTACCGGGAGTCATTGACGAGGCAGGGCTGACAAGACTGCCTTCAGCATCCAGCGAACTCATAGAAAGAAGTCTTTCTCTCAAGGCTTCTGATGGCACTTTTGATCTGGAAGACGGACACACAGCCGAGAACCCCCGGCTTCGGCGCATTGCCTTCTTGGATGATCTGCACCCGGTATTCTGGGAATTCAACGCAGCGTCCACGATTGTTGACATTGCAGAAGATATCCTGGGTCCGAACGTGACCTTCCGGGAAAGCTTGATCAACTACAAATGGTCCCGGGGTGGCCAGGGAGTGCAATGGCACCAGGATCTGCCATCCTATCCGCACACAAACCTATCACCCGCGCAGTTCTTGGTGTTTCTGGAAGACATCGATCTCGAACAGGGCCCTGCACAGGTCATACCGGGCAGCCATAGGGGCAAGATATTTGATCACTACGACGATAACGATCAGTGGCTCGGTTACATTCCTAACACACACCTTGAAGAGATCGATTCGGACAATGCCGTGGCTTTGACTGGTCCGGCCGGCACCGTCACCGGACATCACGGCCTTACGGTCCACAGTTCCAAACAAAACTTAAGTGATAGAGGACGACCGCTCCTGATCACCGGATTCAATGCCAGTGATGCGTTACCGTACACCGCGCCGGCTTATCCGAGTTCGCACCATGGCACGGTCATACGCGGAGAACAAACGCGTTATGCTCACCTCGAACCCGCACCGATTCGTCTGCCGCCCGACTGGTCGGGTGGCTACACGTCGATCTTCTCTCACCAGACAGGTGCAGGTGAGCAACTGACAACCGGTTAATTCATACTACTGGGGGATGGAATCTGGTCAACTCTCAACTGAAAGGGCGTAAGGCATTGGTCACCGGTGCGGCCGGTGGCATCGGGCAGGCCATTGTCAAGATCTTATCTGATGCCGGCGTTGACATCGCTGCAGCAGATATTCAACTCGAAGGCGTTAAATGTGCCGCTGCACTGCCCGGCGATCTGGCTGATCCGGCCTATTGCGATGAACTCCCTGCGCAAGCTGAAAGAATCCTTGGCGGCCTCGATATCGTTGTCAACAATGCCGGCATCATTCGCCGCGGCCCCATCACAGAGGCCACAGATGAGGATTACAGGCAATCATTTGCCGTCAATGTCGAGGCGCCGTTTCGCATCTGCCGCGCGGCTATTCCCCTTCTCGCTGAAAGTGGTGCAGCTACTATCGTCAATATCGCCTCCTGCTGGGGGCTGCGTGCCGGTCCCAATCATCCGCTCTACTGTATGTCCAAGGCCGCACTGGCAGCGATGACACAGTGCCTCGGCCATGATCATGCGCACCAGGGAATCCGCATCAATGCGGTCTGCCCCAACGAAGTTGACACGCCAATGCTGCGTTCAGGGTTCAACGCGCGGGGTATTGATCCAGAGACCGGCATTGATGAGCTTAATCAGTCGGTACCGCTCGGGCATATTGCCAAGCCTGAGGAGATCGCTGACGTCGTGCTGTTCCTCGCTTCCGATCAGTCACGCTATATGTGCGGTTCACTGGTTGAGGTGAACGGCGGCAAACCCGTCGCATGACGCAAGACCCCACAAAGGTCGCCCTGGTCACAGGCGGGCGCAGCGGTATCGGGCACGCCTGCGCCGAACGACTTGCGCAAGAGGGCATGCGGGTCTTCACCGCCCAGCGGGGAAGATCAGACAACTTTGAGACGATCCCGGCAGACCTTGCTAATGCCGATACTCCGGCCAGAGTCATTGGCGAGGTAATCGAGCGGGCGGGCAGGCTGGACATCCTGGTCAACAATGCCGGCATGATGCTCGAAGCAACAGTGGAAGAGATGCCGCTCGCTGACTGGGATCGCACACTTGCAGTCAACTTGCGGGCACCTTTTCTGTTGATCAAACACGCCATTCCGCATCTTCGCGGGAACGGCACAATCGTCAACATCGGCTCCATCGAGGGACTCGGTTCGAACCCCCGTCACCCCGCATATTGCGCTTCCAAGGCCGGTCTGCACGCACTCACCCGGGCAGTCGCCGTCGATCACGGTGCCGATGGAATACGCTGCAACAGCGTGGCCCCAGGCTGGATCGATACTGAGCTCAACATCGACTTCATCGAATCGATGCCCAACCCCGAGCGTTTTCGGGAGGAGATTGGCCGGATTCACCCGGTGGGGCGGACCGGCAGCCCGGCAGAAGTTGCGGCTCTGGTAGCCTGGCTGGCATCGGATGACGCCAGCTTCGTAACCGGGCAGGTCTACACCGTCGATGGTGGCCGACTGGCCCAGCTACCCCTGCCCTGAAAAACCTAATGTAAGGAGCATCATCATGTCACTTCCAGAAGAGCCTGATATTCAGAACGTCACCGTCGACGGTTATAAGGTCGTCACCTACAGTTATGGCACCGGCGACAACGTTCTGTTGCTACTGAATGGTGGTCCCGGCCTGCCATGCGACTACCTGAGGGACCCGCATATTCCTCTGGCAGACGCCGGCTACCGTATTGTCGCGTTCGACCAACTCGGCTGTGGCAAGTCAGACCGACCAGACGACCCCTCTTTGTGGGATATCACCCGCTATGTGGAAGAGGTCGAAACCGTCCGTAAAGCTCTGGGCCTTGAGCGAATACATCTTCTCGGGCAATCCTGGGGCGGCTGGCTGAGCATCGAATACGCGCTGACCTACCCCGATGCCATTCGGTCTCTGGTGCTCGCCAACACCTGTGGTGATTTACCCCACCTGACCAGCGAGCTGAATCGGATGCGAGATGCACTGGGGAGCGAAACGGTCGCGATGATGCTTCACCACGAGGCAATGGAAACACTCGATCACCCTGAATATCAGGCAGCCGTGACAATTCTCAATTACCGGCATGTGTGCCGTCTGAAGGAGTGGCCTTCATCACTGCTGGCCTCGGCCAACGACTGGAACATGGGGCCCTATGAAACCATGCAGGGCCCCAATGAATTTCTCTATATCGGCAATCTCAAGGACTGGAATCGTATTCCTGACATGCACCAGCTGACGATGCCCATCCTCATCGTCACCGGCACACATGACGAGATAGGGCCTGCCTGTGCCTCGCGCATGCACAATGTACTGCCGGACTCGCAAGTCGCGGTCTTTCCCAACAGCTCCCACGTGCCGTTTTATGAGGAACCCGATGATTATTTCACCACACTTCAAGATTTTCTGTCGGCTCAGACTGGCTGATCATAAGCAGGTTCAAAGGATGGTTCCGACAAGCTGAACCCGAGCCGAAAACCCAGCCAGCGAGTCCTTAACTGACCTCATCTGGGTAAAGACCACCGACGGAATTGTCTAAGCTGCCACCTGTTCGATCAGATGTCGTGACGATTGATGGGCCGTACATACGGAGTCCGACCACAGATGGTTTCGAAACATTTCGAACTGAGCCTCAAGCGTTTTCTGGCAGCAGTGTCTGATGAGTTCGCAGCAGGCACCAGCCCTGCTACCCGGCGTACGGCACAGATGCTTCGCAGCATCGAAAGTACGATCGCTGATACACCGCGTGCCCCGATACACGGCAACGACGCAGCATGCTCTCCGCCTGACGAGATCAATATGCTGCTCGGTAGAGAGCCTCAATCCGCCTGCCTGACAGCGGCTGCCAGTGTTTATCGCGAACTGGAC
>PVBE011788425.1_pt1 | contig 29135 bp, 19 predicted proteins | sample 1631181 | NCBI WGS metagenome assembly PVBE01 (sample SAMN08397723, study PRJNA350692) | Marine metagenome, whole genome shotgun sequencing project. | isolation source: water | place: Pacific Ocean | collected 2012-04
CCGTACTCCCTACTCTGGATAAGTGAGTAAAAAACGCAGGCGTTGCCCCACTGACCGCAAAGGACCACGTTCTCGACCCCCGCGTTATTAAGTAGGAAATCCAGTCCCGTGCCGGTGAATGCCGAGCCGACCACCTTTCTCACCGTCACCTCCCCGTTGCGAGGCGCCAAGTCGTCGATGATGGACATCGGCTCGGTATCGAACAGGTCGTAATCCCGGCCACGCTCATACGGTACGGCTTCGCGGCCATCTGCCGTCCACTTCGCGTTTACGACGTGCACCACAAGCCCATCAGCTCTCCTGAATGCGTCCAGCGCCCTCTTGATGCCACCAATCACGCCTTCAAGCTCGCGCTGCAGCCAGTCCGACTTTTCTCGGTCCCGCCCCGATAGCCATCCCGGATCGCAAAAGCGATTCATCATGTCCACAATCACCAGAGCCGACTGTTTCGGCTCCAACCTTGTATTGGGAGGTATGCGCCTCGGCTTCAACTCGCTCGTATCTAGCAATACCATCCATATGCTCCTCGAAGTCCTCCCCGCGATGCCTCGCAGCCTACAGGCTTCGGCCGATATCAGGTAGAGATATCCGGACGCGATTGGACGCTTGCCCAAATGAAGGAGGATGGCCAACCAGAGAGTCTCCCGGCCGGTTTGCTCAAGGTGGTACTAACGCCCATGATGCGCTTGGCAAATCAGAGCAAGCGCGAAGGCCTCAGGGGTACCAAATTAGTGAGGGGGGGGTACATAGCCGAATCCCGAGCGCGAAGCGCTTGCGACATATCGAAAAAGCCGATGGGTTTGACGGCAACGTTGACTGAAGCGCCCGCGAATTGACAGGTCCGTGTGCGTACGTCGACGCACGTTGCGGGCGAATGAACCCCGGAAAGCGGACCTGTACGGATCAATTTCGACGAGCCGGAGACGATCTGGGTCCCGTACGTCTGCAAATTCCGCCACGCCGAGCCGGGATGGACTGCCAGACCTTGAACCGAATCGTTCCAACGAGACAATATCTGGCAAACCGCAGCAAGGGGGGACATTGAGACGCCTACTGCCAGTACTCGGTCTCGCGGTTCTGTTAGTGGAGGTATTCACGGCACCGGTCAGCGGCGCTCGTCCAGCCCACGCGACAGGAATGGCGACTACCGGAGGCTGGTCCTGATTGTGGGGAAAATCGGGTCAAAGCGATTAACGAAGGCCCCGCTGTGGCATTGATCTACGCCTCCCCTCAGTATGATTTCAACTCTTCCGCACGGGGTGGGAGTGCGCCAATCCTCGGTCAATCGGCCGCAGCGTGCGCCTCATCGAGGTGAGCTCCCGGATGCCGGCGTCGGCGAAGGGTTTTGAAACATCAATTGATCGGGCCAATGAAGCGGTCCACGTGGGGATCACGTACGCGTTTGGCGCTCTTCCGCCTTGTTTGGCTCCCAAGCCTTAGGCCACAATCTCCTGTATATGACACCCGCGACAATTCGAGTCAGCGTACGGCCCCAGGCTGACCTGGGCCGATTCTTCGACACGAAATCGTGCGTTTGCCAGATCGTGCTGCCCGCCGGCGCGACTGTTGCCAGTCTGCTGGAAGCGAGCGGCATCCCTGATGATCTGCCTCTCGTGATCGGCATCAACAAGGAACTCGGCGCGAAGGACTCCGTTCTGGCGAACGGTGACAACATCGACTTGCTCCCTCCGATGAGCGGTGGCGGAAAGGATTGTTGCTGAAACATGGCTTCATCGATCTGGAACAGGATTCTCCGCGTCGATCTCACCGATGGTCGGATATGGACCGAGGAACCTGGCGAAGCGTTTTTCAAGAAGCATGTGGGCGGGCGCGGCATTATTGCCCACTATCTGCTCAAGGAGGTGCCCGCCGGGATTGACGCGTTCGATCCTGAAAACCGGCTGATCTTTGCCATGGGGCCGATAACAGGGATTGCCCTTCCCGGTAATGCCCGCCATAGCGTCGGCGCCAAGTCTCCGCTGACCGGACTGTTCGGGGAAGCCGAGGCCGGCGGATACTGGGGAGCCGAGATCAAACAGGCCGGTTGGGATGGCATCATCTTTCAGGGCAAGGCTGAGAAGCCGGTCTTTCTTTGGATCCAAGATCAGCAGGTCGAGCTCCGCGACGCGGGCCATCTGTGGGGAAAAATAACCGGCGACGTGGAGGATGCCATCAGAGAAGAGCTTGATGATCCAAAGATTCGCGTAACCCAGATCGGTCCCGCGGGCGAGAACCTCGTTCGATTCGCGTGTGTCATCAACGACCTTAACGAGGCCGCAGGCCGCACCGGACTCGGCGCCGTGATGGGCGCCAAAAACCTCAAGGCCATAGCCGTCCGTGGCACAACGCGAGTTCGCCCGGTCGATGACGACCCGGTGAAGGACACCGCCCGCTGGGTTGGGCGCGAGACCCTGGGGGAGGGTTTGGAGCACTATCGGCTGCACACATGGGGCACCGGGGCTGCGGTTGAGTCCAAGCAACTCGAGGGTCATCTGATCTCCCGCAACTTCCGCGATGGGCAGCTTGATGGCGCGACCAACATCGACGCCGTAACGATGAAGAAATATGTGATCGATCACATGGACCGCTGCTTCTCATGCTCGGTGGCCTGCAAGAAGCGGGTGAGGATCGAATCGGCCAACGTGAATGTCGACCCCAAGTATGGCGGTCCTGAATACGAGTCGCTTGCTGCTATTGGCAGCAATACCGGAAACAGCGACCTCATTGCAGTCTGCAAGGGCAACGAAATGCTCAACTATCTGGGCATGGATTCGATCTCGTGCGGGGCCACGATCGCCTGGGCCATGGAAATGGCGGAGTTGGGCATCCTCACCGGCGAAGATTTACAGGGGCAGTCGCTGCAGTTCGGCACCTCTCAGGATCTGATGGACGTGATCGAGATGATCGCCTACCGAAAGGGCATCGGCGACCTTCTGGCGGAGGGCGCATTGAAGGCCGCACGAAAGATCGGCAAGGGCTCTGAGGACTATGTTGTTCACGTCAAGGGGCTTGAGATCGCCATGCACGATCCCCGCGCCATGGAAGGGATGCGCAAGAACTATCCGGTTACACCCACGGGCGGGGACCACACCGGCGCTGCTCACAAGCGCACCTCTCTGCGGAATACGGTGGGACTGTGCCAGTTCCTCGAGTATGACGACGACAAGACCCTCGAACTGCTTAACGCCGCGACCGGCTGGGACATGACGCGTGAAGAGTTACACGATGTCTTCGAGCGAGGCCTCACAATGGCCCGGCTGTTCAACCTCCGCGAGGGAATGACATACGAGGACGATCGTCTTCCAGAGCGCCTGCATCAGCCGATCCGGCTTGGTCCTCTCAGCGATCGCACGCTGTCCAAGGACCTTATCCGGGACGAAGTGCGGGCCTACTACGAGGACCACGGCTGGGACCGCGAACGCGGCGTGCCGCTTGATGCCGCTCTCGACAAACTCGGCCTCAAGGAGGAGGACTACGCAACGGCGTAGCGTCCATCCCTGCAGCGTCTTTTGGTCCTCATCCGTCAAAGCGATACGCCTTGCTACTCCACTCATGCGCGGCAACCCGACCTCGCCAATGATTGATCCCAGCTACCGCGCCTATCAAATATCTTGACGGGCTAAAAGGAAGTGCTAGGCGACCTTCTCAACTCGGGCGGCGCAGACCTTGAACTCGGGGATGTTGGCCACCGGATCCATGGCGGGATTGGTCAGCACGTTGGCTGCCGCCTCGAAGAAGTGGAATGGGATGAATATCACTCCTTGGTCCACCCCACCGTTGACCTTGGCGGCGAGCTCGATCTCCCCGCGGCGGGAGATGACTTTCGCCCGTTCGCCATCCTGGATTCCCATGCGCTCGGCATCCCTCGGATTCACCTCCACGAAAGGTCCCGGCGCGAGCGTGTTCAAACTTTTGGACTTCCGCGACATCGTCCCCGTGTGGTATTGCTCGAGCAGACGTCCCGTGGTGAGCAGCAGGGGATAGGCGCCGTCGGGAAGCTCGTCCGCGGGCAGATGTTCGACCGGGTGGAACTTACCTAGTCCCCGGGTGAACCGTTCGCTGTGTAGCACTGGTGTCCCGGGGTGGTCCTCGGCAGGACAGGGCCAGCAAAGCTCCTCACCCGCATCCAGCCGGCGGAAGGAAATGCCGCCGTATGAAGGTGTAAGGCTGGCTATCTCCCCCATCACCTCCGCAATCGAGGCGTACTTCATCGGGTAGCCGAGCCTGGTGGAGAGATCGCAGATGATCTGCCAGTCCGGGCGCGTCCCCTCAAGAGGTTCGATGACCTGGTGCATACGCTGCACCCGCCGCTCGGTGTTTGTCACCGTACCCTCACGCTCGACGTAGCTAGCCGCGGGCAGGACCACGTCCGCGAGGCGGGCGGTCTCGGTGAGGAAGATGTCCTGAACCACGAGGAAATCCGTGGCCTTCAAGGCTGCTTCCACATGAGCCGTGTCCGGTTCGCTTAGCATGGGGTTCTCGCCCATGAGATACAGGGCCCGAATCCGGCCTTCCCTGCATGCATGCGTGATCTCGGTCAGAGTCAGGCCCGGCTCGGCGGGAAGGTCCACTCCCCACGCGCGCTCGAATTTCTGCCGGACCGCGTCGTCGTCGACGCTCTGATAGCCGGGAAAGACATTGGGCAAGGCGCCCATGTCGCACGCGCCCTGAACGTTGTTCTGCCCGCGCAGTGGGTTGAGGCCTCCTCCCGGAACACCCACGTTGCCACACAGCATGGCAAGGTTCGCCAGCGACTTCACGTTGTCGGTGCCGGTTACGTGCTGGGTGATCCCCATGGCGTACGCGATGGACGCCGGCTCGCCTCCGGCGTACAACCTGGCGGCGGCGATGATGTCCTCTACCGGGATGCCGGTGATCTCGGCCACGATCTCCGGGTCGTACTTCTTCACGCTGTTGCGCAGGGCCTCGAACCCCTCCGTCCGGGTGCGCACGAAGTCCATGTCGGCCAGCCGCTCTTTGATGATCACGTGCATCAACCCATTGATCCACGCCACGTCGGTGCCCGGACGCGGTCGGCACCAGATGGTGGCGAGCGAGGTGAGTGGGATTTGACGCGGGTCGAACATGATCAACTTGACACCCCGCCTGACCGCGCGCCGGATCTGGTTGGCGACGATGGGATGGCTCTCGGTTGTGTTTGATCCTGTGACAAGGATCACCTCGGAGCGGTCGAAGTCCGCGATCGGGTTGGTCATCGCCCCGCTCCCGAACGCCTCTCCCAGGCCCGTCACCGTGGAGGCGTGGCAGAGCCGGGCACAGTGGTCGATGTTGTTCGACCCCGCTACCGCACGCGTGAATTTCTGCAGCAGGTAGTTGTCCTCGTTGGCAACCTTTGCCGAGGCGAAGGCCGCGAATTCCTCACCCCTTCGCTCATCGAACTTCTTGGCCACCAGATCGAGGGCGTCGTCCCAGCTCGCCTCCTCAAGCTCATCGTTGCGCCTTATTAGTGGGGTTGTCAGCCGCTCGGGGTCGTGGACGAACTGATAGGAGCCAAACCGCCCCTTCACACAGAGGTTGCCCCGGTTGACCGGACTCTCCCTGTCTCCGGTTACTCCCACGACTTTGCCCCGACGGACGCCTACCACGATCCCGCAGCCCGTGCCGCAATAAGGGCAGATCGTAGCCACCTCTCGCTCTGCTATCACCGGGACCTCTCGAAAGCTCAATGCTCCGGTCGGACAATGGACCACGCACTCCCCGCAGGACTCGCAGACGCTGCTTACGATCAAGTCGCCGAGAAACGGGGCCACCTCGGTATCGTGACCACGTCCGACGAGATGAATCGCGCCAAGGCCCACGATCTCTTCGCACGTCCTCACACATCGGGCGCAGACCACGCAGCGATTCATATCCCACAAAAACACCGGACTGCTGTCGTCCACTGTCGCTTGCCGCTCGAGCGGGATCATGCCGTGGTGACGAACTCCAAGCTCGTACGCGAGGTCTTGCAGGTCGCACTCGAGGTTGGCGGGGCAGGCGAGGCAGTCCGAGGGGTGATCGACGAGCAGCAGGCGCATCACCATCCGCCGCGCGCTCAGAATCTCGTCGTCCTCGCTGGTCACCTCCATGTTCTCGGCGGCCTCGGTGAAACAGGCCAGGGGAAGACCGCGCATTCCCTTGATCTTGACCGCGCACAGCCGGCAGCCGCCGAAGGGTTCTAGGTCAGGGTCGTGGCAGAGCGTCGGAATTGGAATCCCCGCCTGCTGAGCCGCCTGGAGAACCGTGCTCCCGGCGTCCACCCGCACTTCCTTGCCGTCGACTGTCAAAGCAATCTCAGGCATGGAGGCATCCCTGCTGCCGTTCAATGACATCCCATCGGCAATTCAAACAGGCGCGATGCCCGGCCGATTCGCGTGCGGGATGTATTACCTGACGTTCGTCCATTTCAGGTCACCAGTATGGCGTCGTGGTAGCAGTGTTCGAAACACACCCCGCACTTGATGCACAAGCCCTGATTGACCTCATGCGGCTCTTTGCGCTCCCCCTCGATGGCATCCTGTGGACAGCGCATCGCGCACAGCGTGCAGCCATTGCAGTTCTCCGCGATCACGAAGTAGGTGAGCAGCGGCTTACACACTTTTGCGCGGCATTTCCCCTCGAAGATGTGCTCCTGGTACTCCTCGCGGAAGTATTTGAGCGTAGTCAGTACTGGGTTGGAAGCCGTCTGACCCAGGCCGCAGAGCGAGGTCTCTTTGATGACGATGCTCAGCTCTTCCAGCAGCTCGACGTCGCCCGGCTGTCCATCACCGGCGCAGATCCGCTCAAGGATCGCCAGCATCTGCTTCGTGCCGACGCGGCAGGGCACACACTTCCCGCAGGACTCCTTTTGGGTGAAAGTCAGGAAGTAGCGGGCCAGATCGACCATGCAGGTGGACTCGTCCGTTATCACGAGACCGCCGGAGCCCATGATAGAGCCGACCTCTGCCAGCGATTCATATTCGATCGGAAGATCGAGGAATTCTGCCGGCAGGCAGCCGCCGGAAGGGCCGCCGGTCAGCGCCGCCTTGAACCGGCCGCCATCCGGCACACCGCCCCCGATACCATGCACCACATCACCCAGGGAAATCCCCATCGGCACCTCGACCAACCCGGTGTTGTTGACCTTGCCGACCAGCGAGAAGATCTTGGTTCCCTTGCTTTTCTCCGTGCCCAGGGAGGCGTACCAGTCGCCCCCACGCTGGATGATCAAGGGCACGTTGCCCCAGGTCTCCACGTTGTTGATGCTGGTTGGCCTGCCGAACAACCCCTTGACCGCGGGGAACGGGGGGCGAGGTCGCGGCATGCCGCGTTCCCCCTCGATGCTGGCGATCAATGCGGTCTCTTCGCCGCAGACGAACGCGCCGGCGCCCTCCTTGATGGTGATCTCAAAGGAGAAGCCCGATCCGAGGATGTCCTCGCCCAGCAGCCCCGCCTCCCGCATCCGGTCGAGGCCGATCCTGAGCCGTTCGACCGCCAGCGGGTACTCCGCGCGCACGTAGATGTAGCCGTGGCTGGCCCCGATGGCGTACGCACCGATGCACATGCCCTCGAGCACGGCGTGCGGGTTGCCCTCCAGCAGCGAGCGATCCATGAAGGCCCCCGGGTCGCCCTCGTCCGCGTTGCAGATCACGTACTTCTGGTCTCCGGATGCGTCGCGGCAGAACCCCCACTTCTGGGCGGTCGGAAAGCCGGCCCCGCCGCGCCCGCGCAGCCCTGAACGGGCCACCTCATCGATAACGGCCTCGGGCTCCATTTCGAACAACGCCTTGACCAGCGCCGAGTAGCCCCCGGCCCGAAGGTAATCCTGGATCAGGGTCGGATCGATCCGCCCATTCAGGCCCAGGACCAACCTCATCTGATGCTTGTAGAACGGGATCTCCTCGTTCAGGGCGATCGACTTGCCCTGCTTCTCTCCGTTCTCGGGTGGCAGCTCGTAGAGCAGCCGCTCCACCAACTCGCCGCCCAGGATGGTTTGCTCCACGATCTCGGGGACGTCCTCGCCCGTCACGCGCGTGTACAGCACGCCGTCCGGCTCGATCCGTACCAGGGTTCCCCGCTCGCAGAACCCGTGACAGCCGGTCATAACCGCGTCTACCTTGGCTGGCAGCCCGGCCCCGTACAGTGCTTCTGAGAAGCCCTGCAAAACCTCTTCGCCTCCACAGGCCTTGCAGCCGGTGCCGAGGCAGACAAGGACCCGACGACGGTTGGGGTGCCACTCAGCCTGCAGCCGTGCCCGGGTCTCTACGAAGGCCTCGCGACTGGTCAGCTTCAGCATCCCTGCTTCTCCCTAGCGGTCTGTGCCGCCGTTGATGTGCTTGGCTTTTGCGCGCGGCTTGGCCTTGGTCGCCTTCGCGTCAGGCGTCGCGGAGGGCACATCCCGCAACAGCCGCTTGAGCGAGGACCGCGTCTGCTGTCGGTGCACCCGGCCATTGATCAAAACCACCGGGGCCAGCGCGCAGGCACCCACGCAGCTGACCTCTTCGACAGTGAACTCCAGATCGGCTGTGGTGCCGCCGGACTTCACTTCCAGGGATTCCTCCAGCTCCGCCACCAGCCGCGCGCTGCCGCGTACGTGGCATGCCGTGCCCCGGCAGACTGTTATGACATTTCGGCCGCGTGGGGTGAAGTAGAACTGGGCATAGAAGCTGGCAACGCCGTAGACCTTGCTCTCCGGCATCCTGAGGTGTCTTGCCACCGCCTGCATCGCCTCGGCAGGCAGATAACCGGCCTCCCTCTGTACGTACTGGAGAAGCGGAATCAAGTACTGTGGGTCCGGCTCGAATTGCGACGCCGCCTTTTCGAGCCACTTGCCTCGCTGTTCGGAAGAGACTCCGTTGCGGGACGGCCCACGACCGCCCGTAGTCGTGTCTGTCTGAGATCCCGGCATCAGCACACACCAAACCTCTGAACTACGGCCCCTGATGATCCTGGCCGGTATTGTACGTGCAAAAATACCAGGTTCATCGGCGCCCCAAAGTAGTGGATTATCGACCATGGCGGAAGTCGTATGTACCGCTCGGATCCCCGTGCACGTGTTTGCTCCGCTCGGTGCAATCCAATCCGAATGCATTACGCAAGCGGAGAACGTGGCAAACCTTCCCGTGAGCTTCCATCACGTCGCTCTCATGCCCGACGCGCATGTTGGCTACGGAATTCCCATTGGTGGGGTCGCCGCGATCAAAAATGCGCTTATTCCCTATGCCGTTGGAAACGACATCGGATGCGGAGTCTCAACGTGTGACCTCGGCGTAAACTCTCGTGATGTGAGCAGCAGCGATCTCGGAAGACTCCTCGATCATGTGTCATCTCGTGTTCCTGTGGGGCCGAAAACGCGAAAGCGGCCACTTGATAGCAGGTTGTTTTCCGACTTGCCGAATCTGCCGGTGGTTCTGGCAAACCGCGATCGGGCGGAGCACCAACTAGGTACGCTTGGGTCCGGGAATCACTTCGTTGAATTTCAGGCCGATGATGAGGGGCAAGTGTGTGTGATGATTCATTCTGGGTCGCGAAACCTTGGCGTTCGAGTATGCACACACTACAGCCAGCTGGCGAAGGTCCGACGCAAGCACGATGGGTCGCTAAAGCTCCTCGGTGACGCAAATCTTTCGTGGCTGGAGCTCGATGACTGTTCCGATGGTGATTTATATCGTGCCGAGATGGAATTCTGCCAAGATTATGCTCGTGAGAATCGTCGTCTAATGATGAATGGGATCCTGCGCGCCGCCGGGCAGGCTCTAGGGAAGATAAGCGAAGGCGAAAGAATCGACCTCCATCACAACTATGCTGCGAAGGAATCCCACTTTAGCAAGGAGGTCTGGGTGCACCGTAAAGGGGCGGTACGGGCTGAAGCGGGAGATCAAGTTCTCGTGCCTGGGAGCATGTCAACCGCGAGCTACGTTGGACGTGGATTGGGGTTTCCTGAGAGTTTTCGAAGCAGCGCCCACGGCGCCGGCCGGAAGATGGGCCGAGGGCAAGCCAAGCGCAGTTTCACCCAGCAGCAGGTAGCCCAGGAAATGAAGAGATTGGGCATAGTTCACCAGGCCAGCAAGTCTGGACTTGTGGAGGAATCCGGCTGGTCTTATAAGGACGTAGATATGGTTATGAGCAATCAGAGCGAATTGGTCGAGCCGGTACGTCGTCTCCGGCCACTCGCAGTTTTGAAGGGGTAGGGAGCGTCCTGCGCGTAGGCCCGATAACCTCGAATTCCGAAGTGATGTGCGACATTTTGAACGTCGGCTTATCGGTCGACCGCGGGACGCGGGTTCTTCTGCCTGATATGCCCTCGATACTCGGACGTCGGACGCCGGCGGAAAGAGGCTGATCTGCGACCTGTACGCACATATTCGGTCGTTCGGACTCTGCCGGAGTCTCTAGCTCCTCTCAAACGGCTTGCCGCGAATCTGTGGTGGACTTGGAATCCTGCGGCTCAGTCGCTTTTCCGGGAGATCGATGAAGAAGCGTGGGAGGAGTCCGAACACAACCCGGTGATTATGTTGGGGCAACTGAGCGATGAGCGAGTCGAAGAGCTGGCATCGGAAGAATCGCTCTCCGGTCGGATCAACAATGTTGTTAAGGAGCTCGATTCATATGTTCTCGCCGGCTCGCCCTTTGCGGTCGCGCATCGCGACATCCCGGATTTTCTAGTCGCGTTTTTCTCGCTTGAGTTTGGATTGAGCGAGTCGTTGCCCATCTATTCAGGTGGATTGGGCGTGCTGGCCGGTGATCTTCTGAAGACCGCCAGCGATCTTGGCGTTCCGTTTGTGGGGGTGGGGCTTTTATATCGAGACGGGTATTTTCGACAGGTTCTTGACTCCGAGGGCGGACAGCACGAAATCTTCGCCAGGAAGAACTTTTACCAGATGCCCGTCGAGCCCATTGTGGACGAATCCGGACACCAGAGTTCGGTGCGGGTCGACATAGGCGGCGAAGACGTCTTAGTGAACGCCTGGAACTGCCAGGTTGGACGCGCGCGACTGATTCTGCTGGATACGAACATTCCAGAGAACTCGCGACGGGCGCGGGAGATTACGGGCCGGCTCTACGGTGGCGATTTGGAAACCCGAATCAAGCAGGAAATCGTGCTTGGCATTGCGGGCGTCAGGACTCTGACCAACCTCGGCATCCCGCCGACGGTCTGTCATATCAACGAAGGTCATGCGGCTTTCTTGACTCTTGAGTGGATCGGAATGCTGAAGGCGGCGCGCAAACTCAGTTTTGCAGAGGCCCGCGAAGTCGCGATGGCAGGCACGGTCTTTACCACTCACACGCCGGTTCCCGCTGGGCACGACCGATTCGCCCCCGACCTCGCCGAAAAGTACTTATCGGATCAGGCCGACCGTTTGCGCCTGTCCACGAGAGACTTGCTGGCGTTGGGCAACGCTAGCGGCGGGGTCGGAAATGGCGACCTTGACATGACGGCCCTGGCCCTAGGACTTTCGGGATATCGCAATGGCGTAAGCCGGCTTCACGGACATGTATCGCGGCGGATGTGGCAGCACCTCTGGCCCGACGTACCTGCCGACGAGGTGAGCATTGATCACATTACGAACGGTGTCCACCCGCGCTCCTGGATATCGGCCGATATGGCGACCCTATACGACAGATATCTGGGTCCCGACTGGTCGAACAGCCCGTCGGACTGCTCAGTCTGGAAACGTATGCATTTGATTCCAAACATCGAGCTTCGCGCAGTTCGAGCGCGGTTGCGGGAGAAGTTCGTCTCGTTCGTGCGGCGACGGCTGGTCGCTCAACTGAACGCGCGCGGGGCGTCGGAGGCGGAAGTTGAAGACGCTCGGCAGGTGCTGAGTCCGGAAGCGCTGACAATCGGTTTCGCTCGCAGATTTGCGTCGTATAAGCGCGCCGAATTGGTTGTCAGCGACCCGGACCGCCTCGATCGCTTGTTGAACGACCCTGAACGACCGGTTCAGATTGTATTTGCGGGCAAGGCCCATCCTCGTGACGAAGAAGGCAAGAGACTGGTGCGGCGAATCTTTCGGCTTTCTCAGGAGCCGCGGTTCGAGCGACGAATTGTTTTTCTCGAAAACTACAACATCGACGTCGCGACGCACCTCGTTCAGGGCGTCGACGTTTGGCTTAACACTCCACTGCGCCCGCAGGAAGCCAGCGGCACGAGCGGGATCAAGGCCTCTCTGAACGGCGCCTTGAACGCGAGCGTCTTGGACGGCTGGTGGGAGGAGGCGTATTCGCCAGACATCGGATGGGCCATCGGAAACCATTACGAAGCTGAAGACTCCGCGCTGCGCGATTCGATTGACGCAGCAAGCCTCTACGCTTTGCTTGAGGACTCGGTAATCCCTCTCTTTTACGACGAGCCGGATAACGGTTCCCGTGATGCGTGGACAGAGCGAATGAAGGCATCGATCGCCTCAATCGCACCGCGATTCAACACTGAACGAATGCTTGGCGAGTACTGCGATCGATTTTATATACCGGCGCATCGCCGGGCCGCCGATTTGTTGGACGACGGTTCTGCCCGTGCAAAAGGTCTCGCATGGTGGAAAGGGCACGTCTCGCATCATTGGAACCAAATCAGGATCAGCAGGATCGATGCTGACATTCCGGGCGAACTGTCCAGGGGGGAAGTTGTCGAGGTTCGCGCATACGTGGAAACGGGCCGAATCGCGACTCAGGACGTGATCGCACAGATTTACGAAGGTCCGCTCGGTCCGCTGGGCGAAATTCAAGATCCGCAAATCATAGGAATGCAACGGCGGAGCGTTGGCGACGATGGGCTCTTAGAATTTGTCGGCCAATTTCGAAGCAGCAGTAGCGGTCGACACGGCTATACCGTTCGAGTTATGCCACATCATGCCGATCTGCCCGATGCAATGCATTTCGGTCGAATCCGGTGGGCCTAGGCTAGGTCTACGGATACGCCAGCAATTGCGTCATGGGCGTAGGATATTTCCTGGGTAAACGCGGCTGGGGAGTATCCGGTATTTCGGCACAAGACGACCTCGCACCAGAACGGATTCCCGCCGCGTGGCGAGTCATGTCGCTGCTCGGGCCGGACCTCTGTTCTGAGTACGAGTCCGACTTTCTCGGTTGCCGCATCGAGCGGCTTTTCTATTTTGTTTGGCGGAACGTAGCTACACGCGAGTACAAGATGCTGGGCAAGCGCTTGGACAATTGGTACGCCGAGGACTTAGCCGCCAAGCCAGGCTCCCACAAGCCGCTTGAACAGCGACGGGCAAAATACCCGGCTCTAATGAGTGGCGAGGCGGCGGCGTTTGCCGCCGATTTGAACGCGATTCAGAAAGTATGGTTCAAGCTCTGCCTGATGACCCTGCCATTGGCCCGTGATTTTCTCGATGAGATGCGCTACCGCTATCGGTTTTTTGGTATGGGCGACGAGGTCTGGATCGGTTCCGAGCGGAAGGGCCGGGGGAATGTCCCAGAATGATCGCCCCGTGATGCTCAACCGCTGACCGCCATACGTATACTAATACGCCGCCGGGCGAGCGCCGCGGTGGATTTCTTGTCGTACTCGCAGACCGAACCGGTGCCACGATCTCTGATTCCACCGCTGTCGCGCAATCGGACGCTTTAAGCCGTAGGCGGGGCTTCCCCCCGCCCGTCCTGCGCCATCGCAATTTTGCGCTGCTGTTTTTCAGTCTGCTGTTTTCCAACACGGGAACCTGGATGGCCCAGACGGTTCAAAGCTGGCTGGTGTATGAGCTGACCGGTTCCGCGCTCGCCCTCGGCACCGTCTTCGGCGCATTCGCCATACCGATGCTCGTCCTGCCGTTCTTCGGCGGAGTTTTGGCGGATCGAATGGACCGTCGCAAGGTTATTTGGATCATGCAGAGCGTGGCCGCACTACTCGCGCTTACGATGGCCATCCTCGTTGCCAGCGGGCTAATTCAAGTCTGGCATGTGATAGCTATCAGCTTTGCGTCGGCCGTTGCGCTCGCGTTCGATCAGCCTACCCGGCAAGCCATTATTCCGGACCTCGTTCCACGGGATGAGCTCCGGCCTGCGATTGCCCTCAATTCCGCCGTATTTACCGGCGGGGCGTTTATCGGGCCGGCGCTTGCGGGAATCCTTGTGGCAGGGGCAGGCCTTCCGCTGGCCGGGGTGTTTTTCATCAACGCCGTTACCTTTCTTGCCGTGCTGGTAGCGGTGACGTTCATGCGAATACCGCCGGTGGACCCGTCCAAAACTCAGGGGTCGGTCGTACAAACGGTCCTGGACGGCTTCAAATTCGTTGGACGAAACGAGCTGATCATCATGGTCATGATCCTTTCAGTCATAACCAGCCTTTTTGGACGCTCTTACCAGGCGCTATTACCGATTTTTGCCAAGGACATCCTCGACGTGGGAATTCAGGGCCTCGGTATGATGAACTCCGCGCCAGGGGCTGGCTCGATCGTGGGGGCCGTGTTGATCGGAATGAACGTCAAGTTGCCACGAAACGGCATTCTGAGCCTTAGTGGAATGGGCGCCTTCGCGCTGCTTGTAGTTGCCTTCGCGAGTTCCGAATCGTATGCCGTGAGCCTTGTGTTTCTCTTCCTGCTCGGAATTGTGGGTACCGTTCTAATTGCGTCGACTAGGACGATTCTTCAGCTTTCAGCGCCGAGGGAGTACATGGGCCGGGTCATGAGCCTCAGCACGATCGCGGTCATCGGATTTGGGCCTCTCGGTGGCTTCATTGTGGGACCAGCAGCCGAATTCGTCGGTGCCCGCGACGCGATCTACATCTCGTCGGGTATCGCCGTCATTGCGACGGTGCTGCTGACTATCGTGCGGCCGACTCTGCGAAGGGCAAAGTAACTGCGTTATTCGAATGTCCGCGGACAATTCCGGGAACGTAGTCACATCAAATCAGATTTGCGCTGAAATCGGCCGTAGAGACGAGCTCAGCCATGGACATCGAGTCCTAACCACAACCGCCCTGCCCGGGATATTTGTATCGCTGCGATGTTAGAAGGTCACCGGCCTGCTATCCCCTTCTTCATGAACGAGGGAACGAGCACAACGGCGGCTAGAGCGATGCTGGCCAATCCGAGCCATTGGGCAAGCTGAAGCGGTCCCATCATTGGATCGACCCGGAGAAAGCTAACCAGGAATCGCCCTAGTGAGTAGAGCGATAAATAAATCCAGAAAACCCGCCCGGTGCCTCCCCAGCGGCGAATCAAGTAGATGAGGAGGCCCAGGATTACGAAGTCGAAAAGTAGTTCATAAGTGCTAACCGGATGTTCGGGGAACGTGTTGCCAAGACCGTCGCGCGCAGCCAGCGTATTAGGGTTGGTGTACTTGAACGCCCACGGCAAATCAGTCGCCAGGCCATGATGTTCTCCGTTGATCAGGTCTCCGATCCGGCCGACTCCCTGGCCTAAGATGAGCCCCATACCGCCCAAGTCGGCCATGGCCGGTATCTGGAGCCGTGCCATGAAACCCGAGATCACTCCACCGGAAACTCCACCGAGGATTCCGCCCCAAACGGCCATGCCGCCGGACCATACTTGAATTATCCGTAATGGACGATCGTCGAAGAGTTCCCAGTTGTCGATGACGAAAACCACCCTTGCTCCAATAATCCCCCCCAGGATTCCCCACACCGCGATCGCATCCACGTCTTCGACTGACACTCCGGCCGAAGGGGCGTAACGCCGGGCTATCCAATACCCCAGCAAGATTCCTAACGCGGCAAATATCGCGTGCCAGGCCAGAGTTATTGGACCTACTGAGATATTGGGATCGAACGGGATGCTTATCGCGTAATAGGGCAAGCGTTCTGTCTCCAGAAACTGGTCGACGTACGGGTCATTGGGGTCGGTCATTGAAGGTTAACACCGTGTCAGATACGCGACACTCGAATTCAGCGTTTGGAGGGGCTTGGATTCTCCGGGTTAGGGGGGCCGTCCATCGGGTCGAAGTCGTGATCGGCGTAAAGGCGTTCGAAGGCTTCGCGCGAGATCGTGTCGACCTCGTCGATCAGGGAATCCGAGAGCTTCCATTCCGCGACTTTGATCGCGTCGTCGATTTCCTCCGGTCTGCGGAATCCGATAAGGCTGACCGTCACGACCGGATTTCGCAATACCCACGCGCTGGCCAGAGTCGCGATATTTTGCCCCTCACGGCTGGCTATTTCGCTCAGTCGCCGCACGGCGTCCAGATTCTCCATGAAATGGTCGCCCTTGAACAGGGGAAGACCGAATGCATGACCTGATGATCTCCAGTCGCTCTCCTCAAATTTGGTATCGCTGGACATTGTGCCGGTGAGCAGACCGTGGGCCAGCGAGCCATAGGCCATCACCCCGATTCCTTCGCGCTCGCAATGGGGAATGATCTCGCGTTCGATTCGCCGATCGAGGAAGTTATAGCCGGCTTGATCGGCCACGATATCGAGCGTTTTCCTCGCTTCAGTCAGCCGGTCGGGAAGGAAATTGGATACTCCGGCGTAGCGAATCTTCCCGGCGTCGATGAGGTCCCGCAGTGCCAGCATCGATTCTCTGATCGGAATGTTCGGATCGGGCCAGTGAATCAGGAATAGGTCGACGTAATCGGTGTTGAGCCGCTCAAGACTCTCGTCGATGGCCGTCATGATGTGGTCTGGCGAGCTGTTACGTTCGAATTGGTTCGTTTCGGTATTGAATGCGATACCACACTTCGTCACCACCACGACATCGCTGCGGTGCGCACCGAGAGCCCGTCCAAGCAGCTCCTCCGAGTGGCCCAGGCCGTAACCGGCCGCAGTGTCGAAGCAAGTGATTCCGGCGTCGAGTGCCTTGTGAACCGCGGCGATTTCTTCGTCGTCATCGGTACTGCCGTACTGTGAACCGCCCATCGGCCAGCACCCGAAGCCGATAACCGAGACCCTCAAGTCTGAATGTCCGAAGTATCTATAGTTCAGCGTGGCGCTCCCGTCTCTCACGACTGAATCCGCAAAGTGGCCAAACGCACCGAGATTCTAGCTCGGAGTTGCGACGACCTCGGATTCTTGGTCGTGCCTGCGGGAACTCGAACGGAGACGTACCGTCCTGAGCCTCCCTACTTGTGGTCCGCCATCACGGCCTGCACGCAATCGGCAACCAGGCGATCTGCGGCATCACTGCCGTTTCGCTCCAGCGTTGCGAATAAGTCTTGGCGCTCGAGTTCCTTCCATGCGCGTTGGCGATCTTCAGCTGCATCGAAGTGTGTGTCTATTTCCTGCCGCCAGCGCTCGAAATGACGCAATTGAGCGTCTAGGTCAACTGGAAGAATCGCTTGCAGCCGCTTTCGGAACGCCCTGGCAAATGCCGGACTCCTTCCGCCGGTGCTAACCGCGATTCGAACGTTCCCCGTCGTGACGTCGCTCACGTTGAGAAAGTCGGAGCATGCCGGATTGTCCACCACGTTGACCAGGGCGCCAGCCGATCGGGCGTCAACTTCGATACGCGCGTTGAGGGCTTTATCGTCCGTGGCGGCGAAGACGAGCGTCGCGCCTTCAAGTAGCTCCGGTCGGTACTCTGCTTCATGAAGGCGAACCTTCCCCGAGCGGGCAAGTTCTCGAATTCGCCGCGTCGCTCGGGGGCCTACGAGCAGCGGTGTCGCTCCGCCCTTGGTTAATCGGAGAGCCTTTCGTTCGCCGATTCTTCCTGTCCCTACCACCACACACCTAAGTCGTTGGAGGTTGAGGACGATCGGGTAACCGTGACTTTGCTCGATCAATCTCCGTATTTCGGTCCGTGGATTACGCGACCATCTGATTGCGCCTGCCCGGCGGCTTCGTCGCGGAGGTTGAAGTGGCGCCCAAGCACCTGATCGACATTGCTGGCCGCGGCGTGCTTACCTTCGGCCTCAATAGTCTCCAGAAGCCCGAGCGCGACGAGTTCTCTCCAGACTTTTTTCTTAACCTGCAAGTCGTCGGTGAGGTTATTGATCCGCTCTTTTGTCTCAACAAAGAATTCGAGATATTCCTGGTAGCCGCTCTCCAGTATTCCGGCGAGCTTGTCCCGAACCGAATTTGCGAACGCAGGACTCAAAGCGTCCGTCATCACATTCACGGTGATATTCCCCCGGCGCACGAAAGACGATGCGATGAAATCGGATACCTCGGCATTATCGACCATGTTGAAGAGAATTCCCTTTGCGTGGGCATCCTTGCCAACGGTTAGGTTCAACTGCTCGTCCTCGCTGCATGCGAGAACCACCTTGGCCCCGCTTAGTAAATCTGGGGAATAGAGCTGACGTACAAGATTCGCACCGCCGGATTCGGCAATCTCCTCGAGTCCGGCGGTGAAGTCTTCCGCGATGACGGTGGGCGCCTTTTCGAATTGATTGAAAATTCTGGTCTTGAACTCGGCCTCGTCACCGCCGCCAACGATTACGCATAGCCAGTCTTTGAAATTCAGCGCGACTGGGAAGAATATCCTCGGCTCGGACATGGAAATTGCCTCAAATCGGCAGAACCAAAAATGAAGTCTGCGTGACGGCCGAGGCCGGATGGTGAATCAGTCTTGAGTTAACACGGACCGACCTTCACGAGATCGCCTGCGGTTACCGAGATTCTATGTTGGGTACGTTTCGGATGGCTGCGCTAGACCGCGCACTCGCCCTCACCGCGCTCCAAAACGTAATGAACATCGCGTTCCCAGTCGATGAATGTGGGTTCCGATTCTTCCGAAAACTCCGGTGGCAAGGTCAGGTATTTAAGCGCCTCGTCAAACGGTTCCTTCCCCGTTCGGTCGAAGAAGTCGATGAATTGCTCCCCATTCTCACGATTGTCCTCGTAGTGGCGAATAATACGTTCTACGGCCTCCGGCACCCGCTTGGCAGGCAGTCTCGATCTGAGAAGCGTGCCAAGCCGCAAATTTCCGTCACGACGATGACCCGCCAGAAAGACATGGTAGGCCGGAATCTGCTTGCCGCTGGATTTCATCGCGGCTCCATGAAATCCGATCTCGGCGATGTGATGCAGGCCGCAAGAATTCGGACAACCGCTCGCGTTGATCAGAATCTTCCTTGTCACCGGATCGGTGATTTTCATTTCGAGAAGTTTTTCGCTGATCGCGCGATTGAGCCCCATCGAGCTTGTTATCCCGAGCTTGCAGCTGTCCGTACCGGGGCAACTCACGACATCGTGGATTTCGAACGCCCCTCCGTTACCGAGGTCAAGCTTTCTCAGTTCCTTCCAAACCTCGTACAACCGTCCGGTGGGGATCCACCGCAGGACGATGTTCTGCCCGGGAGTGGTGCGCGCGCGACCGGCGCCGTGATCTCGCAATATCTGCGCGAGACCTCTGAATTGATCGGGGCCTAGGTCGCCCTGTCGAACTTTGACCTCGACGGCTGAGTAACCCAATTGAACCTGAGCGCGAACGTTGACACGGAGGAATTCGGCGAATTCGTCAGCGTCTTCGGGTGATGGATCCGGCAGAATCGGGTCGGGATCGGGCGCGTCGGCTCCTTCGTCGTCGACATAAAGTAGCTCGTCGAGCGGAATCTCTTTGCGTGCCCATTCGCCCTTGAGTTCGTCGTCAACCATGGAACGAAACTTATCGATTCCCACTTTGTAGACGAGGAACTTGATTCGGGCCTTCGCCCGGTTTCGCCTCAACTCGTCCGATCGCTCAAAAATGCGAAGGACAGCTTCCGATACACGAATGTACTCATCGAGCGGAACGAAGTCGTAGAGCACCATGGCATGCTTGGCCATGATTGAGAGGCCGCCGCCGGTGACGATCTGGAAACCCTTTTCCGACTTTCCGTTCAGCGGCCGTAATTTCGGGGTGAATCCCAGATCGTGAATTGCGGTTATCGTGCGGTCGGCTTCTGAAGCTGTAAAGGCGACCTTGAACTTTCGAGGCAATAGCTGCGTCAGAGGATTGCGCACAAAGTAGCGAATAAACGCACCGGCATACGGTGTTATGTCGAACGCTTCATCGCTGCAAATTCCAGCCCAGGGATCTCCTGTAACGTTGCGCACGGTATTGCCACATGCTTCACGGGTCGAAAGGCCGACCTCGGCCATGAGCTTCAAGGCTTGGGTCGCCAGCGGGAGCGGGACGTGATGAAATTGGATGTTCTCTCGCGTGGTTATATGGCCTTTACGGAGTGGCGTGTATCGCTCGGCGACTTCCCCAAGCACGTCTAGCTGATCAGCCGCCACCCCTCCGAATGGCAGCTTTACGCGGATCATCTGCCTGGCGGGCTGGCGCTGTCCGTAAACTCCCTGCTTTAGCCGAAATCCAATGAATTTCTCCTCGACCCGATTTCCCCGCAGGAACTCTGTAGCTTCGGATTTAAAATCGACGAACTCGGACTCGACCATCGGGATAACGCGCCCCGGCGCATCTAGCGGGGTGACTGCCATGAAGCTCTTCCTCACGCTGCCTGAGTCGTTGAAACGTTAAATCCAGTTGCTGCAATTAAATCGAAGCCAACTTGATTGTGAACGAGCCGGTTCCATGGAACCTCTCAACACAACCCTAAGTAAGTCAGTAGGATTGGTCAACAATTCAACATCATGACCGAATCGATAGGTCGATTACTGCAAATACGGTGTCCTTTGAAGAAGCTCAAATGACGTTGGACCCTGTCTCGCGACTGGCATGGTACGAGTTTCAGCGTGTCTCGCGTCGCAAGGCGAGACTGAAATGAGCTCCACGAATCTCAGGATAGGCACGCGGCGGAGCAAGCTGGCACTGGCTCAGACGCGGCTCGTTGTAGACCTTTTGCGCGATCTTGAACCTGGTATCGACGTCGAAATTGTCAAGCTATCGAGCCTCGGTGATGAACGGCCCAACGACTTAATCGTCGCGGCTCTCGGTGTTGGGGCCTTCACGAACCAGATCCAGAACGCATTGCTTGATGGGGCTATCGATATTGCGATTCATAGTCTCAAAGATCTGCCCGTAGAAAGCGTTCCTGGCATCGAACTCGCCGCTGTACCTATGAGGGAGGATCCATCCGACGTGCTTGTCTCTCGATCGGGAGTCGCTCTTGAGGACCTTCCAATGGGAGCGCGCGTCGGTACTAGCAGTCCCCGTCGCGCAGCTCAGATAAAACTGGTCCGTGGGGATCTGGTCATAAGACCGCTGCGGGGCAACGTGGAGACGCGTATCCGCAAGGTCGACGACGGCGAGGTTGATGCTGCGGTCGTTGCCGCTGCCGGATTGATCCGACTTGGATTAGATGGTCGAATCGTTCAGCGCCTTGCGATTCCCGCTTTTTTGCCCGCGCCGGGTCAGGGCGCGCTGGCTGTTGAAGCCCGTGAAGGCGAAGGTCCGGCGGCGAAAATCGCACGGGAACTCGACGACGCCGGCCTGCGCGCGTGTGCGACGGCTGAGCGCGCGTTTCTTGCCGCTCTTGGCGGAGGTTGCCTGCAGCCGGCCGGGGCGCTTGGAAAAATCAAAAGCGGGACGCTTGAGCTTCAAGTGGGTTTATACGGCGAAGCGGCTCGGACGGTCACGGTAAACGGTACGCCGAGTTCTGCTTCTGACATCGGTCAGGAGGCGGCCGATCTCGTTTCAGCCGGAGCCGGCATTGAGCCCTGATCGGGTATTCGCGGCCGGTTTTGTCCACCTGGTGGGTGCCGGTCCAGGCGATCCCGGTTTGCTGACCGTTCGCGGCGCTGAGATTTTGCGAACCGCGGAAGTCGTGGTCTATGACCGGCTCGTGGGCGACGACGTGCTGGCATTGGCGAGCGCATCGGAGCGAATCTACGTCGGGAAAGGCAAAGGATCTCAGGCGCTCGATCAGGATGAAATCAACGATCTTCTCGTGAGGCTTGCGCTGGATGGTCGACGAGTTTGCCGCCTTAAGGGTGGCGATCCGTTCGTGTTTGGGCGCGGCGGTGAAGAGGCGGCACATCTCGCTGAAGCCGGAGTGAGCTTCGAAGTAGTGCCGGGCATCACGTCAGCTATTGCTGCACCTGCTTACGCTGGAATTCCGGTTACCGACCGCCGTGCGTCGTCGTCGTTCGCGTGCGTTACAGCTCATCAGCGGTCGGACCGATCCGAACGGGCCATAGATTGGACATCGCTTATCCGCGCCTGCGACACGATCGTGATCCTGATGGGGTCAAGCCGAATCGATTGGGTAATTGATGAGCTTGCGGATGCCGGCCTCAAGGCCTCACATCCTGCGGCGATCGTCGAGTCCGGGACTCTGCCTGGTCAGCGCGTGGTTCGTGGAAATCTAGGCAACATCGCCGAAAAGGCAGCGGCTGCGGGAATCGGCTCACCGGCTGTCGTGGTGGTCGGAAACGTGGTGAAGCTTGCGGATTCGATCGAATGGATCGGCCAGCGTCCGCTCCACGGCGTCAGCGTCATGGTAACGCGTGACGAGGGGTCTACGGGGGTTCTTTCGTCGCTGCTCAGATCGCTCGGCGCGAATGTGCTGGGTGCTCCAACAATCCGGATCCTGCGCCTGGAAGACGAGTCTGGTTTGCATGACACAGTATCCAATTTCGGTCGTTACGATTGGGCGATATTTGCAAGCGCCAGCGCCGTCGTTCACGTCTTCCTGGCCATAGAAGGCGCGGGTGGAGACGCTCGCGCCGTGGCCCCGTGCCGCGTGGGCGTGATGGGACGTGGCACCGCCGCCGCGCTGCGAGACCGGGGTATCATCCCCGACCTCATTCCCGAAAGCTATGTATCGGAGTCCCTTGCTGAGGCTCTGGTTGCGGAGCTTGGACCCAACTCCCGGATCGTGATATTCGGGGCCTTGGACGGTCGCAAGTCGCTTGCCGAGGAATTGAGGGCAGCAGGTCATGAGGTGAATCTGGTGCCGGCCTATCGCAACGTCTCGATAGCGATCGATCCCCTTCACGTAGAGGCTCTCAAAGCGGGCCAAGTCAACTGGGTTGCGTTCACAAGCTCCTCTTCCGTCACTCGGCTCCTGGAGGCGCTTGGAGGAGGCGGGATGTTCTCGCCGAAGACGAAGGTGGCGTGCATCGGTCCCACAACGGCGGCGACCGCCGAATCCCTTGGGCTATGTGTCACGACGGTTTCCGAGCAGCACACTATCGAGGGTTTGGCAGGCGCAATTGCCGACTTCTCTAAATCCGGAGTCGCATAAGCGATGGCCGGTCTCTTCTGCGCCGAATACAATCCGAAGAGCGGCGATCTCGCTTGTGTGGTTGGCAAGGCTATGTCAACCAATCACCGATGGCGGGCGAGAACCTAGGTAACTGGCCGGTGCAAACTCTGGAACAAAGCTCGATAGATAGCAGTTCGACGGACCGCAATCTTCCGATTCGCCCGCGACGGCTGCGCAGATCGCCGGCTATCCGGCGCCTCGTACGGGAAAATCGCCTGTCGGCCGACATGCTCGTGTATCCGATGTTTGTGGCGCCTGGTGATGAGGTGGATGAGCCGATAGAAGCCATGCCGGGCCAGCGACGCCTGTCGGCGGAGCTTGTGGTGGAATTGGCGGCCTACGTATTCGAGGCCGGTGTGCCCGCGGTCCTACTCTTTGGATTTCCGCGTTACAAAGACGATGCTGCAACCGACGCATTTGCGGACGACGGAGCCGTCCAGCAGGCGATTCGGAGCATCAAGCGATCGAATCCGGAGATCGCCGTTTTCTCTGACGTATGCGTCTGCGCCTACACGGACCACGGTCATTGCGGCATCGTGTCGAACGGAGAGATCGATAACGATGCCTCCCTGGATGTTATGGCAACGGTGGCTCTATCCCACGCGAGAGCGGGCGTGGATTTCGTCTCTCCCTCAGACATGATGGACGGCCGTGTCGGCGCAATTCGTGCGGCGTTAGACGATTATGGCTTCGGCCATGTGGGAATCATGTCGTATGCCGCCAAGTATGCCAGTGCCTTCTATGGCCCCTTCCGAGAAGCCGCCGATTCGACGCCCCAATTCGGTGATCGCACGACATATCAGATGGACTCTCCCAACGTGCGAGAGGCGCTGCGTGAGATCGAGCTCGACGTCCAGGAAGGGGCCGATATCGTAATGGTTAAGCCCGCGCTCGCATATCTCGACGTGATAGCGGCAGCCAGGGCAAACTTCGATGTCCCTATCGCCGCCTACAACGTGAGCGGCGAATACTCGATGGTCAAGGCTGCTGCGCAGCGGGGATGGATCGATGAGGATCGAGTGGTGAACGAAGTACTCACCGGAATCGTTCGTGCAGGTGCCGATGTCGTGATCACATACTGGGCGCCCGAAGTGGCGACGAGGCTGGGTGGGGCTTTAGGCCAAGAGCCGACTGGTTAGCTGCGCGGCCCTCGACGGATTGAAAGTCGGAGTTCTACGCAAGTTGGCGCCCGCCCAGAACCCAGGGCTGAGGCGATTCCAGCCGATCTCTCGGTTGGGGAATTAGCGATCCGTAACCTGCGTCGACTTCGAGAATCTGACCGCCTGAATTACGTAGTGGTTCGCGGTTGCGGCGAGGCAGCAGACCGGCGCTGCGACATCACCGATCCCCAACTCGGGTTGCGAGATACGGCGACTACCGACCTGCCGGTCCGAGCATCACTCGGTTCGACCGTCGGCCAGTGCACTCACGTTTTCGAGTAGCGCTGCATACTGGGAATCGCTGCGCGGATCGACATTGGGACTTATGAACGCAATCGTTCCATTCCGGGCAATAACGAATGTCATTCGTTTGCTGTTGCGGCTGCCAAGTTTTTGCGTGCCGTACGCACGGATCACTTCGCGGGCCGAATCCGCGACGAGTGGAAACTGCAAGCCATCGCCGAAGCTGTCCGAGAATCGCTGTTGTGTTGCAAGTTCGTCGGCGCTGACCCCAACTATTTCCGCACCGGCTTCCTCGAACTGAGGGTAAAGCTCCCGAAAAGTCTGGAACTCGTGAGTTCAGCCACCCGTAAATGCCTTGGGGAAGAATGCCAGTACGACCACCTTTTTTCGAGCAGGTCTGATAGCACCAACAGGTTTCGTGTCGTGGAAGGCGCGGAGAAATCAGGAGCGTTATCGCCAACCTTCAATTCGGAAACCAAGGATCGACCTCCCCCGAGCGCTACATGTTCATGCTTGTTTCCAAGCATGGGGTGTGTACCACATAATCGTTCCGGTATTCGTCAAGCGGGTGCGGCGGAAAAACAATCGTCGACATCTCATTTGTATGCATGAGCAAGTCGATACGAATTTGACGGTGGACTTGGATTCCATGTGCCCGGCCGTCGGTGTACGGAGCGAACTTGATGGAGAACCGTTGAGTCCGATGGAAACAACTTACGGCCGGGGAAGTTTGCGGGACCGGTCTCGGGAATTGTCAGGCCTGGCCTGTAGGGGGATTAGTCGGTGGATTATCTGAAGATTCCTGGAGTCAGCCTTCCGGTTTCGCGTCTCGTGATGGGATCAGTCGGTTTTTTCGCTGACGATCAAGAGCTCTGTAACGAGCGACTCGATGCCTGGGTTGAAGTCGGCGGCAACATCGTTGATACAGGGCGGATTTACGGACGCGGGGAGAGCGAGCAGGTAATTGGGAGTTGGCTGGACAGCCGAGGCCTCCGAGATGAGTTCATCGTCCTGACAAAAGGTTGTCATCCGCACGGCAAAGCACGCCGCGTCACCAGTGAAGCCTTGGAAAGTGATATTTCCGAGAGTCTGGAGGTGCTGCAAACCGATCGTATCGATATTTTTCTCATGCACCGGGATGATCTGTCGGTGCCAGTCGGCGAGATCATCACCTGGCTCAACGAGCATAAAGACGCCGGAACGGTGAAGGCGCTGGGGGCTTCGAACTGGACGCAGTCAAGGGTCGAGGCGGCAAACGAATTCGCCAGAGACAACGGGCTGAGCGGATTCGAGGTTGTAAGCAACTACGCAGGGTTGGCTACGACCAATGAATCGATGTGGTGGGAGTGCATCGAGATGGACGAGGACTACCGAAACTGGCACATAGAGACTCAAACTCCCAATGTCTGCTGGTCATCGCTGAGTCACGGTTTCTTTAGTGGAAAGCAGGATTTGGACGACGCCGTGAATGCTGAGCTCGTTCGCACATACGACAACGCCGAAAACTGGGGCCGTCTGCACAGGGCGATGGAGATCGGACGTTCACGGAATCTGACTGCCACCCAAATCGCGTGTGCCTTCGTATTGAGCCAGAAGTATCCGTCCCTGGCTGTGACCTCTCCGGAAAGCGTCGAAGAGCTGCGCGAATTGGTGGAGGCGTCCGAAGTTGAACTGAGCGATGAGGAGTTGTTCTGGCTGGAAGGAAATTAGTCGGGCGTCCCGTCGGACGCAGCGCGCGCATCCCCGATAGCTTTGGATAGGCGTGAGCCGGCGACATCGACGACAGACTCAGTCTTTGAGCTTCAACCGCCCAAACGCATGCGGGATGTCAGGGCACCGTCGATGAACATCACTTCCCCGTTGATGTAGCCGGCATCGGGCGACGCGAGAAACACCGCGGCCCGACCGATATCGTCCGTATCACCCATAGCGCCCGCCGGAATTGAGTTGACAATCTGCTCCTTGTCGAGACCGGTCCGGTCGTAACGCGGAACGTAGATCGCCCCCGGGGCTATCGCGTTGACTGTGATCATATGAGAGGCCAGTTCGACTGCCATCGCTTGAGTAAATGCGTTGATAGCGCCCTTTGTGGTGCCGTAAAGAACAAAGCCCGGCACATGCTGAATGCTGTGCACGGAACTCAGATTAATTATTCGGCCGTATCCCCGCGATATGAGGTGCGGGACGGCCGCCGAGCATGTCACAAACATCGATTTCAGATTGATGCTCAGTAGGTCGTCCCAATCCTTTTCGGTGCAATCGACAAAGTCCTTGTCCATGGTGTAGCCGGCGTTGTTCACAACTATGTCCAGGCCTCCGAACGAGTCGATTGCGGCGTCAACAACATCGGCGGCATTTGACGAATTTCGAAAGTCGCTCTTTATCGCAAGGGCCTTACCGCCGGCATCGGAGATCGACTTTGCGAGATCCTCCGCTCCGTCGAAGCTGTTGTAAGCGGATACAACGAGCTTGGCGCCCGCGCCGGCAAGGTGGCGAGCAATCGAAACCCCTATACCGGTACCCGCGCCTGTGACGATGGCAACCTGCCCGTCAAGCTCTCCCATTGCCGGACCTCCGCGTTGACGGCATTCGTCTGAACGTCTCGCTCAGTCTAGCCCTCACGTGTGGAGGTGAGACTATCGGAGTACGTCTTCACAACCGTAACATCGGCAGATGACCGCCAGAAAAATGCGTTAATTTGCCTCCCACCGTCGCTCGAGCCGCTCGCCGACGCGCCCGAGTTGACCTTGCGGCTGACCGTTTACCATGATGCGAAGACCGCCGGCGTTGTCGGTGATGAGCGAAACGGATTCGGCAGCGGTCCACAGCTTTCGCTCTCCCGGATTCATGAATCCGCTGAATACGGGTTTCCCGTCCGCAGTGGCCAGGATGTTTACGTTCATCTCGGCGATGGCCTCAATTACAATCGCATTCGCTGTCGGCTCAGCCGTGCGCGACGCTGCATTAAAGGCTGGGAGTACGGTCTGGACGGCGGCTGCCGTCGTTGAACCAAATGTAGCAGCCGGAGTTGGCGAGGGGTCCGGTGATCGATAGCCGCGATACAAGAGGTTCGTTCCCACAACCAGAGCGCCCAACACAGCCACGAGAAGTAGAAGGGATCGGTAAGAAACTGCCTTGCCCGCGCCAACCGGGGTCCCCGTGTCCGGCATCAACTTGACGCCAGCCGTGGCGGTTTGCCCGTTGTGCGCCTCAATAGCTGCTTGCGGGTCGACGCCCAGGAAAATGCAGTAGTTCTTTATGAAGCCTGTCACATAAACCTTGGGTGGTAGGGAGTCGAACCTGTCGTTCTCGAGGTCGCGAAGGAGGCTCAGGCGAATACGCGTAGCTGCGGCTACGACTTCCAGGGTGACGCCCTTGCTCTCGCGTGTGGCGCGAAGGATTGATCCGACAGTCCGCTTCTCGGTTGGATCAGTCCCCACCGATCAAGGGGGATACGTGGGGAAGCTGTAGCCACCCGCAGAGTCAACGTGAATTCCGAGATCCATGACTTCCTTTTCGATGTTGACGCCCGAAACGAAATTTGTCAGCACGTTGACCATTTCGTCCTTCAGAGCTTCTGTGATGTTCGCGGGCCGCCCCGGCAATGCTGCTCGCTTCTCTCTTGAATCGGCGATGTGGTCCGCTAGAAGCTGGCTCAGGCGGCCCCTGACTTCGTCATCGGCGTCAGCAGATCTTCCGAGAAACACCCACTTACCGGTGTCTCGGATGCTAAAGACGACGTCGGCGGTCACGGTTTCAGTGGAGCCGTCTCCCCGCAATCCGAGAAACGACTCAACTCTTACTTCGCGCTTTGAGAGGCTGACGTGCTCCCGCTGAGTCATCGGCGCTGGCCAGCTCCAAAACCAGCCGGGGCCATCGACGGCTTTTGTTGAGTCCAGAAAAACGCTCGCGAGCGGATCCCGTGAAAAATCGTTGATCGAGACAACGTCCAAAATCTGCCCAAATGCAAGGACCTGGTTTGGACGTAATACTTCCGCTTCATCCGGCGACAGTCGGTAAAGGCCGGCAAGTAGAAACAACGCCAAAGCGGCCAGGATTCCCGCGGGCACCCGGAGAAATGCGGCAATACTGACCACCGCCCGCTGCGAGTCGCGAGCGGAATACGGTGCGGTGATATCGGCGATTTTCGTTGGCGTCCCGCGCAATGCTATGAATCCGATACGTCGTCGGGCCAGGGCGCTTGCGCGCCACATCTGAGTTTGATAATCGCCAAGCATGGAGGCTGCGGCGTGAATTCCATGGCGTCTGCTAACGCGCGCCATCGTTTGAAACAGCGCCTCCAGGCGCTTGGCGTTTTCGCCGGTTACGGATCGCCTTCCGGACGAAAGCTGGCGCGACTCTTCGATTAGCGGCTGAATTTCGTCTAGGAAATCCGCGTACTCTTGTCCACCCTTTCGATTAATTTGAGGATTGAGGCGTTTGCCGGATTTTGATGGCCGGGGGGAGATCCCGAGATCGGGCCGCTTCTTCGTTTTCCAGAGGATCATCAGCGAAGGAAATCCGGCGATTGCAATCCCGAGCGGGAGGCCCCCGACGGACGATCCGGCGGAGGAAACGAATTCTCCGACCGCAGGTCCCACAGCTGGAATTCTGCTTACCAACAGACCAAGTGCGCCGAGTAGCGAGGCGACGGTAAACGGCAGTCCCACCGCCGCAACCTGCCAG
>PVBE012438977.1_pt1 | contig 29133 bp, 31 predicted proteins | sample 1631181 | NCBI WGS metagenome assembly PVBE01 (sample SAMN08397723, study PRJNA350692) | Marine metagenome, whole genome shotgun sequencing project. | isolation source: water | place: Pacific Ocean | collected 2012-04
GACCCTCACCGGGCGGGCGCCTCCGCGCCCTTGGCCTCCGCCCCCCATCCGGGGGGCGGCTTAGCGTCGCCGATACCAACTGTGTTTTTTGTGCTTGGTCTTGGTGCAACGGGAGCGACTGCGACCCGCCGCACTTGCGGCGCGCCCGCGCAGGCTGCGGACCGCCAGGTCCGCCGCCGTGAGCGACAAGAATCTAGAGTGGATCTCAGGAACTGAGATCCACTCTAGGGCTCGTTGATGCGGTCGAGCGGGTAGATCGGCCGGCGCACCTGTTGGAAATCGAGAATCTCGTTGTCGGACGTGGTCACGCCGATGCCGTCGCAGGTGATGGTGTGGCGGGCCAGCGGCGCGAAGCCGGCGCGGTAGTGGATGCGCGACTTGAGCAGCAAATAGCGCTTCTTCGCCGGATCGATACCGACCGAAGTGAAGACACCCAGGTCCCAGGGCTCGTGGTGGCGCGAGACCACGACTATTTGCATGCGTCCGGTGTCGAGCACTGCCGTCGGCCCCATGCTGACGGTGACCCCGGTGTACATGGGGCCGTGCACCACCCACTCGCCGTCCGTCAGCACCTTGACTTTGCCGCTGACGCGAAGCGGCTCACCCGGCCGGCCGATGCTGGGCATATCGGTCTTGCCCCCGAGCTCGAGCGTGACCTCGGCGCCGACCCCGGCCCGGGCCATCTCCTGCACCGCCTCGGGGTCCCAAAGCGCCTCCACGGCGACGTCGTCGAGCTCTTGGCGCAGCACCTCGGCGATCACCGTCATGACGTCCTGGTTGGCGCCCGAGCCGCAATTGTCGGCATGATCGAGCAGGAGGATCGGACCGTCGTTCAGCTCCTTGGCCTCGGCCACCGCCTGGCTCAGCGGCTGGCCCTGGTAGACGAATTCCTCACGGCGTTGCCAGGCGCTATCGAGCAGGCGCTGGCACGAAGCCTCGGCGGCCGCCTGGTCGGCGTCGAAAACGGTGATGGCGGAAAGCCCGGCATCGGGCATGTCGGCCAGGGGAAAGCCGCCGAATACCGTTGCCGCCAGGGCGCCGGCTGCTTCCTCGCGGCGGGCCTCGGCGATCAAGCTTTGCATGGGCTCGTCGTCGGTTCCCATGCACAAAGTCTGGGCCAGCAGCGGCCGATTGCCCCAGGCCATCACCGGCGCGACGCCACCTTCCAGGCTCTCGAGCACGACCCGGCCGATCTGCTCCGCCACTTCGTACATGTCAACATGGGGATAGGTCTTGTAGCCGATAAGGGCGGTGCAGTTCTCGACCATGGCCGTTGTTAGATTGCAATGCAGGTCGCAGGTCACGGCGATCGGCAGGTCGGGCGCGATGGCGCGCAGGCGTTGCAACAATGTGCCCTCGCCGTCGGGTGTGGTCTCGGCCACCATGGCGCCGTGAAGATCCAAGAGCGCCACATCGCAGCCCTGGTCGACGGCCTCGCAGATGGCGTCCAACATCAAACCATAGGCATGGTCCGTGACCGGGCCCGAGGGCATGGCCTCGGCCGCCACCGGTGTGACGATCTCGGCGCCCAGCTCGCGCGCCAGCTTGATGTAGGCGCCCATGGGCATGGCTGTGGCCTCGTAGGCCTGGCGCGCGGCCGGGCCGAGGTGGGCGCTCCAATCCTGAAAGCGTTGCCACGGCGTCGGTACTGGCGAAAAGGTGTTGGTTTCATGCTTCATCATGGCGACGACTGCGCGCATGGATTTTCCCCTTTTTGGGTTTTTCTTTTGTTTTGCCAGCATACCACGGGCGCAACAGAAAACGCCCGGCCGCGGGGCCGGGCGTTCGCCATCGAAAAAAGAACTCTGCCTAGCGGCGTTCGCCGAACAGGCGCAGCAGCATCAGCATCAGATTGATGAAGTCGAGATACAGCGTCAACGCGCCCATCACGGCTTTCTTTGTGGCCACCTCGTGGCCGTCGGCCTCGAGGTAATTGTTGCGGATCTTCTGGGTGTCGTAGGCGGTTAGTCCGACAAAGATCAGAACTCCGATCACCGAGATGGCGAAGTGGAGCGCCGACGAGGCCAGGAAGATGTTGACCACGCTGGCAATGATGATGCCGATCAGGCCCATGAAGAGAAAAGAGCCCCAGCCGCTGAGGTCTTTCTTGGTGGTGTAGCCGTAGAAGCTCATGGCGCCGAAGGTGCCGGCGGTGATGAAGAACACCCGCACGATGCTGACCGGCGTGTAGACCAGGAAGATCGAGGCCAGCGATACCCCCATCAGACCGGCGAAGATCCAGAACGTGGTCTGGGCGGCCGAGGCGCTCATCTTGTTGACGCGCGCGCTGAGGAAGAAGACCAGGCCCAACGGCGCCAGTATGACCACCCACTGCAACGGTGAGCCGAAAATCAGAGCGACCAGGGAATCGCTCGACGATACCGCCAAGGCGACAACGCCGCTCAGCGCCAGGGCCGACGCCATGTAGTTGTAGACCCGCAGCATGTAGGCCCTGAGGCCTTCGTCGACGGCGGCGTCGATGGGGCTGCTGCCAGCCAGACTGACACGGGTTCTAATTTCTTCAACCATCGCTGAATCCTTTGCAAGTTGCACTTTTGCTGGCGATTATATGGGCCGAACCGGCTAGGATTGCAAGGATTTCGGCCGGCGCCGTTACTGAGCTGGACTGCGGGATCACGACCCTGTAGTGTGCAACTATAATAATGAATGAGTTCATTCTCTCGCGTATGAGGCGATAGATGGAAAACGAATCGGCGAAAAAGGTGAGGAAAGCTTCCCACAAACCTAAAGCGGGCACTGGTGCCGGCGGTCCCTGGCCCCGGCGGCGTTGGCTGGAAGACATCGACGCAGCCGTCGATTGGTCCAAATTCGAACGATTTCTGCGCTGGCTCGAGGCCGACCGCGAGGAGCTTGGCGGCCAGCCTGCATTGGTAATCTTCAAGGCCATGCTACTGCAACAGTGGCACGCGCTGATCGCCTACGAATTCGACCGGGAACTCGAGGACCGCCTGTCGTTCCGGCGTTTTGTCGGAATCGGCATGGAGGCGCTGGCGCCGGGCCATGACGAAGTCTGCGCCTTTCGTCGCCTGATCGTCGAGCGTGGGATCGCTGCTGACATCTTCGGCGAATTGCAGCGTCAGTTGGATGGGGCGGAACCCTTCGACGCAGACGGCCGAGACGACAGCCAGGGCGATGGCAAGGGCGACAGATTGGGCGGCTACTATTCCCTGGCCAGCGACTACCAGTTATTCCGGCCACCGCTGTGGGTTTCGTTGGAAGCGGATTTCATCGCTTATTGGCGGGGGCTCGAGCGCCATAACGGGCGGGCCACGGTCGACCGCCTGGAAGCCGGCAGCATCACCGAGGGCAATGCCTCCGGCATTCCCCCTGGCATACCCGCGTCACTCAGGCGGCATATCGTCCTGGTCCGGCCGTTGGCAGCCGACGACTTCCAATTCGACTTCGTCGGCGACGACATCGTGGCCGCCAACCAGGGGCCACTGGTGGGTTACCGGCTCGGTTTGAAGGCGCAGCGAAACTTACGCGAATACGGCCACGAAGGCCTGCCTGGACAGTTGCTGGGGTGCTGCCGGACGGCCCTGTTGCGGGGCGAACCGGTCGGGCTCTCGACCTACCAGCTCAACGCCCTGGGCCGGCGCTGCTACAATTGGACTTTGGTGGCGCCGTTGCACGAGCGCCACAGTGGTCAGGACTTCGTGCTCGCCGTCAGCCTGATCGCCGAGGTTGATCCGGCAACCTTGCTGCGGCCCTTGAGCGGCGATCCCGAGGCAAAATTGCCAGATCTTTGGCGCGCGCCCTCGGGCCCGGCCGAATGGGTCGAGGTGGAGGAACGCTTCCTTGAATTCTGGCAGACCAAGCGGGCCGGCCGCCGAGCGCCGACAACCAGCGACATCCAGCTCAAGGAATTGAAGGGCTTTGAGGCCCATCTCACCCTGATCGGGCTGACTGCCGATGGCGGCTTGCAATACGAGTTGGTGGGCCCGGCCGTCGAACAGGCCAACGGTGCTTCCCTGGTGGGCCTCACCATCGAAGCCAAGGCCCGGACGAACCATGAACGCCACGGCCATGCCGGCCTGCAGGGCGAATTGGCGGCCATGCTGGAACGTGCCGCCCGGCGCATCCAGCCGGTGCGGCTTTCGACCTACTTCATGAACGCGGCGGGCCAGCGTTGCCAGATCTGGACCGTGCATGCGCCGCTGGCCAACGACGAAGGCGAGGTCTGCAAATTTCTCGGCCTGGCTCTGATCAAGCCCCTCAAGCTGAACTGACGGTCTCTTCTCAAGATTGCCCAGCCCGCATTTCTCATCGGGTCATGCTGCCATGGCGCGTTGGCCTTGGCGCAACCATTGGCGCATGGCTCGCACCGTTTCGACTGGCCGCTCCAGGGTGACCATATGGGCGCAGCGCTCGAGCTGTACCAGCTTGGAGCGACCGATGCCGCGAGCCATACGGGCTTGGGCGGTGGACCGGGTGACGTAGTCCTGGCGGCCGCTAACGACCAGCGTAGGGCATTGGATTTTGGGCAGTAGATGCCGGTAGTCGGGGCGCTTCATCATGGCCACGTGGTGCTGTCGGTAGGCTTCGGGTCCGATCTCGAATGCCTGGCGCACCATGAGCTCGACGATAACGCCGTCGCGCCGCCGCTCGGGGTGCAAAAACCGCGGCGACAACGACCGAATTTCGGCCAGAAACCCGCCGTCCTCGATGGCCACCATGGAGGCTCGGCGGCGTTTCGAAACTTCGCCCGTTTCAGGTTCGGGGGTGGTGCTCATGAGGGCCAGTTTGATTACTCGCTCGGGCGCTCGTTGCAAAATCTCGAAGGCCAGATAACCGCCCATCGACCAGCCCGCCACGGCGAAGCGCGGCGGCGCCTCGGTCAGGATGTATTGCGCCATGTCACCGAGGTCGTCCCAGGCCGGCAGCGGCGCCACCCAGCAATCGGCGAGATCGCCGAGACCCTGAATCTGGGGCTCCCACATGGTCTTGTTGCCGGCCAGTCCAGGGATCAACAAAAGCGGTAATTTACATGCCATGATCTCTCTCTTTCGCTTGGAAAAAAAGATAATTACGCCTATTGTCTGCATTATCATGACATGATTTGGCACGTGAAATACGCTAATTTCCCGGCATTTTTGAACATCGCTGATGCTCGAGCTGACAATAGGAGATTGATAGGTGTTTGCCTATTCGGCGCATGCCATTGTCGTCGTTTGTGTGGCGGGGCCCGAGAGTGCTACAAGGGAGACATGTCACGGCCGGCCAAGAGACTAGACCCCGTCCGGCGCCGTTTACTGGGATTGGTAGAGGCAAACGACACCAACCTCAAAGCGGTGTCGCTGGCCATCGGCCGCAATCACGCCTACCTGCAGCAGTTCCTGCGCCGCCAGCGGCCACAGCTTTTGGCCGAGGACGACCGTCGTGCCCTGGCCCGCCATTTCGGCATCGACGAGGCGGATCTGCTGATGCCGACGCAGGCATCGGCGGTGCCCGAGCCGCCACGGCGCCGGCTCACGCAATGGCTGCCCTCGTTCGCCGCCCGCCTGGCGGTGGCACGGGGACAGAGCGAGCACGAGCTACCGGGGCGTTTCGCCAGCGCCGCCGGTATTGCCCAGGGACGCTACCGGGCGCTCGAGGATGGCGCCGACGATCCCACGCTGGACGAGCTTGATCGCATCTCGCGGACTTCCGGCAGGAGCTTGCAGTGGTTGGTTCGGGGCGATGCTTCCGAGGCCGACGGCGCCCCCGCCGAGACCGGACCCGAAGCCACTGATAGGCTAAATCCTATTGACCAATAGGTTGCAACCTAGCATTCTGGCGGGTGCAGGGGGCGGCCATCATCAAGTTGTGGTGGTCCCGGCGAACGGCAATATGCGACTGAGCGGCAATTAGGCAGCACAATGACCAAGCGCATGAAATCGCTCAACTCCCATGGCAGTGCTGCGTCATTTGCGGCTTCCCCGACGCGGGGTGTCAGTCAGGAACCGTCTCTGATTCCAGGAGCCGCAAGCCGCGAGCTCCACATGTTGCCCGAGGAAACCCGGGATCTGGTGCGTGCCTTCAACGCCATCCGAGACCCGGCCATGCGCCAGCGTGCCATGAAGTACCTGCGCGATTTGGGTGAGCCCCCGAGCCACAGCTAACGACGCAAACCCGTCCCCAGCAATTGATCAATCGACGATAGCGCCGTAGACCAGGGCCTTGAGTTCACGCCGCAAGGGGTAGGTCGACGAGGGCAGCAGCTGGGTCAGTTGGATCACCATCAGATCCTCCTCGGGGCCGATCCAGAAGATCGTGCTGGCCGCCCCGCCCCATGAGTACTCGCCCGGCGAGCCCACCACCTGGGCCTTGGCCGGATCGAGCATGACCGCGAAACCGAGCCCGAAGCCGACGCCTTCATAGGAGGTTTCGCTGAACACCGGCTGGCCCATCTCGGCGAGGTCGCCGGGAAGATGATTCTGGGTCATGAAATCGAGCGTCTTGCGGCCCAGCAAACGTATGCCGTTGAGCTCACCCCGGCCCCGCAGCAGGCGGCAAAAACGCAAATAATCGACGGCGGTAGAGACCAAACCGCCGCCACCCGAGAAAGTCACGGCGGGCTCGGCAAAGCGGCTTTCGCGTGGCGCATCGACGAGTTCGATGCCGCCTCCCTTGGTGGGCACGTAATTGGCGGCGAAGCGCCCGACGTGGCCTGCGGGTACGCTGAAGCCGGTGTCGGTCATGCCGAGCGGCCCCAGAATTCTCTCGGCGAAAAAGCGGTCAAGCGGCTGGCCCGAAAGCACCTCGATCAGGTGACCCAGCACATCGGTGGCGACGCTGTAATTCCACTCGCTGCCAGGCTGGCTGAGTAGTGGTATCTGCGCCAGTTCGGCCACCAGCTCACCCAGCAGCCGGCCCGAACCTGCGAAATCGACGCCGCGCGCACGATATTGGGCATCGACTGCCGTCTCCTCGAAGAAGCCGTAGGTCAGCCCTGCGGTATGGGTCAGCAATTGCCGGATGGTGATGGGCCGGTCGGCCGGCAGACTGCGCATGCCGGCACCCTCGCCGCCGGCATAAACCGTCATTTCGGCGAAGTCGGTCAGGAAACGGGCGACGGGGTCGTCGAGCTGAAAACAGCCCTCCTCGTAAAGCATCATCAGGGCCAGACTGGTGATCGGCTTGGTCATGGAATAGATACGGAAAATAGTGTCCGGCTCCAGCGCCAGGCCGGCTTCGACGTCCCTCAAACCACAACCGCGCCAGTAGGCGACGTGGCCCCGCCGGGCGATCACCGTCATCATGCCTGGCAACTTGCCGGCATCGACGTAGCCTGCCATCCAGCGGTCCACCCGTTCCAGCCTCTCGCTCGCCAGGCCGACGTCAGCGGGAGCGACCTCTTCGGGTCCGACAAATTCGTGGCCGGCTGTGCTAGACATGGCAGGTGTCCTTATTTGTGCTCACGAAATTCTGTTCGCGGAGGGGGAATTGTGACTTAATGATGCGGCCGGGGGAGCTATTGTTCTGACTAGGCCGACTGTCTCAGGTGACGGCGGCCGTTGGCGTCAGCAAAGCGAAAGCGAAACCCCATGATGCTTCGCAGCATTCCGTACTCTGCTTTTGCCTCGCTGTCACGGTGTCGGCTCAGGCTGACTTCAAGGCAGGCAGCGCCGCCTTCCGCTCGGGCGACTTCGACACCGCCTTCAAGGAATGGAAATCGGCCGCCGAGGCCGGTGACCCCCTGGCCCAGACCAACCTGGGTATTCTGTATGCCTCGGGCCGAGGTGTCGGACGCAATCTCGAGACCGCCGCCAAATGGTATCGCGAAGCAGCCGAGCAGGGCTATGCCAAGGGCCAGTACAACTTCGCCCTGGCGTTGCGCTCGGGGCGCGGCGTGGCCAAGGACGACATGGCTGCCGCCAAGTGGTTTCGCGAGGCGGCGACCAAAGGCTTGGCCAGCGCGCGTTACATGCTGGGGTTGGCACTTTTGCAGGGCCGAGGCGTGAGCAAGGACCCGGAAGCCGGCTTGAAGGCGATCACCGCGGCCGCCAAGGTCGGATTTGACAAGGCCCAGGTGCGACTCGGCCGCATGCTCGAGCGCGGCAACGTTGCCGCCAAGGCTCCGGCCAAGGCGGCTGAATGGTACCGCCGCGCCGTCAAACAGCGTAGCGCCAGCGCCCAGTATTACTTGGGTCTCATGCATCGCGACGGCCGCGGCGTCAAACTTGATGCCGTGCAGGCCTATAGCCTGCTCAGCCAGGCGGCCGATCGGGGTCGCGGCAAGATCAAAGAGTCCGCCAGCAAGGCCCGCGACAAGCTGGCCCCCACCTTGTCGGCTGGCGAACTGGAACAGGCCCGCACCCTGATCCTGCACGCCACTGGCAAAAAGCCGAAGAAAAAGAAGAAATAGCGTCCCCGCCGGTCGTCCGGCGCGTCCACACATGCGCGGACCGATCAGGTCCGCTGCCGTGAGGAAAAAACCGCCCCTGAAAAGGGGCGGGCCGATCCGGCGGCATTGGGGGGAGAGGCTGGGGGAGAGCCGCCGGGTCGGCCCAAACGCGATTTCAACGCCAACACAGAGAGAGTATGTAGAGATCATAATCGGCAATTGTAACGCTAGTATTTCAGCCTTCAGCGACACGATGTCGCAGCGGCGGGCTGGCCATCGACCGGGCGCAGGCCGCCAATACCCGAGGTTGGTCAAGGGTTTCCGGGCTTCACCAAAGACCATCCGGCGACCCAGCGGACTCGCCCGATGGCGTCGCTGGCTGTAACATTCTGTCATTATTCATGGCAGCAACGGCGACAATGACTATGACGGCGGAAGACCTCATCGCCCGACTCGGCTTGGAACCCCATCCCGAGGGCGGCCATTTCGTCGAAACCTACCGCCAGCGCCAGGCCGCCGGCCGTGGCGCCATGACGGCGATCTATTATCTATTGCGGGCCGGCGAGATCTCGGCCTGGCACCGGCTCAACGATGCCGACGAGATTTGGCATCACTACGCCGGCGCCACCCTCGAGCTCGACCTCAGCGTCGACGGCCGCACTGTCGAGCATCGTCTATTGGGGCCCGAAGTGGCTGCTGGCCAGTGCCCCCAAATAGTGGTGCCTACCGGCTGCTGGCAGGCGGCGCGTAGCTTGGGAGCCTGGACACTGGTCGGCTGCACGGTGGCGCCGGCATTCGACTTCGCCTCCTTCGAACTGGCTCCGCCGGGCTGGCAACCGGGAGACCAGCGCGACCGCTGAAGCGCTTTCTTTGGCGCTGACACGGGTGTAGGCTTGGCCGGCGCCGACATAGCGCATGGCACCGCATTGGTGTTCATCGACATAACTATGCCCCGCCTTGGAGCGGGGCGCTTTTTACGCCAGATTTGGCTCGACCCCGGGGTTGCGCAGAGGCAGCAGTGGGAAATAGGCGGTGACCACGGGCAGGCAAAAGCGCAAGGAAGACCGCCAGGCAGTGTCGCTACCGGCCAAGGTTTCTTCGGCTGCAGGCGAGGTCTCGTGCGAGGTGCTCAATATTTCGCCGGGCGGCGCCAAGATCGAGGCCGAGGGCGAGTTCGACAAAGACGCCAAAATCGAGCTCATGTTTGACGGTTACGGCCGTTTCGATGGCCAGGTGGTCTGGCGCCAGGCCAAATTCCATGGCCTGCAGTTCAAGGGCGATCGTGACAAAATCGCCGAAATTCTCCTGGCCATCGCGCTATACCGATCCAAATAACGGAACCGGGGCAACGATCCGAAACAGGGCATGGCTTGATTCCCGGCGCCGTCTGCATCATGGTCCTGGGCGGTCCGGCAAACGGGTAAAACCGACAGGGGGCCACATGAGAACCGAAAGGGCCACGAGCGGCCAGAGTCAGCAAGAACAAGTAGGGAATATCATGGGCGACATGCGGTACGAAGCCCCGGACTCGCTGGATCAGGCAGTGGCCTTGCTGGCCGCCGCCGATGGCGAGGCCCGGGTGTTGGCCGGCGGCACCGACCTTTTGGTGCAGATGCGTTCCGGCCTGATCGAGCCCGGCCTGGTGGTCGACATCAAGAAAATCGACGAATTGCGTAGCATCGGCGAGGAAGCCGAGGGTTGGCGCCTGGGCGCTACCGTTACCGGCGCCGAGATCGGCGAACACGCCGCCCTGAAAAGCGCCTGGCCCGGCGTCTGCGAGGCCATCGAGCTGATCGGCTCGACCCAGGTCCAGGGCCGCGCCACCGTCGGTGGCAACCTTTGCAATGCCTCGCCGGCGGCCGACAGCGTACCGGCACTGATCGCTGCCGGCGCCCGTGCCAGCATCGCCGGGCCCGGCGGCCGGCGCGAGCTGGCGGTCGAAGAGGTGGCCACCGGCCCCGGCCAGACTGCGCTAACGCCGGGCGAGATCGTGGTCTCGCTGCTGCTGCCCAAGGCACCAGCGGCTACCGGTGACGCCTACTTGCGCATGATCCCGCGCACCGAGATGGATATCGCCATCGTCGGCGCCGGCGTCTGCTTGACCATGGACGGTGATACCTGCAGCGCCGCCCGGGTGGCGTTGGGTGCCGTGGCCGAACGCGCCTTGTTGGTGCCCGAGGCGGCCCAGGCGCTGGTTGGCACGAGCCTCGACGAGGCCGCCATGGCTGCCCTGGCGGCTGCCGCCAGTGCCGCCTGCCGGCCCATCGATGACAAGCGCGGCACCAAGGAATACCGCATCAAGGTGGCAGGGGTTCTGGCCTGCCGGGCGGCACAGACGGCGCGCCAACGGGCGCAGCCGTAGGCCAGGCGGGAGCACAGATACAATGGCTAAATATCACGTTACCACCACCATCAACGGCGACGCCGTCGAGTTTCTATGCGAGCCCGAGCAAACGTTGCTGGACGTGCTCAGGGACGAGCTCTATCTCACTGGCAGCAAGGAGGGCTGTGCCACCGGCGACTGCGGTGCCTGCTCGATCACGCTCGACGGCCGCCTGGTCTGTTCCTGCCTGGTGCTGGGCGTCGAGGCCGAGGGCCGCAACGTCGAGACCATCGAAGGCATGGCCGAGGGCGACAAGCTGCATCCCTTGCAACAGAAGTTCCTCGACCATGCGGCGCTGCAATGTGGCGTCTGCACGCCGGGGGTGCTGGTGGCCGCCAAATCGCTGCTGGAGAAGAATCCCGATCCCAGCGAGACCGAGGTGCGCTACTGGCTGGCCGGCAACCTCTGCCGTTGCACCGGCTATGACAAGATCGTGCGCGCCGTGCTCGACGCGGCGGCCGAAATGAGGGGGGCCTAGCCATGAACGACGTAGCCCAAGACGAGTACAAATGGGTCGGCACCCGGCCCCCCCGGCCCGACGGTGTCGACAAGGTGACGGGACGGGCCAAGTTCGGCGCCGACGCGGCGCTGCCCAACATGCTGGTGGGCGGCGTGCTGCGCAGCCCCCACGCCCATGCCATCATCAAGTCGATCGACACCTCGAAAGCCGAGGCGCTGGCCGGCGTCAAGGCCGTTGTGACCCGCGACGACTTTCAGGACATGCCTTCCGAGATGGTGCCGGCGGGCGAGATGATGGTCAATTACCGCGACATGGTGCGCAACGTCATGGCTCGCGAAAAGGCGCTCTACGACGGCCATGCCGTGGCCGCCGTGGCGGCTACCAGCGCTTCGCAGGTCAGACGCGCGCTGGCACTCATCGAGGTCGACTACGAAGTGCTGCCCCACGTCATCGACGTCATGGAAGCCATGAAGCCGGATGCGCCGCTACTGCATGACGACATCTTCACCGAAGGCGTCGAGCCGGTGCCCGACAAGCCTTCCAACGTGGCCAAGCGCATCGAGATCGGCTTTGGCGACATGGAAGCCGGTTTTGCCGCCGCCGCCGAGGTCATCGAGCGCAGTTTCGACACCCAGCCAGTGCATCAGGGCTACATCGAGCCCCACGCCTGCCTGGCCGACGTCAGCGAGGACGGCCAGGCCGAGCTTTGGTGCACCACCCAGGGCCATTATTTGGTGCGGGCGCATTGCGCTCGGCTGCTGCAAATGGATATTTCGCAGCTCCGCGTCACGGCCTCTGAGATCGGCGGCGGCTTCGGCGGCAAGACAGTCGTTTACGGCGAACCTGTGGCGCTGGCGCTGTCGCGCAAGGCCTGTCGGCCGGTCAAGCTGGTGATGACCCGCGATGAGGTGTTCCGCTCCACCGGCCCGACGTCCGGCGCCCGGGTTCGGGTCAAGCTGGGCGCTGCCAAGGACGGCACCATCACGGCTGCCGAGGCCGAGCTATTTTTCCAGGCCGGAGCCTTCCAGGGCTCCTCGGTGCAGCCCGCCGCCATGTGCGCCTTCGCGCCCTACGCCCTCGAGGCGGTCAAGGTGGTGGGCTGGGATGTGGTCTCGAACCGGCCCAAGATCGCCGCCTACCGGGCACCCGGGGCGCCGATTTCGGTCTATTCCGTGGAGTGCGTGCTCGACGAGATGGCCGCCAAGTTGGGCCTGGATCCTGTTGATTTCCGCCTCAAGAACGCCGCCAAGGAAGGTACCCGGGTGGCTTATGGCCCCAAGTTCGGTCCCATCGGCATGGTTGAATCGCTCGAGGCGGCCAAGGCCCACGCGCACTACCAGGCGCCGTTGGGGCCCAACCAGGGCCGTGGCGTGGCTTCCGGGTTTTGGTTCAACATCGGCGGCGAGACCTGTGTCTCGCTCAACCTCAATGAGGATGGCACGCTGAACCTGCTGGTCGGCACCCCCGACATCGGCGGCTCGCGGGCCTCGATGGCCATGATGGCGGCCGAGGAATTGGGCGTCGAGATGGACAGTATCCGGCCCATGATCGGCGACACCGGCTCGCTCGGCTTCAACTTCCTGGCTGCGGGCAGCCGCACCACCTTCTCCACCGGCATGGCCACCGTCGAGGCGGCGCGCACGGTGATCGAAGAGCTGCGCCGGCGCGCCGCCAAGATCTGGGAGATCGACGTCGACGCCGTGGTCTGGGAGGACGGCTGCGCCAAACCTGCCGGCAGCAACGCCGGCGAATTCGAGCCGTTGGGCATTGCCGATCTGGCGAAGCAGGCCGGCGCCACCGGCGGCCCCATCGCCGGCCACGCCGAGATCAACGCCCAAGGCGCCGGACCCAGCCTGGGCACCCAGATCGTCGACGTCGAGGTGGACCGCGAAACCGGCCGCGTCACGGTGCTGCGTCATACCGTGATTCAGGATGCCGGCAAGGCTATCCACCCGGCCTACGTCGAGGGCCAGTACCAGGGCGGTGCGGCCCAGTGCATCGGCTGGGCGTTGAACGAGGAGTACGTATACGGCGAGGACGGCCGGCTGGAAAATCCGGGCTTCCTCGACTACCGCATTCCGGTGGCCTCGGATCTGCCGATGATCGATACAGTCATCGTCGAGGTGCCCAACCCGAACCATCCCTATGGCGTGCGTGGGGTCGGTGAGACGCCGATCATTCCCGGCATTGCCGCGGTGGCCAATGCCGTGTCGGACGCACTTGGCATCCGGCTCAGCGAGATCCCGATGTCGCCGCCCCGGGTGCTCAAGGCTATCGAGCAAGCGGGCTGAGGATCGGTGCCGTGGCCCGGGTGGTGCTGACCGCCAACTTCGCCCTCTATACCGGGGGTGAGAGCGAGTTGGAGCTGGAAGCCGAGAGCATTCGCCAGCTATTACGCTGTCTGGGTCAGCGCTTTCCCGCCCTGGCGCCGCACCTGGAGAAGGGCCTGGCAGTGGCCGTGGATGGCCAGATCTACCAGGAAGACTGGTTCCAGCCGCTGGCGCCGGACAGCGAAGTCCACCTCTTGCCGCAGATCGCCGGCGGTTCTGACGCGTGCTAATATGGATTGAGTGAGATGCCATGCCTTACTGTCTTTGCATGAACTGCGGTGCCGAGAAGGACAACGTCTTCGCGCCTTGCGGTAATTGCGAGCACAGCCTCAAGAATATGCACGAAGTGGCCTACGCGCTCGGCCTCAGCGAACGTTACACTCAACGTCAGGAGCTCGACGAATTCCGGGCCCAGATCCGGCGCGGCGAGGCCCCCAAGTTCGGCGCCCGCAAGTGGAGACAACTGGTCACCGCAGCCCATGGCACCAAGGCGGATGAGATCCTCGAGTTGGAAGACGGCCCGGCCGCCGGTGTGGCCAAGCCGACGTCGCTGTTGGGCTTGCTGTTCGGCAAGAAATAACGCTGCATCCCCGACCAATAATCGTCCCAAAATGGTTATTCTTGCATAAGTAAATTGCCTGATGCGGCCAAGCCGATTAGATTGGTTTAGCTGGTCCTGCCAAGAGGCCGCGAATCACCGCAGGGATTTTCGCGAGCATGATCGGAATATTGAAAAACAAGCCAGTTCCGGCCGCGGAGCAGGGCGCGCAGGATCCTTTCTTGCCCTGGTCGGAGAAATACAGTGTCGGCGTAGAAACCGTCGACAACGACCACCATCGGCTGTTCGAGCTGATCAACGAATTTCATGCTGCCCTCGGCAGCGGCCAGGCGCCGCGGGTTGTCAAGACGACGCTGCAAGAGCTGGCCGACTATGTCAGGCAGCATTTCGAGCGTGAAGAAGAAGTCATGACGGCGGCTCGCTACCCCGATCTGGCTCGGCACAAAGAGATGCACGCCAGACTCCGCCGCGCCGTCGAAGCGACCCAGATGAGCTATGACGTGGCAGCCCGGATGTTTGATTTCCAGAGCTTCCTCGGCTTCCTCCAGAGCTGGCTGACCAATCACATTCTCGTCGAAGACCGCAAGTTCGCGGAATTCTCCAAAAAAACCTAGCCCGCATTTCTCACCGGGCGATGCTCTAGAACTGCACACCCCGGGTCAGAGCGCCGTCGACCAGCAAGTTGGTGCCGGAGATGAAACTGGCGGCCGGGCTGGACAGGAAGACGGCGGCGTTGGCCACTTCCTGGGCACTGCCCATGCGGCCCATGGGGTTCATGGCCAGCGCCGCGGCATGGGTCTCGGGCTCCTCGAGCTGGCGCCGGTGCCACACCCCGCCCTCGAAGAAAATCGTGCCGGGAGAAACCGTGTTGACGCGAATGCCGCTTTCGGCCAGCGCCGAAGCCAGGCTGGAGGCATAGTTGATGAGGCCGGCCTTGAGGGCGTTGTAGGCGCGCACCCCGCCGAAGAATTCGATGCCGGCAATGCTCGAGATGGCAACGATGGCAGCGTTCTCTGAGCGCTTGAGGAAGGGCAGTGCCGCTTCCACCGTGCGCACCGTGCCCAGCAGATCGATCTCGAAGCTCTGGCGCCAGGCTTCCTCGCTGGCTGCGGCGCCGAGCGCGCTGACGTTGGCGACCACTACGTCGAGGCCGCCAAGGTCGCTGGCGGCGCTTTCGATCCAGGCTTTCAGGGCCGCTCCGTCGGCGACGTCTACGGCGCTGCCAATGGCCTTGACACCCCGGCCGCCGAGCTCGGCAACCACTTCTTGCAACGGACCCTCGTTGCGGGCGCAGATGGCGATATCGGCGCCTTCCCCGGCCAGCCCTTCGGCGATGGCCCGTCCGATACCCCGGCTGCCGCCGGTGACCAATGCCTTCTTGCCCTGCAATCCGAGATCCATGGCGCGACTCCCTGTGCCGTCCTGTGCGGTTTCGCTGGGCAGAATAAGGCGCCGCGGGCGCTGCCGCCAGTGCGGGCTTGACCGCATTTCTTACCTGGACGCAACGTTGGCCTTGATTCGGTGAGAAATCCGGGCGACGAACCGCTTGCCCATCGCCCCTGCGCCACCAATCAGTGGCGCGTTGACCGGCCGCGGGCCGCGAACTACCGTGAACCCCATCATGATCCAGCCCGGCCCGCGCAATCTGATCACCGATGTCGACGGCATCGCCGTGGGCAACGCCGAGGATGCGGGCGCCCGATCCGGCACCACCGTGGTGCTGCCCGATCGCCCGGCGGTGGGCGGCGTCGACGTGCGCGGCGGCACGCCGGGCACCCGCGAGACCAATATGATGGATCCCACCTGCGGCGTCAGCACGATCGACGCCGTGGTGCTGTCGGGCGGCTCGGCCTTCGGCCTTGATGCCGCTTCGGGAGCCAGCGACTGGCTGCGCGCGGCCGGGCGCGGCTATCCCGTGGGGCCCGTGCGGGTGCCCATCGTGCCGGCCGCGATCCTCTTCGATTTGCTCAATGGCGGCGACACGAGCTGGCAGACCCCGCCTTACCGCGAGCTCGGCCGGGCGGCCTGCGAAGCGGCCGGGGCCGACTTCGCGCTGGGCAACGCCGGCGCCGGCCTGGGCGCCACGGCGGCCGACTTGAAGGGCGGCCTGGGCTCGGTCTCGGCCGTCACCGAGGACGGCCTGCAGGTGGGCGCCGTGGTGGCCGTCAACCCGGCCGGCTCGGTGGTGGTACCGGGCTCCTCCAGCTTCTGGGCCTGGCCCTATGAGCGCAACGGCGAGCTTGGCGGCCAAAAACCGCCGCCGGTGACCGAGCTCAGCGCCGAACACGATTTCGCCGGCGTCGCTCGTGCCAACACCACCATCGGCGTGGTGGCCACCAATGCCCAGCTCGACAAGGCCCAGGCCGGGCGCCTCGCCATTATGGCCCACGATGGCCTGGCCCGCGCCATCCGGCCCATACACACGGTGTTCGACGGCGATGCCATCTTCGTGCTGGCCACGGGGCGTTGCGAGCTGCCCGAGCCGGCGCAGCTCAGCCTGACCCGGCTGGGCGGCCTGGCCGCCGACTGCGTCACCCGGGCCATCGCCCGCGGGGTTTATTTGGCCGATGATTTGGGTGATATTGAGAGCTATAGAACACGCTATGCCGGCGCTTCGGCCGGCGGATAAGAAAGACGGGAGGGACCCATGAAGAAATTGCTCGCGGCGGCGCTTGGCCTGGCATTGGTCATGCCGCTCACGGCCCATGCGGCCAAGGATACTCTGGTGCTCGGCATGCGGCTCGAGCCGCCCGGCCTCGATCCCACCACCGGTGCCGCTGCCGCCATCGCCCAGATCACGCTCTACAACGTTTTCGAAGGCCTGACGCGGATCAACGCCCGCGGCGAGGTGGGCCCCGGCCTGGCCACTAGTTGGACCATCTCGGACGACCTCAAGACCTTTACCTTCAAGCTGCGCACGGGCCTCAAGTTTCACGACGGCAGTGCCTTCGACAGCTCCGACGTCAAGTTCACCTTTGAACGCAACGCCGGCGAAAAGAGCACCAACAAGCGCAAGAAGCGCTTCACCAACATGAAGGTCATCGATGCCTCGAACCCGGCCACCGTGGTCATCACGCTGGACAAGACCAACCCGCTGTTTCTCTTCCAGATGGGCGAATCGACGGGCGTCATCGTGGCCCCGGAGACGGCTGATCAAAACAAGACCCATCCCGTCGGCACCGGCCCCTTCAAGTTCGTCAAATGGACAAAGGGCGATAGCGTGGTGTTGCAGAAGGCCGACACATACCGCGACCCGGGCGCCATCAAGCTCAACCGCGTGACCTTCAAGTTCGTCGGCGATCCTTCGGCTCAGGTGGCGGCCATGAAGGCCGGCGATGTCGATGTCTTCCCCTATTTCGGCTCGCCCGAAAGTCTGGCCCAGTTCAAGAGCGATGCCCGATTCGTGGTTCAAGAGGGCACCACCGAAGGCGAGACCATCCTCAGCACCAACAACAAGCACCCCATCCTCAAAGACGTGCGGGTGCGCCGCGCCATCGCCCACGCCCTGGACCGCCAGGCCATCGTCGACGGCGCCATGTTCGGCTACGGCACGCCCATCGGCAGCCATTTTGCGCCACACCACCCGGCTTATGTGGACCTGACCGGGGCCTACCCGCACGACGTGGCCAAGGCCAAGGCACTGCTGGCCGAGGCCGGCCACCCCAATGGCTTCGAGGTTTCGCTCAAGCTGCCGCCTCCGACTTATGCGCGGCGCGGCGGCGAGATCATCGCGGCCCAGCTTGCCAAGGTTGGCATCACCGCCAAGATCGAGCAGGTCGAGTGGGCCCAGTGGCTGGACGTGGTTTACAAGAAGCGCAACTACGGTCTCTCCATCGTCAGCCACGTCGAACCCAACGACATCAACAAGTACGCTCAGGCAAATTATTACTTCCAGTACGATAGCGCGGAACTCCAAGCCATCATCGAGAAGGCCGACACCACCGTCGACGTGCAGGAGCGCTACGAGTGGCTGAGAAAGGCCCAGCGCAAGATCTCCGAGGACGCCGTCAACGGCTTCCTCTTCCAGCTCGCCAAGACGGCGGTGTTCCGCAAGGGCCTCAAGGGCATCTGGCAGAACTCGCCGATGTTCGTCAACGACTTGGCAGGCGTATCCTGGCAATAGGCCCCAGCCCCACGGGGGCTTTCTAGATGAGCCCGCCCGGGAGACCGGGCGGGTTCTTTTTGGCGCCGTGTGGACGCCCTTTGGGCGCGCGTGTAGGGTGGCGCCCTCAGGAAACGGAGATCACGGGAGAACGCCATGGCGGAACCGCAATACCTGCGCTTCGGCACCCTCAGCTTGCATGGGGGCCAGCATCCCGATCCGGCCACCGGTGCCCGGGCGGTGCCGATCTACCAGAGCACTTCTTTCGTCTTCGACGACGTCGACCATGCTGCGGCGCTTTTTAACCTGGAACGCGCGGGCCACATTTATTCACGCATCTCCAACCCCACCACGGCGGTTCTGGAGGAACGCCTGGCCGGGCTCGAGGGCGGCGTCGGCACGGTCTGCACGGCCAGCGGTCAGGCGGCGCTGACGCTGGCGGTTATGACTTTGATGGACGCCGGCAGCCATATCGTCTCCTCGGCCTCGATCTACGGCGGCTCGCACAATCTCTTTACCCACACGCTGCCGCGTTTCGGCATCGAAACCACCTTCGTCGACCCCCGCGATCCCGACGCCTTCCGCCAGGCCATCCGGCCCAACACGCGCATGCTGTTCGGCGAGACGCTCGGCAACCCGGGGCTCGAGGTCATGGACATCGCCCAGGTCTCGGCGGTGGGGCACGAACGCGGCATTCCGCTGGTCGTCGACGCCACCTTCACCACGCCCTATCTTTGCCGGCCCATCGATTTGGGGGCCGATCTGGTGATGCATTCGGCGACCAAATTCCTGGGCGGCCACGGCGTCGCCATCGGCGGTGCCATCATCGACGGCGGGCGCTTCGACTGGGAGGCCTCGGGTCTTTTCCCGACGCTGACCGAGCCCTACGCGGGTTACCACGGTCTCGACTTTGCCGAGGAGTTCGGACCCCAGGCTTTCGTCATGCGAGCCCGCGCCGAGGGGCTCAGGGATTTCGGTGCCTGCATGGCCCCGGCCACTGCGTTCTACCTGTTGCAGGGTGTCGAGACGCTGCCGCTGCGTATGGAAAAGCATGTCGCCAACACGCGAAAAATAGTTGCCTTCCTCAAGGCCGCCGAGGCGGTCGACTGGGTGACCTATCCCGAATTGCCGGAACACCCGGATTATGAGCTGGCCAAGAAGGTGCTGCCGCGCGGTGCCGGTTCGATCTTCAGCTTCGGTATCAAGGGCGGCCGGCCGGCCGGCCGCCGCTTCATCGAGGCAGTGCGGCTGTTTTCGCACCTGGCCAACGTCGGTGACGCCAAGTCGCTGGTCATCCATCCTGCCAGCACCACCCATCAACAGATGGACGCGGCGGCGCTGGAGGCGGCCGGTGTCGGCGAGGATCTAGTTCGGCTCTCGATCGGGCTCGAGGATACCGACGACCTCATCGACGACCTGGGCCGGGCCCTTAGAGCCTCGCAGAAGTCTTAGGAACCAAAATATGGAACTACAGGTCGACGGCAAAACGGTCTTCTATGGCAGTGGCGGACGCGAGCCCGATCCTGGCCAACCCTCCGTGGTCTTCATCCATGGCGCTGGCGCCGACCACACCGCCTGGGTGCTGCAGACGCGTTATTTCGCCCACCACGGGCGCAACGTGCTGGCCATCGATCTGCCCGGCCACGGCCGCTCGGAGGGTCCGGCCATCGACACCATCGGCGGTCTGGCCGATTGGCTGATGACACTGTTGGACGCGGCGGGCATCGAGAAGGCCGCCGTGGTGGGCCACAGCATGGGCTCTATGGTGGCGCTGGAAGCGGCGGCGCGGGTGCCGGAACGGATCTGGGCCATCGCACTGCTGGGCACCAGCATCCCCATGGCGGTGAGCGACGGCCTGTTGGCGGCGGCCCTGGCCAACGACCCGGCGGCCTTCGACATGATCACCATCTGGGCCCACGGCGAAGCGGCCCAGATTGGCCGCCACAAAGTGCCCGGCCTGTGGATGACCGGCAATGGGCTGAGGCTGCTGGAACGCTCGCAACCGGGCGTGCTGCACACCGACCTCAAGGCCTGCAACGACTACCGGGACGGCTTGGCGGCGGCGGCCAAGGTGACTTGCCCGGCCATGCTGCTGCTGGGCGACAGCGACCGCATGACACCGGCCAAGGCGGCCCGGCCGTTGGCCGAGGCCATAACAGGCGTTGAGACCGTGGTGCTGCCGCGCTGTGGCCACATGATGTCTGTCGAACAGCCCGACGCCGTACTCGACCACCTGCGGGAGATCGTTTAGCGGCATTGCCAACTACGTCGGGCGAGGGAGGGAAATCCGATGTCGTTCCTGGAATCCGTATCCTATGTCGATCTGATCGGCTATTTCGGCGGTGGCATCACGCTCTGGGGCATCTACCAGAAAACCATGATCCCGTTGCGCGTCGGCGCGGTAATCGGAAATCTGGGTTTCATTGGCTTCGGCCTGCTGGCGGGCAGCTACCCGACGCTGGTGCTGCACGCCGTGCTGTTACCGCTGAATGGCTACCGGCTCTACCAGATGATGCGTCTGGTTCGGGACATCCGCGACTCCGCCGGCCAGGACAACTCGCTCGAGCCGCTGCTGCCCTTCATGCAGCGTGTCCGCGAGGAGGCCGGCACCGTGCTGTTCCGCAAAGATGATGCGCCGGACCGCATGATCGTCATTCACTCCGGCTCCATCGTGCTCGAGGAGATCGACGTGCACTGCGGGCCGGGCGACGTGCTGGGCGAGATCGCCGCCTTCACGCCCGACAACCGCCGTACCTGTACCGCTGTCTGTGAAACCGAGTGCGAGCTGTTCACGCTGTCGAACGACGCCATGGTCCAGCTTTTCTATCAGAACCCGCGTTTCGGCATGTTTCTCGTCCGGGTCGTCGTACAGCGCCTGCTGAAGAATTGGCGCGACGCCGACGCCCGCGCTCAGGCGTTGTTGACATAGGGCGGATCTCAGGTGCTGAGACCCGCCCTAGGTTTTTGTCGCTCACGGCAACGGACCTGCGGTCCGCAGCCTCCGCGGGGGCGCCGCAGGGGCGGCGGGTCGCGTTGCTCCCGTTGCACCAAGACCAAGCAGAAAACAACACACTTGGTATCGGCGCCAAGCCGCCCCCCAAGGGAGGGGGGCGGAGGCCAAGGGCGCGGATGCGCCCGCCCGGTGAGGGTCTACAAAATGCCCGCCTGAGGCAGCTAGGCCGCCTTTTTGGTGATGGCCTGGTGGCCGATGGCGATGCGCCGGGGCTTTTTCTCCTCGGGCACTTCGCGTTCGAGTTCGACGTGCAAGAGCCCGTTGTCGAGCCGGGCCTCGACCACGCTGATGTAGTCGGCCAGCTCGAAGCGGCGCTCGAAGGCGCGGCGGGCAATGCCGCGGTGGAGGAAGCTGCTGGCTTCGTCCTTTTCTGCCGCTTTTGGGGCCTGGCCGGTTATGACCAGCCGGTTCTCGTGCTGGGTGACGTCGATATCGGCTTCGCCGAAGCCGGCTACCGCCATGGTGATGCTGTAGCGGTCTGGGCCCTCGCCCTCACCGTTTGGCGTGAGCTTTTCGATGTTGTAGGGCGGATACGAGGGCGCTTGGGCGTCCTGCCTGCCGAGCGAATCGAACAGGCGGTCGAAGCGGTCGAAACCGACGGAAGCACGTAGCAATGGGGTGAGATCATAGGTCCGCATGGTCCTATCCTCCTAAAGAAGCGATGGGACGTCATGCCCGCCACCATGGCCGGGCAAACGGTCGTCCGAGCCCTCAAAGGCACCCGGCGACGAACAATATTTGGGAACGGATTGGGGCCACTTCAAGAGGCCCGGTGGGTCGCCTTATTTAAGGAAACCCTCGAAGCGGCGGTTGAACTTGGCCACCTGGCCGCCGGTGTCGACCAGCTTGCCGGCGCCGCCGGTCCAGGCCGGGTGCGACTTGGGGTCGATGTCGAGTTTGAGCGTGTCGCCTTCCGAGCCCCAGGTCGACCGGGTCTCGAACTCGCTGCCGTCGGTAAGCACCACCTTGATGGTGTGGTACTCGGGGTGGATGTCTTTCTTCATGGTCTCGCTCCGCACTGGGCGGGGCGGTATATAGCGCGGCTAGCGCTCCGGGGCAAGCAGACTTTGGGCAGCTGTGGTGGCAATCGGCCACTCTTGTTGGCCCGCGGCCGGCGTGCTATTCGGAGGCTCGACCACTGAGCGCGGAAAAACCCTCGATGCCAAGCGACGAAAGCGAGTTCGAAAGCGCCGCGGCCGCCACCTTGGACAGCCTGGCGGAACGCCTCGACGAGGCCCCCGAAGAGATCGAGGCCGACCTCGAAGGGGGTGTGCTGAGCGTCGAGGTCGAGGGCCTCGGCACCTTCATCGTCAATCGCCACGCGCCATTGCGTCAGCTCTGGCTATCGTCGCCGGTGTCGGGCGCCAGCCATTACGCCCGCGACGCCGACGGCAGGTGGCAAGGCACCCGCGGTGAAGGCCGCCTCGAGGATCGCCTGGCTGCCGATCTGGCGCCGGCTGGCTTCATCAGCGGACTTTCCTGAGGTCGGCATGAGCCAGCGCGAACAGGGTCAGACCCCCGACGGCGACGAGCGTCCGCGCAGCAACGTCGCCGCGCTCAAGGGCATGGTCCGCTTCATCCGGCCCTATGGCTGGCGCGTGGCGGCGGCGCTGGTCGCCCTTATTTTCGCCGCCGGCTCCGTGTTGGCCATCGGCCAAGCGCTCAGGCGCGTCGTCGATCTTGGCTTCAACGCCGACGACCCGCTGCTCGATTTCTATTTCCTGGCGCTTTTCGGCATCGTGGCGTTGCTTGCGGCGGCCACCTTCGGGCGCTTCTATTTCGTCTCCTGGATCGGCGAGCGGGTGGCGGCCGACGTGCGGAGCGAGGTCTACCAGCACGTCATCGGCCTCAGCCCGGAATTCTTCGAGGTGACCAAAACCGGCGAGATCCTGTCGCGCCTGACCACCGACATCACGTTGATCGAGACGGTCATCGGTTCCAGCGTCTCGATGGCCTTGCGCAACGTGCTGATCTTCATCGGCGGCACGGTGCTGCTGATCATCACCAGCCCCAAGCTGGCCGGCCTGATGGCCGTTATCGTGCCCGTGGTGGTGCTGCCGCTGATCGTCTTCGGGCGGCGCGTGCGGCGGCTGTCGCGGGCCAGCCAGGACAAGGTGGCGGCGGTGGGCGCGTATGCCGGCGAATCCATCGATGCCGTGCGCACCGTCCAGGCCTTCAACCACGAGGCCATCGAACGCCGCCGTTTCGGCAGCATAGTCGAAGAAGCCTTTCGCACCGCTATCCGTCGCATCACCGTGCGCGGCTGGCTGACGGCGCTGGTTATCCTGCTGGTCTTCGGCGCCGTCGATGCCGTGCTTTGGGTCGGTGCCCGCGACGTCGGGGCCGGCGACATGACTGGCGGCGAACTCGCCGCCTTCGTCTTCTACGCTATCATGGTGGCCGGCGCGGTAGGTGCCCTGGCTGAGATCTACGGCGATCTGCAGCGAGCCGCCGGGGCCACCGAACGGCTGCTCGAACTGCTTGAAACCAAGCCCACGATCGTTGCCCCTGCAGCCCCCGAAGCCTTGCCGGAGCCCGCTCGCGGGGCGATCAGTTTTGCAAACGTAACGTTCCAATATCCAAGCCGGCCGGGGGTTTCGGCGCTTTCCGAATTCTCGCTCGAGGTCGAGCCCGGCGAACGCATCGCGCTGGTTGGCCCCTCGGGGGCAGGCAAGACCACGGTCTTTCAGCTTCTGCTGCGCTTTTACGATCCCGAAAACGGCAGCGTGCGCCTGGACGGTGTCGAGCTGACCAGCGCCCGGCCCGGCGACGTACGGTCGCGCATCGGACTGGTGTCGCAGGATCCGGTGGTGTTCGGTGCCGACGTCTGGGAGAACATCCGCTACGGCCGGCCCGAGGCCAGCGACGACGAGGTGCGGGCGGCGGCCGAGGCGGCAGCGGCCAGCGAGTTCGTCGAACGTTTGCCCGAGGGCTTCAACAGCTATCTCGGAGAACGCGGTGCCACGCTTTCCGGTGGCCAACGCCAGCGCATCGCCATCGCCCGTGCGATCTTGCGCAATCCTGCCGTGCTGCTGCTCGACGAAGCCACCAGTGCTCTCGATGCCGAAAGCGAGCGCGTCGTGCAAAAGGCGCTGGAGCCCTTGATGGCGGGACGCACGACGCTGGTCATCGCCCACCGCCTGGCCACGGTACAGGGCGCCGACCGCATCATCGTGCTCGACCAGGGCCGCATCGTGGCCAGCGGCAAACATGACGAGCTGATGGCCGAGGGCGGCCTTTACGCCCATCTGGCCGGGCTGCAGTTCGACCGCGGTCCGCTGGCGGCGCAATAGGCTCGGAGGTCTAGCATGGGGAAGGCGTTACTTATCGTCGTCGTGGTGATGGTGCTGGCCGTTGCCGGCTTCGGCCTGCACACGGTTTGGGTGGCCGGCCAATTCAAATCACTCGAGCCGCATTTTGCCGGCCAGTGCCGGCCGCTCGACGGTATCGTCGGCGGCGAGGACATTGTCATCCATGCGGCTCTCGGCCGTGCCTTCATCGCGGCCTGGGACCGCCGCGCGGGGGCTGCCGGACGCCTCGAAGCAGGTGCGATTTGGGGCTACGACTTCAAGGCCGGCGCAGCGGCACGCAATCTGACTGCCAAGCTGCCGTTCCCCTTCCACCCCCACGGCCTGGGCTTGTTGGCTGATGGTGCGGGCGGCACCTTGATGGTAGTCAATCACCGGCCCAAGGGGGATACGATTGAGATATTCGTTATTGCCGGAGATACATTGCGCCATACCGGTACGGTCAGGGGTGATTTGCTTGAATCCGTCAACGACGTTGTGCCTGTGGCGTCCGACCGCTTTTACGCCAGTCTCGACCATGGCTCGCAGCGGGGCTTCCACCGCACCCTGGAGGACTATCTCAGGCTGCCGCTCTCCGGCGTCGTCCATTACGACGGCAACCAGCTCAGACGTGTGGCCGGTGGCATCGCCTACGCCAACGGCATCAACGTCAGCCCCGACGGCAAGAAGGTCTATGTCGCCGCCACCACCGGACGGCGGCTGCACGTCTTTGATCGCGAGCCCCGCGAGGGCGGTCTGACGCCCGGCCGCGAAAAATTCCTCGACACCGGTGTCGACAACATAGACGTCGATGGCGCCGGCAATCTGTGGATCGCGGCCCATCCCAAATTGCTCTCCTTCGTGGCCCACGCCAAGGACCCGGCCGAGCTGGCGCCCTCGCAGGTGCTGAAACTGGTGCCGCGTGGCGACGACTTCGAAGTCAGCGAGGTATTCCTTGATGATGGCCGCCTGTTGCCGGCCTCCAGTGTCGCCGCCCGGCTGGGTCGGCGGCTCCTGATCGGCTCCGTATTCGCCCCCCGTATCCTTGATTGCACCATGGCCCAGACGTGACCGATAGCCCCGAGCAGAACGAATCCCGAGATTTCATCCGCGAGCGCATCCGCGCCGACCTGGCCGATGGCACCACCGGGGCCCTGGTGACGCGTTTTCCGCCCGAGCCCAACGGCTATTTGCACATCGGCCACGCCAAGTCGATCTGCCTCAACTTCGGTGTCGCCGAGGAATTCGGCGGACGCTGCAACCTGCGCTTCGACGACACCAATCCGGTCAAGGAGGAGCAGGAGTTCATCACGGCCATCGAAGCCGACGTGCGTTGGCTGGGCTTCGACTGGGGCGAAGGTGCCCATTTCGCATCGGATTATTTCGAGCAGCTTTACGCCTGGGCCGAGCATCTGATCGAGGCCGGCTTGGCCTACGTCGACGACCTTTCGGCCGAGGAGATGCGCGAATATCGCGGCACCCTCACCGAAGCCGGCCGTGAGAGCCCTCATCGCCAGCGTTCGCCGGCCGAAAGCCTCGAACTTTTCCGCCGCATGCGGGCCGGCGAGTTCGCAGATGGGGCGCGCGTATTGCGGGCCAGGATCGACATGGCGTCGGGCAACATCAACCTGCGCGACCCGGTGCTATACCGCATTCTTCATGCCGCCCACCCGCGCAGCGGCACGGCCTGGTGCATCTATCCCACCTACGACTTCGCCCACGGCCAGTCCGACGCCATCGAGGGTGTCAGCCATTCCATCTGTACGCTGGAGTTCGAGGACCACCGGCCGCTCTACGATTGGCTCATCGACAATCTGCCGACACCCTCGCGGCCGCGCCAGTACGAGTTCGCCCGCCTGGCCATGACCTACACCATTCTTTCCAAGCGCCACCTGACAAGACTTGTCGACGAAGGTCATGTTGCCGGCTGGGACGACCCCCGCATGCCGACGCTTTCGGGGCTCAAGCGCCGCGGCGTGCCGGCCGCGGCACTGCGCGACTTCATCGGCCGCATCGGTGTTGCCAAGAGCGCCCAGACCGTCGAGGTGGCGCAGCTCGAGGCCTGCATCCGCGAACACCTCAACCAGAGCGCCGAGCGCCGCCTGGCCGTGCTCAAGCCGTTGCGTCTGGTGATCGAGAACTACCCGAAGGGCGAGAGCGAACTGCTGGATGCCGTCAACAATCCCGAGGACCCGGCCGCCGGCCGCCGGCAACTACCGTTTTCGGGCGAGCTCTGGATCGAGCGCGACGATTTCATGGAGGAGCCACCGAAGAAATTTTTCCGCCTGGCGCCCGGCCGCGAGGTCAGGTTGCGCTACGCCTACTTCGTGACCTGCACCGAGGTGATCAAGGATGCCGCCGGCGAGGTCGTCGAGGTGCGCTGCAGCTACGATCCCGAAACCCGCGGCGGCGACGCTCCCGACGGGCGCAAGGTGCGCGGCACCATTCATTGGGTCTCGGCGGCCCATGCCATGGCTGCCGAGGTGCGGCTCTATGACCACCTTTTCAGCCGTCCCGACCCGGGCGCTGAAGGCGAGGCGTTCGAAGACCTCAATCCGGATTCATTGGTCGCGCTGGAGGACTGCCAACTTGAGCCGTCTCTGACCGAGGCCGAAATCGGCCAGGCGGTGCAGTTCGAACGCCAGGGCTACTTCGCCGCCGATCCCGATTCGACGCCGGAACGCCCGCTCTTCAACCGCACCGTGGCGCTGCGTGACAGCTGGGCCAAAATCCGCAAGCAACAGACTGCCAAGGCCTGAGGTTAGCCCGCATATTCCACCCTGGTCTTGGACTTCGCGGCGCTGCGCATGCCATGACCCGGAGAGAAATCCGGGCTAAGGTCGTCGTTGGCCGCAGCCGGCGCAGGCAGGAGCAATCCATATGGCCTCGAAACCCTGGGAAGTCAGCGCCTTCAGGCGCAAGCGCTTCAGCGCCGGGACCGTCCTTTTCGAGGAGGGCGATCCGGGGGACGAGGTTTTTTTAATTACCGAGGGCGAGGTCGAAATCCGCCACGACACGCGCAACGACAAGCCGCGCATTCTGGCCCGCCTGGCCAAGGGCGACGTTTTTGGCGAGCTGGCGCTTTTCGATAACGCACCGCGCATGGCCACCGTGGTGGCCGTGACGCCAGCGGTTTGCAACATCATCTCGCGGGAAGAATTCCAAAAGCGCCTGCAGGAGATGGATCCCGTGATGCGCGGTATCACCACACTGTTGGTGCGCCGCGTGCGCCGCCTCACCGACGCGGTCGTGTCGCGCAAGAAGGACAGCTGAGGCCCCCTTAATGTCGACACCGTCGAGCCGCGAACTGAGCGTCGCCATCGCCGGTCTGGGGGCCATCGGCTTGGCCGTGGCCCGGCGTCTCGATGCCGGTCTGGAGGGGTTGCGTCTCGTGGCCGTGTCGGCCCGAAACCGGGAAGGCGCAGCCGCCAGAATGGCCGATTTTGCCGCCCCCGTGCCGGTGCTGGCGCTGACGGACCTTGAAGCCGACGTGGTCGTCGAATGTGCCCCGGCGGCGGTCTTCCGCGAGATCGCCGAGCCCGCCATCGCGGCCGGCCGCATCTTCCTGCCGGTCAGTGTCGGCGCACTCTTGCAGCATGACGATCTGATCGCCGAGGCCCGCCGAACCGGCGCTCGAATAATCGTGCCCACCGGCGCTTTGATCGGCCTCGATGCCGTGCGCGCCGCCGCCGAGGGCGGCATCGACCGTGTCACCATGGTCACCCGCAAACCGCCCTCAGGTTTGGCCGGCGCACCCTATCTCGAAGAAAATGGCATATCCGTCGAAGGACTAAAGGGACCCGAACGGGTCTTTGTCGGCTCGGCGCGTGAGGGTGCGCGGGGCTTTCCTGCCAACGTCAATGTCGCGGCGGCGCTCAGCCTGGCCGGCATCGGCCCGGATGCGACCCGCCTCGAAATATGGGCCGATCCTGAAGTCGAGCGCAACACGCACACCATCGAGGTCGAGGCCCAGGCCGCCCGCTTCAGCATGACGATTGAAAACGTGCCGTCGGCGGAGAATCCGCGCACCGGCCGCATCACGCCCCTTAGCGTCATCGCCGCGCTCAGGCGCTTGGTCGACCCGCTGGTGGTGGGGACTTAGTTTCCTGTTTTCCGGCGATCGGGAAAGAGCTCTTTGACCAGGGCGTCGACGGCGGTGGCATAAGGTTGGTCAGGATTCTTTTCGCAATATCCGCCCAGCCAGTCGACCACGGCATAGAGGTTGCGCTCGCCGAGCACGTCGAAGGTTTCCGGCGCGGCCCGATTCATGGCCGTGATGTAACCCGCGGTCCAGGCCAGGAAGCGCGCGAAGCCCGGTGATGAGCGTTCGAATTCGGCCAGAAAGACGCGGCAGTCCCGGTTGCCCAGCCCCTGGATATGGTAGCGCCCGTCAAGCGAGGCGGCCCCGGCCGGCGCTGCCAGAAGGCAGAGCAGCAGTGCCGCAGTTTTTGTCGTTCCTGCGAAAGTGCGTGTGAAGAAATTTGATGTTTGCACCGAGGGGTTGCCGGCAACGAAAAGAACACCCCCTCCCTGACCCTCATATGGGGATCTCATTGTCAAGGTGGGGCTCCTTTTGGTTTGGTTGTGATCGTCTGGCTTCGCACAGGGTAGCCTCGTTTAGGTTTTGAGCGGCATTGCCGCATCACCTCATA
>PVBE012999894.1_pt1 | contig 29129 bp, 28 predicted proteins | sample 1631181 | NCBI WGS metagenome assembly PVBE01 (sample SAMN08397723, study PRJNA350692) | Marine metagenome, whole genome shotgun sequencing project. | isolation source: water | place: Pacific Ocean | collected 2012-04
CCGTAGTTTCCTCTGATTCTCCGGGCCGGACAACAATCCGGTCTTCCCGTGGATGCAAATTCATATCTGCGCACTCCTTGCACACTAAAAAATTTTAATATTATAAGTTGTTTGGAACATATTGGAGTCCCAAAACTCTTCCTTTACGATACGTCCCTTAAACCCATTTGCAAACATAGAGTCTTGTAGTTTCTCGCTTTAGTATGATCACAGATTTCACAGCCTAAAGACGTGTCGGCTGGTCTCCTTTAATACTTGCTCGTTCCATGACCCGTCTTTGGGGGGAATAGTCGCTGGTTGCGTAGTGTTGGACTGCTTGATTATCCCAAAACGCTATGGAGTTAGGTTCCCACCTGAAACGACAAGAGTACTCCAGTGTCTCGAATTCTCTACATAGAAGATCTAAGAGGTCAAAGCTTCGCTCTTGCTCCCAACCCTTTATGCCAGTCACAAAGATCCTGTTCACATACAGTAAGGGTTTCCCGGTCTGGTAGTGGTTGATGACAACCGGATGCTCGACAATCGGATACTGCTCTCGTATTTCATCTCTTCTTTCATCGGGGACTTGGCGCGCGAAAGCTCTCAAAAAATCATGGGTAGCAACCAAGTCATCGATAAGGTCTTTCGTTTCTTGGTCAAGCCCCCCATACGCAGCATATGCATCTACGAAGAGCGTGTCTCCCCCTACCGGAGGAACTTCGACTGCTCGAAGAATGGCTCCACGCGAAGGCGTGTTCCTCCAAGTCACATCATGGTGCCATTGGTTCTCATATCCTCCCGCCTTATCATCCTTCTCAAACCTGACAAGTTCCGGAGTTGCAGTGTTGGGGGGAAGAAACGGATGGATCTCCAACTCCCCAAATCGGCTCGCAAAACTGACATGTTGTTCAGGGGTGATTGGCTGATTTCGAAAAAAGATTACCTTGTAATCCCATAGTGCTTGCTGGATTTCATCAATGACTTGTTGGGGAAGTTCCTGAGTTAAATCTAAACCAATCAGTTCCGCGCCGACCGTAGGTGAGAGCTGTTGGACATCGAAATGCTCCCACGTTAATCCTTGAAGTCGATCGCGCTCTGCGAATAGATGGGTTTGAGGTCCCATTGTTCGCGAATAGCCAGGAAGTTTTACTCTCCCTGGTAATCCGATTCCAGGGTCTTTCGAAGCATGAATCTCTACATCTTCATCCTTTTGGCGAAGCGTCTCAGACATACCACCCCTTAATTAATGTCTTCCATTAACTAGTTTAGCATCTACGTTGTTAATGTCAACTAGGGAGTTCAACGGGCTCTATGCCTAAATCGAGGTAGGTCGCGATTGGATAATAAAGAATTCCTCTTTTTTCTATCAGCGGCCTGGCAATTTCCCCCCGGTCGACAAGTGTTGAAACTGCAACAACTTTTGCACCAGTTGCTTCAACTGCGTCAACCGCTTTAAGAAGTGAACCTCCGGTTGTTATGGCATCTTCAACGATCAAACAGCGGTCACCGTCCCCTATCGGTGAACCTTCAATAAGTTTGTTTGTTCCACGCCCCTTTGGTTCCTTACGTACGAAGAACCATCGGCAGCGTTGAATTCCAGCTATTCCGATAGTCAAGGCATCCGCCCCAAGGGTTGGGCCCCCAACAACATCAAACTCAACACCCTGAAGTAAAATTCCATCAACTATCGCTCTACTAGCGAGTTCAAGGTCATCAAAGTGCGCTGTCGCCAGCTTCCCATCAACGAAATCCTGACTCATCGCACCTGAGGCCAATTGGATCGGTTCTTCAAGTCTTTTGAGTCCTTTGGACTTGATAATCTCGATTGCTTGCTGTTGCAAGCTGCCCATTTGATCCTCCACTCGCCCTCTCTTAGCTTAGCCTTAGTTGCCCATTGAACCGATATATCGGACGCTATCGCGATCCACGACTGCGGCGATACTTCGTTCTAAAATTGCTGTGAAAAGTTTGGTTGCTCGTTCATTGGGTTGGTCCGCTGTTACTGCCGTGTTTCCCCAGTTCACAAGCCAAAAGAGGTGGGCCGTATCAATTTGCTCTACAAGTTCGTCAAATGTTTCAAATCCGGCTTCATGATCATGCATTGCGTTGTGATACCGATGAAGTAGATCGATCTCAGAATTCCGGCGTAGATCAATATCTAGATTACAGCCCAAGAATGGGGCAAGGTCACCTGACCCATCTCCTCTTCCAACGAGTTGGAAATCTAACACGATGACTTCAGGAAGACCTTCTAGCTGGTCATCAAAAAGGAGGTTATCTAAGCGAAAGTCATTATGGGTTAAGGTTCTGCTCCTTTCAGCCCAACTCACCAGCCACTGAGAGATTTCAGGAATGAATAATTCAAGTTTCTCAGGAAGCCAATCTGGATAAAGGTGACCGTACCGGTCCATCACTGTTGACCACGAAGCTTCATAGAGCCCTTGAAGGCCCATGTTTATTGGACTATCGAGCGGTGGAACCCATTTCATCTCAATGAGTTCTTGACTGTCCCACCAACGCGAATGAATTTGTGCTGCTGTGTCGATTACCGCCGTAGCATCTTCGAGATTTGCCCCCTTTAGATGATCCCCTGAGCGATACCTTCCGACGTCTTCAAGGAGAAGCGCATACCTCTCTGATTCGGGTTCATTTCCGTTGTAGTAGACATCAGGTTTACGAATAGAAACTTTTGGAGCTACATGGGTATAAAAAAGGGATTCACGTTCATAAACTCCGAGCATGATTCCGAGTGGCTTTAATGACCCGTCGGTTGTAGGAATCTTCGCTATTGCCGTTGCTGGCCCTTCCCCTTCCGTATCGAACGTCAGGTGAAGGCGCGCAAGCTCGCCGAGAAAGCCTTCTCCTATCGCAATGCGTTCAGAAGCGACATTCGTTACTGTTGACTGAGTTATCCCTGAGTCCTTAAGTGCTTCGGTAAGCCAACCTGCGTCAAAGTCTTCTAAGGTCTCCGGAATATTCAAAGCCATGGTTATATCTCTAGTTCGATGTTCGGACATGGCGCAAACTGCTCCATAATTTCTAATGAGAATTGACTACGCCATCGCTTCCAAAAGTGAGGTATATTTTGCCATGGCGGATTCATTAGATCCCGACAAGGAGGACATTCCTCGGTGTGCGTGGACAGGGATGGATAAATTCTATATGGATTACCATGACACAGAATGGGGAGTCCCCATCGCCGATGATGACGGCCTATTCGAGAGGATTAGTTTAGAGGGTTTTCAATCGGGTCTCTCTTGGATCACCGTTTTACGGAAGAGAAACAATTTCCGCGAAGCGTTTGCGGATTTCGACATTGAGAAAGTTGCCTCTTTTGGTAACAAGGACCTCAAAAGACTAATGAGCGATGAGGGCATTATCCGCCACAAGGGAAAGATCATAGCTACTATCAATAATGCCCAAAGAGCATTGGAGATCATCAATGAAAAAGCTTCACTTGCAGAGTACTTATGGGCCTGGGAACCTACTGACCAGACAAAGGAGCGAAGAGATACCCCAACGTTTTCTCGCTCATCGGAAGCGTTAAGTAAGGATTTAAAATCACGAGGTTGGTCATGGGTGGGTCCAACGACAATGTATTCATTTATGCAGGCCGTGGGGATGGTAAATGACCATTCCAATAATTGTTTCGCATGGAAAAGAATTGAAGACCTTCGGGGAAAGTTCATCCGCCCTTAGTATCGAAATTTGCCTTAGTCGGCAGCCATATGAACTTGCCCATCTCTAGACCCTACGATGATTTTCCCTTCCCAAACCGCCGGAGTGGATTCCAGGCAACCACCTATGTAGACATCCCAAAGAAATGGGGGCTTGATAAACGTATCAGAAAGGTCATACCCTGAGACGTTACCTGAGCAGTCAGCCTGGATAAGGACATCATCTACAACAACAGGAGAGCTCCACAGAGGACCTGGAAGGAAAAATTCCCAACGTATATCTCCTGTTTCTTTGTCGATCCCAATCATTCTCGCTGAGTCTGTGGCAACAATAATTATGTCTTTATATAACGCTGGAGTTGCCCATACGCCATCGGGGAGTTGAGCTGTATCGAATACAGACCACACAAGAGGGTCTTCAGGAATTTTGGGGTCAAGCTTTATTATCTGACCCACTTCAAGCGACCGAGATAAACCTCTCTCATATTCGACGCCGATATAAAGAAAACCCTCCTCGTCAATTACGATTGAAGCATCTACATCATCTCCCGCCCAGTAGCGGAACGTTCGCTCAGGGTCTTCACCATTTTTTAGGTCTGTGATATCCCATCCTTGAATGAGACCTCCAGAGTTAGCGAAATATACGGTGTTTTCGCTGATAGCGACCGAATTCTCTATTGAAACGTTGCTCCCTACTTCGAAAAGTAAGTCATCATCATAACCAGGAGCGTGAAAAACTAAATCTGGATCCACTTCGACAAGTTCGTCGACATTATAGGAACGGTTAAGTTTTATGATATGAAAAATCGAGTTTTCCCCGCCTTCAAACATGTAGTCATCAATGATGAGCGGTGCGCCGTCCCAATCATTATTCCATAATTGGCCAGGAACAGTATCTGCGTCGAGAGACCACAGCTCAAGAGGATCTTCACGATCAAATGCAATAACGCGAAGCTTGTCATCTCGCGATCCCACGTATACAAGCGGGTATCCATCGGGGTCAATCGTGACAGACCCCTTAATTATATCTTCCGTGGGGTAAGGGCTTAAGATCGGCAGGCCTGTTTCAGCGTCGACAAAGTGCACTGCCCCGTCTAATGCTCCAAAAACCACCCAAGTACGATCACGGTATGTAAATATTGCAGGCTGGCCGGTCCAGCCGGTTCCACACCATTGTTCTTGCTCATTGTTCAGTGTTGTCGAACCGCACATGTTCAGATTTTGAGGGTATGACCATTTCTTGATTGGATCTTGTGGAATTGGACCTTTCCCATAGTATGTTCGCGTTGGGTTTCCTCGGAAAGTGAGAAGGCCTTCAACTGTAGAGCCCCAAGGTTCCCCAACAGCTGCTGGATCTGACCATCCCAGATAAGGAGGAGCTTCAGGAGTGGGAGTAGCTTGTGGTGTCGGAATCGGTGTAGGTGCAGGAGTAGGTATTGGAGCTGGTGTAGCTGTTGGAGGTGGTAAGACTAGATCATCAGGTCTGATTCCATCGTCTCGGACAGCCATCCATATCCACGCTCCTACAATCAGCCCAATAGAAAATATGGCGACGAAAGAAACTAGCTTAATTAAATTGCCATCAAGAAATTTTGGAGGCTTTACATATCGGGGCTTATAGGAATCCAAAGCTGCTCTTTAACATCCTTTAAATGCTGCTGACCGTCGTTCGACAAATGACGCAACCCCTTCTTGCGCATCTTCAGTGGCCATCAATTTTGCCTGCGTGGGCGCTAAAGCTTGTATGCAAGCATCACTACCTTCATACAGCCAACGTCGAGCTGAAGCTTTAGTCTCTTGGATCGCCAACGGGGCCATTTCTGATATTCGTTGTGCTATTTCTATAGCCCGATCAAGTTGTTGACCTACAGGAACGACTTCTTGAACAATTCCAACCCGTAAAGCCTCAGAAGCATCAAATTCATCACACGTGAGCAGATGGTACATCGCATTCCCCCAACCGCCTCTTTCGACAAATCTAAATGTTGCTCCACCTGTCGCATGAATACCTCGCGCAGGTTCCAACTGTGAGAAACGACAGTTCTCTGCAGCTATAACAATGTCTCCAGCTAACGCTATCTCTATTCCAAATGTGTACGTTATGCCTTGAACCGCTGTGACGATTGGTTTACGACATCTTCGTCCCAAGCCCATGGGGTCAATTTTTGAACTTTTCTTCGGCTGAGGGCGGTCTCCCTCTTCCATTTTCTCTGTCCATTTAGGTAAATCAAGGCCAGCAGTGAAATGGTCGCCATGGCCGAAGAGAACCCCGACACGTAAATCGTCTTCCTCGTCAAGCCGCGTGAAAGCAGAAACTAGTTCAGAGGACATCTTTGGGGTATATCCGTTGTATTTCTCTGGACGGTTCAGCCCAATAAGAAGTAGCTGATCTCGAACTTCTACGCTAATTGAACCTTCATCATTACCCATAGGTCATGACAATAGTGCATGATTCTCGGAAGTTTTCAATCCATCCACAACTCTTCTTATTTACTCTTCGCTTACAACGCGAAAAGCTCGTCGCAGGAGAGGTGTTTCATTTGCAGGGTCAAGTTTTTCTATTGGTGCAGTATCGTCCCAAAAAGAACCTTGAATTCCTTCATCAATTTCCGATTCTGCTAGGGAACTCTCAGGAACCACTTGCAAGTAGGAATCTTCAAAAGGTTCAGAAATCAATTCTTCCACTTCGGATACGTCAATCGGCATCGGCGCGTCATCCACTGGGATTTCTTCAACAAGGACATCCGTAAAGTCACCCAAGTTGGTGTTTTTTTCTGACTCTAGGCGCGATTCCTTCTTAACTTTATTCCGCTTAGTTCCCTTCCGGCGACGCTTTTTGGGCGTGTCGCGTTCATCGCTAAGAACCCATCCAACGGGCACTGTCACCCTGTCAGCGTGATCAGTGCAAAGTGGAGAGCCATCTTTCGCCGCAGGATGAGTATTTGAAACGATCCATGCACGGCATTCTTGAGGAACCATCAGCAGAATAGCTTCTGCTTCTTGACCACAACCAATTCGCATACATAACTGTGTTGAAACCACCCAATGAACCTACATCAAACCAAGCGAGTGCGCTTACATGGATTCGAAGATTCAGAAAAAATATAGGAATTTTGAAACTAGACAATTTCTATTTTCCTCCCCGTTGTGAACCTTGCAGGGCTAGGGTGGGATCATCTAGATGCAGCGTTTATCGATAGGAGCCGAAAATTATTTCTTGGCAAGCGATTGATTTATTAACCCAGCAACTGGAGTTGTGTAAAGCCAGCGCGGATGAGAATATCATTGTTGTCGCGTCAGAGAATACAGATTCTGAATTGCAAACAACTACTGTGGCTGCCATTGAACGAATCGGGTGTCGAGCGTTACATGTCTCTTTGTGTTCATACCCTCAAGATACGTTAACTCACCCTTTTATTACTTCTGTACTTCCAAGCGCCGATTTTATCATTGATCTTACGGGGAGTTTTGTGAGGTCCTCGGTTCTTACTGAGTGCATGTCCGATCTTCGAGTTCTTGTTCTCAGATGTAAGGATGTTCGCGAACTCCGAAAACTTGTTGTTAGTTCTGGCGTTGCAAGACGGGCGCAAGCACTCGAGCGCCTAAGCTCCTCTTCTAGGGAATTGAAGATCGCTTCGGGCGCCGGATCGTTTCTTACAGCTGGCCTAGCTTCCGTGCAGTGCGTTGCAAGTACCGGAATCGCATCGCGCAAGGGAGAGGTAGCAGAATGGCCGTCTGGAATTTTTCGTATGGTATTCAATGCGCGACAAGTCAATGGAGAAGCCGTGTTTATGCCTGGTGATATTTTTACTGGGACTGGTCGTGTTCTTTCAGCTCCGATACATCTGGAGATAGAAAATGGGAACCTAGTTGAAATTCTTGGTGACTCGCCAGATGCTAACTTTGTTCGCTCGCACCTTGAAAGTGAATCTGATGCAGAGATGGCTTACCAATTAACTAACGTTTCGTTGGGCCTGACTTTAACTCGTCATCATCAAGGTGCTGTTCCCTCTGACCAGAGAGAGCAACAGGCAGGAAGGTGTTCGATACATATCGGGAATTCAATGGCGTTGACGATGGAAAAGGCCACAGTATTGTTTGATGACCAGTTTGTATTCGAATTAGGGAACTTAAGCGGAAGTCTCCAACCTGACCCCTATGAAAAAAATGCCCTAGGCGCTAATAGCCTCTAAACGCTATAACCATTTGGATCTTTTGCTCTGCGTGCGGTAGCGTCAATCTTAGTTATTAGCCGGAGTGAGCAAATGCATAAACTGGTAGCACCAATAGTGATACTTGCGTTTATATTTAGCGCGTGCGGAGGTGGCTCCGGAGACTCGCCTGAAGCTGAGGCTACACCGACCGCTGTCGTGACCCAAGCAGAAACGCAGGTCGTTGAGGAGCCGACGCCTACCGCCATTATTGTGATTCCACCCAAGGCCCCTTTAATTTATACGGTTCAGGCAGGTGATTCTCTAGGGATTATCGCTAGCAGTTTTGGTGTCCCGATCGAAGATTTAGCTGCCGAAAATGGGATTGAGAATTACAACCTCATAGTTGTCGGGCAGGACCTTATCATTCCTGAAATTGAAGAAGAAGAGGAAGAATAGGACCTTAATAAGTCCCTTTCTAGACAAGGGCTGTCTTTTCTAGCGGTGCTCGTTTACGAAGTGAGGAAACATTACTAAAGGAACAAAGCAAGTTTCATCATCGAGCGACCTTCAGGTTGGTATTTTTGCTTGCAGTTTCGGGTATGTCCTTATAGCAATCGCCTCGGTGATTACTTCGCAGTCTGATGTACATGGGTTGACTATGGCTTTTTGGCGTTCATGGATTGCTGTACCAATTTTAGGTTTGTATGTTCTTGTCAAACAGCGGAAAAAATTCACGTGGAAGAAGCTGATCACATGTGCTCCTGCGGGCCTGTGCTTTGGAACGTCTATAGGCCTGTTTTTTTGGTCTACTCAAGTAACGAGCCTTATTAATGCAAGCCTTATAGCTGCTTTACAGCCTTTAATAATTATTTTCCTGAGCTACTATTTTTTCTCCGAAGTTATTACTCGAAGTGATATGGGGTTATCGATTTTTGCAATTGGAGGTGCAATCACAATCGTGCTCGCTGGAGCAAGCGATGGAAGTGGAAAATTTAGCGGAGATTTGATGGCGCTATTAGCTATAACTTTCGGCGCATGCTATTTCGCGTTTGCCAAAAAGGCGCTGACAGAATTAGGTGTAGCGGAATTCATGGCAGGGTATTTCATCTGGTCTGGGATTATTCTCACGCCACTGATGTTGATATCAGGAGCAGGGGTCATGCCCCAAACGCAACGTGACCTAGTGGAAATTCTCGCGGTCGCTTCCATTCCAGGTGTCGGCCACATCCTGCTCAATTTTTCCCAAGGAAAAACACCTCTGAGCTTGATAGGGATACTGCAGCTACTGGTACCAGTCACTGCGACCGTCTCTGCAATCCTTTTCTTAAATGCTTCTATTTCAGGCATCAAAGGACTCGGGATCTTAATGGTCTTTATCGGGCTTACTGCAAGCAGTTACATCCGGAGTAAACGACACGAAAAGGAACCAGATAATCAGGATTAGTTACCCGAGTCGATACTCCTGAGTTCCTCAGAGGTTGATAATATTATTCTTCTTCTTGGATTGTGACTGAATTGATGACTACGTCGGTAACTGGACGGTCACCAGGACCTGTAGGTACCCTTTGCATTTCATCAGCAATCTCTAGGCCTTTAACTACTTTTCCAAATAAAGAATACTGAGGTGGAAGTCCTGCGCCGCTAGCTCCAGTGACGATGAAGAATTGGCTACCATTTGTGTCTGGACCGGCGTTCGCCATAGCGATTGAACCGATCTCGTAACGACCCGGAGCGGGTAATTCATCAGCGAATCGGTACCCAGGGCCTCCCCTTCCTGAACCTTCAGGGCATCCTCCTTGGCACATAAATCCATTTATGATTCTATGAAAAATTAAACTGTCGTAATAGTGATAGCGGGCCAAAAAGACAAAATTATTAACTGTATTAGGTGCTCCTGCTGCATCAAGATAGATAACCATTGTTCCTATAGACGTCTCCATCGTCGCTGTATACGACTTTGATGGATCAATACACATAGGGGGAGGGCCACTAAATGACGTTTGACGAGGGCTTGAACCATCAGCTGCTGGACATTCAGAGGTACTCATAGATTTGCCTTTCCTTAAAGATATGCGTGCTCACCTTAGCAGTTATATTTCTCAAGACCATCACCGGACCGAAAGGTAGGAGAACCTACAGTCCTATTGTGATTGGAAAACGGCGAACAGGAAAGATACGACGGATTCGTCCTACGAGACTTACCGTAACTTGCCTATCTTGCGATGTAACCTGGAAAGGAAAACCAGGGGACTCGTGCTGGAACTGTGAAAGCATCGAGACCATGGAAGCACCCCCAGCCCAAATCAAAGTTGTCTCTTAAATAGACAGGGCACAGGCGGCCAGTCGATGATCAAACCCCCATGATCACCGACTGTTGAGCCACCCTATAACTCCAAAATGGCTGACTGCCCCCCGGTCGAATCAGCCACACTGGAGAAAAAGATGTGTCATCCGTCACAGTACACACAATTGGAGCTTACGCCAACCATTACTTCAAAAAAGTAAATTTTAAGAATTCACAAAGAACTGAACTTTGAAATTTCTTACCGGTGATTTTCCTCTAGGCTGAGAATCACTTCTCATGTCAAATGATCTCCTGATTCCAATGCTGGTTTGTGCCGGCTGCCTAGCCGTAATCTGTTTCGTATACATAAAGACCCGCCCTAAACGAACTCCTAGGACGTTCTCTATTCCAAAAAACCAAGCAGCGAAACTCATGGAAGGAAATGAGTCTGATTCTGGTAGCTCTGACCAAACAACATTCGATCAGGATCTCTCATCATGGCATGATTCGTTCGAAAGCACTGTTCTAGATTTCATTGAATTCGCGGATGAACTTATCGAAACTATTGATAACGAAATACCACTCGAAGAGATAAGCGACATAGATGTTTTTGAGACAGAAAAAGCTTCACTGTTCCAAAGAGCAGCGTCTGAGCACCCATCGCCAGAAATGGGAGCTGAACTTGCTGCAATGCTTGCCACAGCATCCGCTAGCCTTCACGCTTATCTCCGTGGCGACCTTGAACTTGCAAAGCAACAACGATCCTCATATAGGGAATATCGGGAAATGTGGTTTCAAAGACTTCGACAATTCCCGCAAGATATTGACCGTATTATTCGGCTCCGTCAGACATAGGCTGAAACAATAAACATTTGGAAGCAGGAGATTTATTACCTATGACCGACTTAATGAATGACCTTGATTTAGTCGCCGCGCGAAGTTCAGAAGCAACAAAGATTTATGGAGCTGGAGAAACTGAAGTCCGTGCATTAGACAATATTGACGTTGCCTTCCCAAAAGGCAAATTCACTGCGATCATGGGGCCTTCCGGATCTGGAAAATCCACACTCATGCACTGCATGGCTGGATTAGATGATTTAACAAGTGGCAAAGTCTTCATTGGTGAAACTGACCTGACAGAACTAAATGAACGTGAACTGACACTCTTACGACGTTCTCAGATTGGGTTTATCTTTCAGGCATACAATTTAGTCCCAACTTTGAACGCTCTAGAAAATATCACCTTGCCTCTGGACTTAGCGGGCGAAAAACCAGATGATTCCTGGGTTGATAAAATTGTTGAAGTGGTGAGCTTAAAGGACCGCATTAAGCACCGACCCAATGAACTCTCAGGGGGACAGCAACAACGAGTTGCTGTTTCTCGCGCCCTAGCAAGTAAACCTGACATTATCTTTGCTGATGAGCCTACGGGAAACCTAGATTCAAAAACCGGAAATGAAATTCTGGAATTTATGCAGCTTGCCACAAAAGACCTTCAGCAGACGATAGTCATGGTTACCCATGATCCCGTAGCAGCGAGTTTCTCCGACCAAGTTATTTTTCTTGCGGATGGTCAAGTTGTGGGCGATCTAGTAGATCCAACAGCTGATGGAGTTCTCGATCAAATGCGGAGCATCGGAAACTAAAATATTCCATGGCCTTATTTAAACTTGCTCTTAAAAACGCCTATGCCAAGCCTGGGCGGTTTCTATTAACGTCCCTTGCGGTTCTTATAGGCGTTGCATTAACCACTGCAGTCTTTGTTTTTACCGATAGCCTTCGAGAAACCTTCGGAGGGCTGAGCGATGATATTGAATCAGGCTACGACTTAGCTGTTAGATCTGAAATACCTTTCGGAAGCCGACTTAATGCCGCACCAATCGATTTAGAGCTTCCAGAACAACTATCTGCGATAGAAGGAGTTGCCGCTGTTCAACCTCGGGTTATTGAATTTGGAATTGTGCCAAATAAAGCCGACGGGTCTGCGGCATTAGCCACTAGGGGGCCAAATATTGGAATCAACTGGGAGGATAGTTCACCGACGCCTCGTCTCTACATTGCAGAAGGGAGTCCACCTGTTTCCATAACAGAGTTTGTCGTTGATATTGACACCGCCAAAGGTAAAAGCGGAAATGATTTCGTGGTTGGGCAGGAATATGATCTTCAGACACCTCAGGGTTTACGAACTCTTGTTTTAACCGGAACTTTTACCTTTGCAAACCCTGAAGAGAACGCTTCGATCGGATCGAAGTTGGTGGCTATGGATACTAATTCCGCTGTGGAGTTATTTAATAGCGGCATAGGTTTCGATGACATAACGCTCACTATAGATACAAAGTATGAAGAAGATATGGTCGTAAAAGCGATCGAAACAGTACTTCCAGATGGGCTTGAAGTTTTAACAAGAAGTGATCTCGTAGAGGAACAGGCAGATACCTTTAACCAGTTTATAAATATCTTTCAAACGATTCTCTTGGTGTTTGCCTTCATTATTCTCTTTGTCGCAGCATTTATCATCTATAACGTTTTCTCAATAATTGTTGGCCAGAGAATTCAAGAAATTGGTTTACTTCGCGCTCTTGGCGCAACCGGAAAGCAAGTCACAAATTCAATTGTTGCTGAAGCCCTATTTGTTGGCATCTTTGCAACAGTTACTGGTATCGCGCTTGGGTTTCCAATAGCTTTCGGGCTGCAAGAATTGTTAGCTGCTCTGAACTTTGGCCCAGATGAGAATTCTCTACCGCTAAGGCCAACTACATTGATCGTTGGGGCGATTCTCGGAATAGGGCTGACACTAACTGCTGCTGTATGGCCCGCCTTGAGAGCCCGATCGATTTCCCCTATGGCTGCCCTACGGAGCGGGCTTTCAACTGCGTACACCATTCCAAAAAATTACCTATTGGGTGCTTTTCTAACAACCCTCGGGGTATTTGCAATAACTCTTGGATTTATTCTTGATCAATGGCTTGTTATGTTACCCCTAGGAGTCTTAGCTGGTATTTTCCTCTTTCTAGGGTTGAGTAGGTTCAGCAATATCTTGGGGAAGTTATCTTTCCTCTCTCTTGGAATGGGTCTACTGGTCGCTGCCCTTACCGCGAACCTTTCTACTTCTATGCTGATGGCACTTCTTGGAGCTGCTGCACTCAACTCATTCCTTGGCATAAACCTTCTCAGCCCATTATTCGCTGGAAAGGTAACGTATTTCTTAGGTTTCCCTACGGCAAAACTTGGAGTCCCGAGCAAAATGGCACGAAGAAATGCTGGAAGGAGTCCTGAACGAACAGCTACTGCGGCATCAGCACTGATGATTGGTTTAGCTCTTGTCGCAACAGTCTCCGTGATATCTGAGTCTCTTAAATCAACAGTAAGTGAAGTTCTCGAAGAAGACGTTATCTCTGATTGGTGGGTGCAAGGTGAAAGTCTAGGACCCGAACCTTTAGGGTTTAGCCCAACAATCACTGCTGAAATAGCCACTCTCCCCGAAGTCGAAGAAGTCTTAGCGATGCAACTTTCAGATGAAGGACTACGCACGGTTATAGACCAGAAAGTAAAGAGGGTTTATTCAGCGGATCTCTCATCTGTCCCAAAATATTTCAATATTGGCATTAGCGAGGTTGATGAATCATTGCTCGGGAACAACGCAGTTTACCTCCATGAAGAAGAAGCGGAAAAGTATGGAGTGGGCGTGGGTTCCACTTTGGAAGTTGAATTTGTCGACCAAAGCCAGAAGGCTCTTAATGTTGCTGGAATCTTTACCTCAAAGTCAATAATTGATTCAGGTTGGCTACTTGATTCAAGCGTGTACGCGTCGAATGTAAATCTGGTACCCCAGTCTGATGATTTCGTCGGAGTGCTTGTCAAAGATGGAGTAAGCGAAGAAGGTGTGAGAGAAGCTATAAATTCAGTGCTTGAAGGTTATGCTCAGGTGGAAGCGCAGACGAAAGAAGAACTCAAAGATCAAGCGCAAAGTCAAATTGATCAGACGTTAACAGTCGTTAGCGTACTCTTATTTATCTCTGTCGTCTTAGCGGTCCTAGGAGTCGCAATCACTCTTGCCTTGTCAGTCTTTGAACGCACGCGTGAAATTGGACTAACACGAGCGGTTGGCGCAACACGAAAGCAGATGAAGAGAACCGTCCGTGTTGAAGGCATCCTCGTTGCCCTCTTCGGAGGGGTTCTAGGGATCGGCCTCGGCCTTATCTTTGGTATGGCATGCGTCCAAATCATTCCTGATGATTTTGTTTCTGAACTGGCTATCCCATGGAGAAATATTTTCCGGAATCTTGTCATTGCTGGTGTAGCCGGATCTCTTGCCGCTTACTTCCCGGCACGCCGAGCAGCGAAACTCAACGTCTTAGATGCCATCAACCACGAATAATCTGATTAGAGGTTAGTCTTCGCTCAAAAGTGATTCCGGTAATGGGCTTGTGTGAACAATTGTGAGTCGTTGTGTAGCTCGAGTTAACGCTACATAAAGTGCTCGAAGTCCATTCTTTTCTCCGGTAATTATTTTGTCTGGTTCCACAACGACCGCAACATCGACCTCGAGACCTTTCACGAGACTTACTGGTACTAGAGTCACTTGATCCTCCAAAGCTCCGGCATCGACAAGTCCGTGCCGAATACCAGATGAGTTGAGAGAGTCTGACATGATGTCTAGGTAAGCATCAGGAACTATGACAGCAAGATACCCTGGCCCAAGTTTTTCTAGCTCTGACCTTACAAGCGCGACAACTGTAGCTGAAAGGCGAGCGGGCGTTTCTACAGAAACGAATTGAGGTTTGTCACCCATTTCGCGGACCGCAACTGGGGGATTAAATCCAAACTGGGTGTCACGCAAAAGACGGTTTGCGACATCCATAGTAGGTTGGGGAAGACGATACCCAACAGTCAGCTGGGAAAATCGGTATCCGGATTTTTGAGAAAGGGCTTCTATGATGCCCTCCCAGTTATCGTGGGCCCAAGCTCCCGTTGCTTGCGCAATATCTCCAACGAGAGTCATTGACCCGTTCAAGGATCTGCGCTTTAACATCCGAAGCTTCATAGGAGATAAATCCTGGGCTTCATCAACTACGATATGGCCATAGGTTCGGATAGTTTCTTCTTCTTTATATCCTGCGCGTGGACCAAGCTGAGCTTGAGCCTCATCAAGAATAGGGACATCTTCTGATGTCCAGTCGACTTCTGTGGCATGAGAAGATCTAGGACGGTAAAGTGCTGCAATCTCATCATTGGTTAGATGGTTTCCAGCTGCACTTCGCAATAAAGCGCGACTACCGAAAAGGTCATGAATAAGATGCTCGGCATTAAGTGATGGCCACATCCATTCAAGAGTCTCTCTGATAAGCAATGCCGATGCTAGGTCGTTTTGTAATTTCTCTGGATCTATCAGCTGATGCTTAGAACTCAAAGCTAATTTTTGAAAGACTTGATCTCTCACAAATTGACGTGCGCTGTTATGGTTCCTGAATCTACGTTGGGCCTCATTGATGATCTGCTGAGTTTGTGAAACAGTGAGCGATAATCGTTGCAAACCATAACCGATACGGAGATTGTCGCGTATCGGCCGTTGTCGATCGTGAATAGCGTTGCGCACGACAAGCTCCATCTTATTGCTGCCTTTTATAGCTGCGATATTCTCACTGTCGTATCCTCGGACTTTTACTCGAGGAATTAAATCGGTAAGAACAGCAAGACGAACACCAGCTTCTCCTAACGAGGGCAAAACTTGCTCTATGTATGTCAGAAAGACACGGTTAGGCCCAACGACAAGAACCCCTTGTCCTTCTAGCGGAAAACGATACGTATAGAGAAGATATGCGGCGCGATGAAGTGCAACAACCGTTTTACCTGTCCCTGGCCCTCCCTGGACAATGAGCATCCCAGATAACGGAGATCGAATAATCTCATCTTGCTCTCCTTGAATCGTCGCAACAATATCACCGAGCCTCCCTGTTCTTGCCTGTTCCATCGTCGCTGCAAGAGTCATACGCCCTTTAAAAATAGGGCCATCAGAATCATCAACTATGTCTTCACCAAAGAATTCATCTTCAATCCCGAGAAGAACATCTTTACGTGTCGCAAAGTGACGTCTCCGAATTAAACCCATCGGATGTTTTCCAGTTGCGCGGTAGAACCCTTCAGCTATTGGAGCCCGCCAGTCAACCGTAATCGGATCCTGTTGCTCATCCCAAATAGCTACCCGGCCAATATAAAACGTTTCAGATTGACCGGAATTCTCTTGGTCGATGCGTCCAAATACAAGGGAGGCATCGCCAATATCGAGTTGAGATAATCTCTTATTTACTTGGTCAGAGATCACATCACGTTCGAAGCGCGCTTGGTGAGTGCCTCCTTGACCTGATTCAACCATGCCATGTAGCTTCTTTGCCTGAAGGTGAGCCTGATCAAGGATCGCGAAGGCTTTATCGATGTAATTCTGCTCAGCTTGAAAATCGGGGTGGATGGCAAAACCTCTTTTCAATATCCAAAAACTGGATTTTTGACAATTATCCATTCTAGCTAGCGAGCAGCGCTCCTCATCACTCACAAATAAATCTCGAAAGAGGAAATCAGCTATTTCTTTGCTATGTGGAATCGATTCTTTTGACATGTCGCTACTACTGTGAAGATGTGACTTCCATTGATCTTACAAATTCACCCTTTCTTCAGGCCTGCCGCTGCGAACCTGCGAACCATGTTCCTGTCTGGTTTATGCGACAAGCTGGCCGTTCCTTGCCGGAATATCGAGCGCTAAGGAAAGACGGAAGCATTCTAGATGCAATCAAAAAACCTGATCTTTCAGCTGAAATTACCCTGCAACCAGTCCGTAGGTACGGTGTCGATGCAGCAATTTTGTATTCCGACATTATTGTTCCCGTCCATGCCATAGGATTCGGCGTTGATATTGAGCCTGGTATAGGCCCAGTAACAAAAGATCCGTTCCGGTCGACAAGTGACTTGAAGCGGCTAAGAGATTTAGACCCAGTTAGCGATACGCCTTACGTAATTGAAACTGTCAAGTTATGCGTAGACCAGTTAGATATCCCACTTATAGGTTTTGCTGGTGGGCCATTTACTATCGCCAGTTATCTGATTGAGGGAGGTCCGTCACGCACCTATCAGGAAACAAAACGTTTAATGTTCGAAAACCCCGAACTCTGGGGTCATTTGATGGATCGGTTGACCCAAATTTGTACAAGCTCATTAGTATCTCAAATCGAAGCTGGGGTTAGCGCCGTTCAGCTATTTGATTCATGGGTTGGGGCTTTGTCACCAAGCCAATATGTACGTTTTGTGTTCCCTTGGGTTCAGAAAATGTTTGAAGAGGTTTCGAAGACAGGGGTACCGAAAATTCATTTTGGCGTAGCTACTGGTGAGCTACTAGAGCTTATGAGCGATGTGGGAGCTGATGTTGTTGGAGTTGACTGGAGAGTCCCACTTGACATAGCTCGAAATAGAGTCGGAGAAGGGAAAGCCCTTCAGGGAAATCTTGACCCTGCGATATTAGCTGCGCCTTGGTCGGTTATCGAGGAAGAAGTCATTCATATCCTTAATTTGAACAGTGGACACCCCGGGCACATTTTTAACTTAGGGCATGGAGTCACTCCAAGCGTAGATCCAGAAGTTCTTGAACGAATCGTAAAACTGGTGCATCAATACCGAGTAGGGCGATGAGGAAAGTTATTGTCGTTGGTGGTGGGATAAGCGGATTAACTGCCGCACACGAGCTACTGACAAAAGGGTACGATGTTACCGTTATTGAAGCTTCATCCTGCATTGGGGGGAAGGTCTCGACTGTAGAAATTTCTGGAGTTCTAGTAGATGCGGGACCTGATGCTTTTCTGGTGCGTGAGCCAGAGATGGAGGAGCTTTGCACTTCCCTCGGGATAGCAGGTGACCTTGTATCTCCTGTTTCTCGATCCGCGAAGATCTGGGTTGATGGAGATATGTATCCCTTGCCGAAAAGTCAATTTCTAGGGGTCCCTTTGGACTTGGATGAACTCTCTTCCCTTAATTTAGTCAGCTCCGAAGGCATAGAAATCGCTCAAAATGATTTCATTGACGAAGAGACTGGTCGTGATGAAGATGAGACCGTAGGTTCCCTAATTCGAAGGAGGTTAGGAGATGAAGTTATGGACAAACTTGTCGGCCCTCTCCTTGGAGGGATCAATGCAGGTGACCCCGATAGAATAAGTCTCAATTCGGGGGTCCCCTATCTGGCTTCAGCAGCGAGTCTTGACTCGAGTCTGATACGGTCGATTCAGAAATTCGTTCGTGCTTCTGGCCGTGACCCTAAAGCTCCTGTTTTTTTAACGCACCCGGAAGGACTTGGAAAAGTCATAGACGCTCTCCACTAGAAGCTTGAGGGGAAGATAGTCCTAAATACAAATGTCGAATCCATATTCACTGAAGAAACGAACTGGATTGTCCAGGCAGGAGAAAAAAGATACGAAGCGGATGCGGTTATTTTGACAACACCTGCATATGTTTCGGCTGCCATCATTAAGAACTCAAGTACTGCGGTTGCAGAGTTACTTTCAAGTGTTGAATACGCCTCAATGGCTTTCGTGTTGTTTGCTTTTCCTTCTTCAGGAGTTCTCCCCTTTGATGGAAGCGGATTTCTTGTTGCGAAATCTGAAGGCCTTCTGATGACAGCATGTTCATGGTCATCTTCGAAATGGGAACACCTAGGAAAGAGCGATATGACATTTGTTAGGGTGTCTGCTGGAAGAGTTGACGATGACCGTGCATTTAACTTCAGCGATGGGGAACTTGTCTCCAAACTCTTGGAGGAATTATCTCTTACTGTCGGCCTTGAGACACCACCTGAAGAAAGCCGAGTGATCCGTTGGCCAAAATCATTTCCGCAGTATGAATCAGGTCATGCAAATAAGGTCGACGAAATCCAGAGATTGCTCGGTTGTGAAACTCCAGGGGTTTTCGTAGCAGGTGCCGCCTTTAATGGCCTTGGCCTATCTGCTTGTATTCGAGATGGGAAAGCTAGTGTCCAAAGAGTTCAGGAATACCTCGAGGTAGTCCGTTAATGGGAGCTTTGATTTAACTATGGAAGAGAGACTAATTAAATCTTTGAAACCTATAGCAGGTGGCATGTGTTTGGCGTTCTCAATGCCTCCTTGGGGTTGGTGGCCGATGGCATTCTTAAGTTTTTTCTTCCTTGATCAGCTCCTTTCGCAAGTTCTCGCTCAGCGAGAGAGATTTTGGACTGGTTTTACGTTTGGTGTCGGATGGTTATTCCCAAGCACCTTCTGGATGGTCGCACTAACGGTCCCTGGGTACATCATCCAAGGGCTACTTTTCAGCACGTTCGTTGGCATCGCAGCATTATTGGTCCCGAGGGGGACTTGGCGTTGGTTTGCATTGCCAGCTGCTTTTGTGATTCTTGAAGCTGTACGGTATCGATGGCCGTTTGGTGGCGTTCCCCTAGCAACATTAGCGATGAGCCAAAGTAGAGCTCCACTTGGACATACTGTCCGAATTCTCGGCCCGTTATTTCTCTCCGCCCTAGTTGTTGCTGCTGGTATTTTTCTATCTTTAGCTTGGGAGAAAAGGTGGAAATTCGCTGCTATGGCAGGAGTGGGAATTCTCGCCATGTGGGCGATTGGCTTTGCTGTACCAAATGGGAAATCGATAGGTGAAACATCGGTAGCGATCGTGCAAGGTGGCGGTGAACAAGGCACTCGAGCTATCGATACCGATGAACGCGAAGTCTTTGAAAAACATCTCAATGCAAGTACAAATGTTATAACTCCTCTTGATTTAGTTCTATGGCCTGAAGATGTTGTGAATGTACAGCAGCCCCTTTCAGATTCGCCGGAGTATTCAGAACTGCAAGTCTTAGCGCGCCAGCTTGATAGTTGGTTGATAGCAGGGATTTTTGAGCGTGTAAGTACAACCGAAAACGCAAATGCTTCTATAGCTTTTTCGCCTGAAGGGGTTGAAATAGATCGCTATGACAAGGTCCGCTTAGTTCCCTTTGGAGAGTTCGTCCCTCTGAGGGGATTTATTAAACATTTCGCTCCAAGTTATCTTCCTGTTCGGGATACGAAACCTGGAAATGGAGAACCGAATTTAATGGTGGAAATTGACGGTGAGACGGTAAATCTCGGAATATCGATATCTTGGGAAATATTTTTCGAAGATAGAGCACGTAATGCCATCTCGGGGGGAGGCGAGATATTACTAAACCCGACGAATGGTTCTAGCTATTGGTTAACAATCCTGCAGTCCCAACAAGTAGCTTCTTCAAGGTTGCGAGCTATGGAGACAGGAAGATGGGTTCTTCAGGCGGCTCCTACTGGTTTTAGCGCAATCGTAAATCCAGATGGAGATGTTGTTGCACGTTCATCAATTTCGGAAACACGCGTCCTCCATGCGACTGTAGAACGTAGAAGAGGAAACACGCTGGCGACGAAGGCAGGACCACTTCCGATGATTCTGATCTCAGGAACTACGCTAGTGGGAGCAAATATCCTCGCAAGGAGAAGAAATTAATCGATATCGATTATTAACGTTGAGGGTCCCGAATTTATCAATTCGACGTTCATGAATTTCTGAAATTCTCCTGTCTCCACATGTATTTGCTCGCTGCGGAGATAAGCAACGAGGGATTCTATGAGAGGTTCTGCTACTTCGGCGGGAGCAGAAGCCACCCAACTAGGGCGACGGCCCTTTCGAGCATCACCATAGAGAGTAAATTGTGAGATGACTAAGATTTCTGAGCCGATGTCAAGGGTCGAGAGGTTCATTTTCCCACTACTATCTTCGAAGATTCTGAGATTCAGCAATTTTTCAGCTAATTTTTTTGCTGTGTCTTCCTTATCGGAGTGGGTAACTCCAACAAAAATACATAAACCCTTCTGAATCGAACCAACTGTATTACCGTCCACAGAGACACTGGCTTTAGTAACACGTTGAACTAAAGCCCTCATAATAATCTCCTTCAAAGCGCGGTCAAGATAAAGACAGTACCACCATAATGATTATTGACCTTTCTAGAACATTTAATGCTCAAGTAACATAATTTTGTTCCAATCTCCATACCCTTAAGGTTCATATGGAAGAAACAGAAACGCCATCAAGTAATTCAGATACGAATTCAGGTCATCTCCGTATTGCTATGCTCGCCTACCGAGGAAAACCGCATGTCGGCGGACAAGGGGTATATGTCAGAGAAATGAGCAAAGCGCTCGTAGAGCTCGGGCACACGGTTGAAGTTTTTGGAGGGCCACCTTATCCCGACCTTGACCCTAAGGTTCCACTTCATGAATTCCCGAGTTTGGAGATTTATAACGATTTCTTTCCAGGGAGGATGCCGGGCATTTGGGAAATAAAGGATTTCCCAGATTTCGTAGAGCTATGTTCGTATCTCTCAGGAAATTTCTCAGAACCTTTTTCTTTTTCACTTCGAGCGTATAGAGCTTTAAAGGAACGGAAAGGTGAATTTGATCTCGTGATTGATAATGGATCTCTAGCGTATGGGAACGTATTGATTCAAAGGAAACTTGGCCTTCCTATCCTTGGGATAATTCATCATCCGATTACGGTAGACCGCCGGCTAGAACTCGATAATGCACGTACTTTCGTCGAACGATTCGGGAAACGGCGCTGGTACGCATTTACAAGAATGCAAACGAGGGTGTGTAGAAGTATCAAACGTATTGTGACAGTCTCAGAATCCTCGCGTGAAGATATTAGTAGGGACCATAAAGTCGACATTGATCGAATTCACGTGGTTCCCATTGGGATAGATACTGACTTCTTTGCGCCTCAGCCACTTATTGAAAGAATACCAGGAAGAATAGTCTCGACTGCTAGTGCTGACGTACCGTTAAAAGGGCAAAGATACCTTCTTGAAGCACTGGCACAAGTCCGAGAAAAACATCCCAACGTGCATCTAGAACTTGTAGGTAAGCAGCGAGAAGGAAGCACTACCGCTGAGACGCTTGAGCAACTTGGACTCGATGACATCGTGAACTTCAATCAGGGAATAAGCTACCAAGAACTCGTTGACCTCCTAGCTTCAGCATCGGTTGCCGTTGTCCCTTCCTTATATGAGGGTTTCTCTATACCCGCTATTGAAGCCTTATCATGCGCCGCTCCATTGATAGCAACAACCGGAGGGGCCCTTCCGGAAGTCGCAGGACCACATTTAGAAACGTGTCTGGCTGTTCCCCCAGGTGATAGTAACGCTCTAGCAAAGGAAATAGACTATGCCTTTGAACATCCGGAAGTGTGTCGCAAGGTAGGAGAAGCAGGTCGACAGCGAGTAATAGAAAAATGGAGTTGGAGAGAATCCGCTATTACTACAGCCGCACATTGCCGAGAACTATTATCGATGCACAAAACCCCTTAGGATTCTGACGTGCTAACTATCAATTTTGATCGGCTAGAACTTAAAAAAGGGGATATGGTTCTGGACCTCGGCTGCGGATTCGGCCGACATGCATTTGAAGTGCTTCGAAGAGGCGGTCAAGTTGTCGCCTGCGATATGGCTTTACCTGAATTACATGAGGTTCGAGCTACCTATGCTGCCATGGCAGGAGTCGGAGATTTAGAAGAAACAGCCCCTGCTTTTACCTCTGTTGGAGACGCTACCCGTTTACCATTCCAAGACAAGACATTCGACCGGATAATAGCGAGTGAAGTACTCGAACATATCTTTGACGATGAAGAGGCATTGCGGGAACTATTTCGTGTACTCAAACCCCAAGGAATTCTAGCAATTACTGTTCCGTCCTATTTCCCAGAGAAAATCTGTTGGATGCTCTCTGATCAATATCATGCGCCCGCTGAAGTGGGAGGGCATGTACGAATATATAAGAGGCGACAATTGGAATCAAAAATCTCTGATACGGGTTTAGTGCCTATAGATTTCCATAGGGCTCATGCTTTACATTCACCATACTGGTGGCTGAAATGTGCGGTCGGAACGAAAAATGACCAAAATCGACTTGTGAAGGCGTACCTTCGGTTCCTTACATGGGATATTGTAAAGCAACCAGCATTAACCCGATATGCAGAAAAAATTTTGCAACCTCTGCTAGGTAAGAGTGCAATCATCTATGCTCAAAAGACTGCCGCTGCTTAACCCAAGGAAGCAAATTGCCCCCGATCGACCCTTCTGACATTATCGATTCTTCAAAAATACGTCGAACTGGTGAATCTATCGCTGAGTTGCAACACCCTTCAGGAATGATCCCTTGGTTCCCGAATGGACATGCTGACCCATGGAATCATATCGAAGCTGCAATGGCCTTAGATGTTTCCGGACTTCACGATGAAGCTGTTTCCGCCTACCAATGGCTGGCAGATATCCAACTTGAGAATGGATCCTGGCACAACTATTACCTTGAAAATACGATCGAACAAGACAAAATTGATACAAATTGTGTCGCATATATAGCCACAGGGGTCCTTCATCATTATCTCATATCGAAAGACACCGGGTTTCTTGAAACCATGTGGCGAGTCGTGGAACCAGCAATCGAATTTGTACTTGGCCTTCAAACACCAAGGGGGGAGGTCATTTGGGCATGCCATTCTGATGGAACTCCATGGTCATACGCACTTGTCACAGGGTCATCAAGCATTTCGCATTCCTTGCGGGCTGCGATTGCAATAACTGAACATCTTGGCATGGAACGGCCGCAATGGACGGAGAAAGGAAGGCGCCTTGTTCACGTTCTTAGAAACAATCCCGATGCATTCGCTCCAAAAAAACGGTGGGCTATGGACTGGTATTATCCAGTATTAACCGGTGTCCTCCAGAATAGTGAGGGGCGGGACCGTCTTGAAGCACAAAGAGAACAGTTTGAAATGCCGAACAAGGGAATAAGATGCGTATCCGATCGGCCATGGATAACTACAGCGGAAACTTGCGAATGCGCTATTGCTTACCTTGCTGTCGGTGAGAGAAATCACAGTATTGAACTTTTTACGAAAATCCAAGACTACAGAGACGACAATGGACGGTATCTCACCGGAGTCGTATATCCCGAGAAAGTTTCCTTCCCTGAAAATGAGTACTCGACGTACTCTGCTGCTGCAGTGATCCTCACTGCCGACGCTATCTTAGAAGCTACTTCTGCGGGAAGAATTTTTTCTGATCATACTTTCTTACCGTCGCTATCTGACGAGCAGGTAGAAAATTAACTAGAACGGTTTCGTAATATTTCAAGTGCTTTATCGGCATGGACGAACATATTCTTCTCACTCTTTACAATCCCAAGAAGCGTCCGGTCCTGTCCTATTACGTACGTCGCCCGTTGATTCGGGAATGGGCCTCGACGCTTAGCGCCAAGTAATGAAGCAATTTTCTTTTCAGGGTCTGAAAGAAGCGTGAACCCTAGACTGTTTTTCTGATCGAATTCTTTTTGCTGACCCACCGGATCAGCACTGATTCCCACTCGTTGAGCTCCGAGTTCTCCAAACTCAGCAGCTAAGTCACGGAAATGACAGCTTTGCTTAGTTCAACCAGGGGTCATTGCCTTTGGGTAAAAATACAAAACCAGAGGACCATTCTCAATTAAAGACGCAAAAGTTACCGTTACGCCACTTTGGTCCAATGCATCGAAATCAGGGACTAGGTCACCTTGTTCCATCTATCCTCATTTTCTAGATTTTCGCTTCTTCATAAGAATAACATCGAAAGACCACATCTCAGGAAATTCGTCGAAGTATCCGTAAAGAACCTTGAATTCGTTCCTCAGCCCAATCTCCACTTTCCACAGCCGGTAAGTAAATACACTCATAAGGCGGTCGCCCACCATCCTTAGGGTCAGGGAAGACATCATGAATTGCAAGAAGTCCCCCTATTCGTACTTTCGGAACCCACCAATTGTAATCATCTCTGGCTGGTTGAATCCCATGACCGCCATCAATGAAAAGAAATGCAAGAGGCGTATCCCAGTGCTTTGCCACGGTAACTGAGTCACCTACTATTGCCACAACCACGTGCTCTAAACCGGCACCATGAATGGCTTTACGAAAAATCGGCAGCGTATCTAGTTTCCCTACTTCTGGATCAACTAAATCTGGTTCATGATGTTCCCAACCAGCTTGGTTCTCTTCTGAACCTCGGTGGTGATCCAAAGCATAGAGAGCACGCTCCTGTTCTTCTGCTGCTGTTCCCAAGTAGATTGCGGATTTCCCACAGTAGCTTCCTACCTCTAGTAACGGACCTCCAACATTAAGATTGGAGGCTGCTTCGTATAAGGCATCACCCTCATCGGAAGGAAGGAAACCTCGGGTATTTTCTGCGAAGGCACGTCTGTCTGCTTTCATATGAGCAAGATTACTGGAGATTTCAGCTATACCTTTCGAATCTGATTACTTAAGTGATCTTTTTTGAAGTTGTATTGAAGAGGTATCGGTCCAAGATAATGAACTTGAAGACCCAAAGGGCACCATACGCAGCGAGATTTGCGCCATTAACTACCATCCAAGACTCCCATATGCGATTTGCAAGAAAGACAAATAGCGTGGAAAGCCCTAATCCTGAAAATGCGATAATCCAATAAGGGAAAATTTCCCTTTTCAGGTCATGTGGGCCAGATTTTTCCCAAACCCAGAAGCGGTTAAGGATGTAGTTGGGGATGGTCGAAAGGGTAACACTAAGAAAATTACTGAGTGTCGCAGCGAATCCCATAGTTTCAAAAAACAGATAAAGGAATGACTGGCCGATAACAACGCTAACTACAGAAACGAGCAGATAGCGAATAATTTTTTGATTAAGCGTTAGTGCGAACATATCTTGGAAATACGCCTCTCGGAACTTAGCCCACACCTTACTCTTTAAAGAACTTCGGATCTATTTCAATAACCGCTGCAACGAAAATCAAAAATCGCATAGGATATTGCAGTGAATACGACAGAGAAAAATACGTTATTTCTTCAACGATTCTTGAAAGTTTCTCTTATGTGTATCTTGACCCTGAGTGCCGCATTTGGGTGCGGTGGGTCATCAACGGACGCTAACCCATTAAGTGGTCGAGCAAATGACGCTGACCAAAACTCAAATGAAACGATCGAAGATACGGAGAATAAGGAAATCCCTACTGAAACTCCCATTCAAGAAAACCAAGAAGTTTTAGATGCTCCTGAAAGCAACACTTGGACCATACTCGTGTACGTCATGGGAGACACCGACCTTGAGGAATTCGCCTTAACTGATTTTGTTGAGATGGCGAAGGTCTCAACGAGCAAGAACTTAAATATTGTGGCCTTATTTGATAGGTCAGATTTCTATTCTGAAGAAGATTTACTCAATATCGCTGATTTCTCAGACACTAAGATTTTCCAGGTCACAAATGGAACACTCAATATCATCAAAGACCAGATGGGGGAACTTAATTTAGGTAATCCGGAGACACTAGCTGACTTTATCAGTTACGGATTTTCTAAATTCCCAGCTGAGCGAAATGGTCTCATCCTTTGGGATCATGGGGCAGGCTGGCCAGGGATGGGTCCAGATGATGGGAATGATTTTGATATCCTTGACCTTCAGGAAATCTCAGACGGGATCAAGAAGGGTTTAGAAAATACCGGAATTGATAAGCTAGATCTCATCGGATTTGATGCCTGCCTTATGGGAACTTTTGAAGTTGCGATGGCGATGGCAGAGTATGCCGAGGTAATGGTTGCCTCACAAGAACTAGAACCAGGGCATGGATGGGACTGGGAATCTCTCGAAGTCCTTACTTCTGACTCTTTGGTGGATGCCGAAACACTTGGCTTAGCAATAGCAAATGATTATAAACAGCATGCTATTGATAATGGAACGGAAACTGAAATTACCCTTTCTGTGATCGATTTATCAAAAATGAATGCTGTTGAGAACGCACTAAGTGCGCTTGAATTACCTTTGGTTTCCCAAAGCGAATCACTTGCTCCAAAGCTCGGAGTCGCGCAAAGTAAATCTCTGAGATTAGGGAAAAACCCAGATCCTTCTATTGATGCTCAAATGATCGACCTTGGTGATCTTGCAGCGGAACTCGGAAAGGCTGAGCCAGAACTTCTTGATCTCACTAATGATCTGATAGGAGCTATTGATGAACTGGTCTTAGGACATGTGAGCGGACCTGCAACAAAGTCCTCTACGGGGTTAGCAATATATTTTCCCGAGCTGAGAAGCCTCAGCCAGGAGGGATATTTTTACCTCGAAGGAATCTCTAGCTGGCAAAACATTCTCATGAGTTACTTCCAAACTCAAGAGAGAATACCAGAAGACGAACAGGCAAGGTTCTTAACAGAACAGTACCCGCCAACATATACTCTTGATGCCATAGAAGGCCTTCTTATAAGTGCTCAATTTGATCTAGCTGCGCAAGACAACCTTACCGAAGCCGTAATCTACTATGGGATTCCTGAATCAGATGGATCTATTCTCTTCCTCGGTGAAGAACCAGCAACAATCGCAAATGACGGAAGCGGACTGGCTGAGGGTTTTTACGACTTAACCGTCCTCACGATGTCAGATGGTGTCGACACCGTCTACGCCTACACACAGTGGTATAACGATGAGGAGTCAGGGCTTGCTTTTCTCGATATCCCCCTGACGTATGTCCCACCCCAAGATTCGGGAGCGCAGGAAGAATTCTATGATGTTATTCTTTCCATCACGATAGATACAGAAACAACAGAAATCCTCAGCGAAATATATTACTCCACTGACCAAACAGGACAATGGGGAGAGTTAGTGGCTGACCCAGAAGGGTTAATCTTCCCAGTTTTCTATTTAGAAAACGCTGATTTTTCATTTGATTGGATTGAAATTAATGAGGTTGGCCTATGGGCAGACATCCCTAGTCTTGCTTATTCATTTGAATATTTAGATTCAGGAACAGCATTCGTAGCTGAACTCTGGGTCTTTGATTACGGTGGCAACAGCGACTACGTATACGTAGAGGACTACATCCCATAAGAAGTCTCAATCAACGCTATAGCGGTATACGTTGGTTTCTCGTGGGGTAAATCCGAGACGTTGATAGAGGCGATTCGCTGCTTCTCGGCTAGGGCGTGATGTTAAGTCAATGGTTTTAGCTCCTGCTTTCTGAGCTAGCTCAATAGCATGTTGATTCAATGCTTGCCCAACTCCCATACCACGAGCTTGAGTATCGACGACAACATCTTCTATCCAAGCACGGATACCGGTAGGAATACGAAAGATCACCAGTGTCATCGAACCTAGAATCCTACCGTTTGCATCTTCAGCGACAAGTATTGTTGCAGAGTCAGATCCTATGATTGCTTTAAGTTCATCTTCAGTGGGAGGAGGGTTCGACGAAGAAAGCTGCGGAGTTAACTTTTGGTATGCCTCCACCAACTTTGCATCAACATTTTCTGCGATCCGTATTTTGGTCATACCTTATCGTACCCTTGCTGGAAGGAAGTAAGGGAAACAATCCGATTCTAAGCGCTTCAATCTCTACGAATAGAATTCTGTTTTTCTGGGAGATAACCTCAGATCCATGACGGAGAACTATACGGTCTGGGAAAAACAACTTGAGGGTTCAGGAAGCGCGCTTGTTGTTGCCTTTGAAGGGTGGAATGACGCTGGGAATGCATCAAGTTGGGCTGCGAGACATCTACGTGAAGATCTTAACGCTGAACCATTTGCCACGATTTTAGCGGAAGATTTCTATGATTTTTCTACAACACGGCCGCTAGTTCATTTAGATGAAAACGGCCGACAATTGGATTGGCCGGAAACGAAATTCAGCGCCGCTACTGATCAAGACATCCTTCTCCTCGAGGGTATAGAGCCGCACTTGCAGTGGAGGAGCTTCGTTGAAGAAATCACATCTGTAGTGACAAGGCTTGAAGTTTCCATGGTAATTACTCTGGGTTCCCTACTCACAGAAGTTCCCCATTCTCGGCCAGTAATGGTCTACGGGTTCTGTGAGGACGATGAGATAAGTTCTAGACTTAATCTTCAAAAGTCGATGTATGAAGGCCCAACAGGAATTATCGGTGTCCTCAATCAAGCCATCCAGGAACATAACATTCCAGTAG